>Ga0105050_10006597_pt1 | contig 14318 bp, 16 predicted proteins | sample FRY01_FD_78088 | JGI IMG/M metagenome (GOLD analysis project Ga0105050, IMG submission 78088) | Freshwater microbial communities from Lake Fryxell liftoff mats and glacier meltwater in Antarctica - FRY-01 | ecosystem: Environmental > Aquatic > Freshwater > Ice > Glacier meltwater ... | reverse complement strand
CGCTTCCGCCCCACCCCGGTCCTGCTCGTCGTCCACACCGACCCCCAGGCCCAGCGCGGCGCCCACGATCCCGCAGCCCGCACCTTCCTGCTCGCCCAGGCAACCCGCGTCGCCGCCATGTCCGCCGATCTGCGCGCCCGCCTGCTCGACGGCGTCCACCCCGCCATGCGCCACTGTGCCCTGCTGCCCCCGCCCGACGGCGCCCTCGGCCTCGCCGCCACCGTCGATGCGCTCGACACGCTGCGCCTCGATGCGCTCAAGGCATGGTCCCGGCCGCTGCACAGACCTATATAAGGCGCCAACACGTCCCATCGGAGCGACCCGCCATGTCCGAAACCAAAACCCCGCCGGACGCCCACCTGGTGCCGGTCACCGTGCTGACCGGCTATCTCGGCGCCGGCAAGACCACCCTGCTCAACCGCATCCTCACCGAGAACCACGGCCGCAAATACGCGGTGGTGATCAACGAGTTCGGTGAACTCGGCGTGGACAACGACCTCGTCGTGGACACCGACGAGGAAGTGTTCGAAATGAACAACGGCTGCATCTGCTGCACCGTGCGCGGCGACCTGATCCGCATCGTCGGCGGCTTGATGAAGCGCCGCGACAAGTTCGACGGCATCATCATCGAAACCACCGGCCTGGCCCAGCCCGCCCCGGTCGCCCAGACCTTCTTCGTCGACGAGGACGTGCGCGCCAAAACCCGGCTCGACGCCATCATCACCGTCGTCGACGCCAAGCACCTCCCCGCCCGCCTCGCCGACAGCAACGAGGCCGAGGACCAGATCGCCTTCGCCGACGTGATCGTGCTCAACAAGATGGACCTGGTCACCCCCGACGAAGCCCGCGAGGTCGAGGCCACCATCCGCAAGATCAACAACTTCGCCAAGATCCACCACGCCACCAAGTCGAACGTCCCGATCGCCGAACTGCTCGACCAGGGCGCCTTCGATCTCAACCGCGTGCTCGCCCACACGCCGAACTTCCTGTCCGACAGCGAGCACGAGCACAGCGCCGACATCGCCAGCGTGAGCTTCGAGGTGGAAAACCCCATCGACCCCGAGCGCTTCAACGCCTGGATCGGCGCCCTGCTGGCCGAACAGGGCCAGAACCTGCTCCGCACCAAGGGCATCCTGAGCTACGCCGGGGAAGACCGCCGCTTCGCCTTCCAGGCCGTGCACATGATTGCCGACGGCGACTTCATCGGCCCCTGGAAGGAAGGCGAATCCCGCACCAGCCGCCTCGTCTTCATCGGCCGCAATCTCAACCGACCGCAGCTGCGGCGCGGGTTCGAGTCGTGCCAAGCGGCGTAGCGCCTGCGAAAGAAAGGCCAGGGGCTCTGCCCGTCGCGACGCGAACAACATCTGAGGGTGCAGGGGGCTCGGCCCCCTGCCGGGTCCAGGGCAGCGCCCTGGCCTACCTTTCTCCAGGAACCACGTCATGAGCCAGACGATCACACCTGACCGCCTGCTGGAGGAGCGCGGCGATTTTCGCACGCTGGGTGCCTTCGTCGTCGCCGCCGCCTACGACCGCAGCGGCACCTGCGCCTTCGCCCTGGGCGACGGCACCCTGCACATCCCCCGCAAGGGCGGCGACTGGATGCGGATCGAGGCGCACGAGGGCGCGGTGATGTCGCTGGCGGCCGACAGCCGCGTGGCAGGCTGGATCACCGGCGGCGATGACGGCCGCTTCGTGCGCCTCTCTGCCGACGGCACCGTCTCGGCCATTGCCGAGTTCGGCGCGATGAAATGGGTTGAGCACGTCGCCAGCACGCCAGACGGCAAGGGCGCGCTGGCCTGTTCGGTCGGCAAGGCGGTGCATGTGTTCGACGGCGCCGGCACGAAGTTGAAAACGGTTCAGCACCCGTCCTCCGTCACCGGCCTGGTGTTCGATGCCAAGGGCAAACGCTTCGCCGCCAGCCACTACAACGGCGCCAGCATCTGGTTCGTCGCCTCCAAAACCGACAACCCGCGCAAGCTGGACTGGAAGGGCAGCCACATCGGCATCGCGATGTCGCCGGACGGCGACTGCGTCGTCACCGCCATGCAGGAGACCGCGCTGCACGGCTGGCGCCTGTCTGACGGCCAGCACATGCGCATGACGGGCTACCCGGCCAAAACCATGGCGCTGTCCTTCACCAAGACCGGCAAGTGGCTGGCCAGCTCCGGCGCGGATGCCATCGTGATGTGGCCGTTCCACGGCGGCGGCCCGATGGGCAAGCCGCCCACCGAACTGGCCGGCGGCGACGGCGTCACCTGCACAAGCGTCGCCGCCCACCCCACCCACGACGCCATCGCCGCCGGCTTCGCCGATGGCCTGGTGGTGATGGCCGACATCAACTCCGCCCGCATTCTGCCCGTGGCAGCCCCCGGCCGCGGGCCGGTTTCCGCGCTGGCCTGGAGCCCCGACGGCACGCACCTGGCCTTCGGCACCGAAACCGGCTTCGCCGCCATCGTCGATTTCTCCAAGCGCGGCTAGGACCCCCCATGCAAACGATCACCGCCCATGGCATGCACATGCCCAGGCTCGGCCTGGGTACCTTCCGCATGCGCGGCGAGGAATGCACCCAAGCGGTGCTGGGCGCGCTGGACCGCGGCTACCGCCACATCGACACGGCGCAGATGTACGGCAACGAAGACGCGGTCGGCGCCGCCCTGGCGGCCACCAGCGTGAAGCGCGCCGACATCCACGTCACCACCAAGGTCTGGTGGGAAAACCTGGCCCCCGATGCCATGCAGCGCGCCATGGACGCCTCCCTGTCCCAGCTGCGCACCAGCTACATCGACCTTTATTTGATCCACTGGCCGGCCCCGAACATGGACCTTCCGGCAGCACTCGGCCAACTGGTCCGCTTCAAGGAACAGGGGCTCGCCAAGCACATCGGCGTCTCCAACTTCCCCATCGCCCTGCTGCAGCGCGCCGTGGAGGAAATCGGCGCGCCGATCGCCTGCAACCAGTTCGAGTACCACGTGCTGCTCGACCAGGCGAAGCTCGTCGCCTATGCGCGCGGCAAGGGCATCGCCGTGACCGCCTATTGCCCCTTGGCCCAGGGCCGCCTCGCCGACCACCCGTCGCTGGCGGCCATCGCGAAGAAGCACGATTGCACCACTGCCCAGGTAGCGCTCGCCTGGCTGCTGGAACAGGACGGCGTGGCAGCCATCCCCAAGGCCGGGCGAGAGGCGAGCCAGCGCGCCAACCTCGCCGCCCTGGACCTTCACCTGGACAACTCCGACCGTGCCGCGATCGCCGCCCTGCCGAAGAACCAGCGCTTCGTCTCGCCGGGTTTCGCCCCGGACTGGGACTGACCGGAACCGCCCCGCGCGGCGCGGCTCCCGGCATGCGGCGCCGCATCGCGCGCCAGCCGATGGCCTTGCCGCTCGCTGTCGCACTCGCCGGGCACGGCATGGCCGCCGCCATGCTGCTGGCCACGCCGCCGCGCCACCTGCCGCCCGCCGCCGAACCCCTCGCCGTCGCGGTGCTCGCCGAGGCCGCACCGATCCCGGCCCTGTCGCCAGGCATCGCCGACCTCGCCGAACCATCCCCCCCCGGGCCGGTCACCTGGCCGAACGCATCACCGGCCGCGCCGGCTGCCACACCCCGTCCCGCTGCACCGGGCCCACCACGCCCCAGCGTATCCACCACCACCGCCCAAACGCCGCGGGCACCGCCGTTTCAGGCCGCCCCGTCGGCCGACGCCATCAATGCCTGGCGGGCCGCCCTGTCAGACTGGGTTGAACGCCACCGCCGCTACCCCCCGGCCGCCCGGTTCCGAGACGAGGAAGGCGTGGTCCTGCTCCGCTTCGACCTCGACCCGGCCGGCAGTGTTTTGCGGGTCATCCTGGAAAAAGGCTCCGGCTCCGCCGTCCTCGACGCCGCGGCCCTCGCCCTGCTGGTCGGCGCATCCCTCCCCTCCCCGCCGCCCGGCCTGCCCCCGGACCAACGCAGCGTCAGCCTGCCGATCCGCTACCGGCTGCGATAGGCACGAAAATGGCGGCCCTTCGCGGAAGCGGCCACGCCCGCCGCCTTTGCGAGCAGGCCCTGGCCGGCTGCTCCTCCGTGGCGACATGATGCCCCACCGTCTGCACCAGCAGGGCAACTTTTACCCCGCGGAAACGTTCATCTGTTCGGTCACCGAAAATGTCCCGCAGCAGGAACTTGGCAAGGTCGTAGGACACCAGCGCCTCGTTGTTCAGGACCCCCTCGACCTTCGCCTCCTGCATGGCGGGGTCGAGCACCTTCTCCTTTACCGTCATCTGTATGATCAGTTTCTGCCCCTCGTGCCGCCGCCCTCGGGCTCGGCGTTCTCGGTCTGCTTTGCCATGCCTCCTCCGATCACTCGCGGCTGCGCAAGCCCGGGCAATGCGCCACGCGCCGATCCGTCCCCCACATTATACCAGTCGTCAAAATGGACGACCGCTCGAGGAAAGGCAACGCCAGGGCTCTGCCTTCGCGGCGCGAAGCCGCGCCACGGATGACCCGCCAAAGGCCGATGGCCTTTGGAAACCCATTCATTTCAATGATATGAGGTCCAGGGGCTCGGCCCGTCGCGCGAAGGCGCGCGCCGGACCAGGTGGGGTCATCCGTGGCGCGGCTTCGCGCCGCGACGGCAGCGCCCCGCGCTTGCTTCGCAGCGGACATTCGTTTCGGCGGTTGGTATTAGTACGCGCGCCAGGGTCGCCTGCGGCGACGCGCCAAACGAAGGCTCAATGCCCTGGGTCGCGATCAGCGAGCCGTGGTATCGGCCTTCTCCCAGTCGGGGCTGGATCGTTCGCAAGCGGAATAGTGCCCCACCTTCAGCGCCCAGTGGGCCCGGCCCACCACCTCTCCCGTCGTCTCTGGGCCGAACACGTCTCAGCGATACTGTTACGGAACAACATTGTTGAAGACGCGCAAGTTCAAACCGCAGATGGCACAGGCCGTAGCGTTCACAATCGCATCACGCGAACCCTCGATCGTCGCATCCGGAACAGTCTCGCACCGGATGTGGTCATTGCCCTGGTAGGTCAGCGCTCTCTTGGGCTTGCTCCCGCTCCGCGCGTCTGGTTGCGCACGTCCGGCAACCAAGGGAGCGAAGGTGGCGTTCCCGTCCGGCGCGGGAACGGGCACTCCGCAGCGTCAGATCGCAGTCCAGCCTAGCCCGGCGAACAGATCGCCCAGCTGCGTCGGTCCGAACGGCTTGGTGAGCAAAGGGACGCCGGCATGGCGCGCCACCACGTGACCCTGGCCATAGCCGGTGAGGAACACGAACGGTACCCCAAGCTCCCCAAGCCGGTCCGCGACCGGATACACCGCCTCGCCCTTCAGGCTGAGGTCCAGCAACGCCAGCGTCATGCCGCCCTGCTCGACCAGGCGCAAGGCGTCCGCCACGCGGCAGGCCGGCCCCAAGATTTCCGCCCCGAATTCCTCCAACACGTCGACCAGCAACAGGCTGATCAGTTCCTCGTCCTCCACCACCAACACGCGATGGCCATCCAGGCGCGGACCAGGTGCTGCGGTCACGGGTCAAGCTTCTCTTTCTCGATTTCCTCGCGCGCCTCTCTGCGAAATTGCGGCGAGGCCGGGTCCGGCTGTTCCACCTTCGGCACGGCGGGGCGCTCCCGCCGCACCCCACCCGGCTTCTCCGGCGCCTTTGGCCGGTCGCTGTCATCACCTGTCGTGGTCATGGAACTCTCCCGAAGTGGCGCTGCATGTCCTTGTCCGTCAGGCGACAACCCGGCACAGGCATCAGAAGTTCCAGCCTCGCAGGCGCGAAGGTCGCCATGGCCAGGCGACGCACCTCCAACAGGCGGCGAGGGAGTGGGAAGCCACGCGCGTCGACTCCGGCCGGACCGTGGCGGAACTCGTCGGCCTGCCCAACCGAACCCTCGGCCATCCCGTGCAGCTGGCCTTGCTTCGCACTGGACCCGGCTCCTTCATTCTCGCCGCCGACCGCGGCGAATTCGGGGCAAAGGGGGGTCAACCTCGCTATGAAATGCGCGACGCCATGGCGGAGGGTGGCGAGTGGTCTTATCGGTCAGCACAACTCCCGCCAAACCCACCGTAGAGGATGGGGCGTTCACCGCCCTCGTGGTCGCCGTGATCGACCGCGGCGGCGGCGTGGGCCAGGAGGCCCTGGCCCGCGCGCCGTTCTTCACCATGAGGATGAACGGAGGAGGCGCCCGGCTGGGCTTGGCCGGCGCCGGCGGGTTCGTCGAACCCGCCGGCGGGCGACGTCCGGCGCTGCTGTCAGAAGGCCCGCTTGTCGGGTGCCGAGCTGGCAACCAAGACCCGAGCGCCTGGTTCAGCCAGCCGGGCGCCCCGCGGCGTTCCTGGGAAATCTAGACGTCCGCGGTGCCTCGCGCGGTCCAGGCCTTGTCCACGGCGGCATCCCACGAGCGATCGCTGTCCAGCGGGTTCTGCGGGGCAAGGTTCAGAATCTCGGCCAGCTTGGCCCGCGCCCGGCTGGCGCGGCTTTTCATCGTGCCCACGGCGCACCCGCAGATCGCTGCCGCCTCCTCATAGGACAGGCCGGAAGCCCCCACCAGGATCAGCGCCTCGCGCTGCTCGGCCGCCAACAGCGCCAGCGCATCGCGGAACTCCAACAGCCGCATATGCCCTTCCTGCGCCGGACGGGTGGCGAGTCGCGCCGCGAAGCGTCCGTCCTCGTCCCCCACCTCGTGGCGGCGCTTGCGGAACTCGGAATAGAACTCGTTGCGCAGGATCGTGCACAGCCACGCCACCATATTGGATCCCGGCTGGAAGCTGGACAGATTGGCCCACGCCTTCACCAACGCCTCCTGCACCAGGTCGTCGGCGCGCGCGGTGCGGCCGCACAGGGAGACCGCAAATCCGCGCAGCTTGGGCACCGCGGCCAGCAGTTCGTCCTTGGTGCGGACGCAATCCGAGACGGTCATGATTTTTCCGCCTGCTTGCGTTCAAGCTCCTCCAGCAACTGCACAAAACGATCGGGAATCGGCTCGTTCACCACCTCGTCGTACAGCGCGCGCAGCTGGCGGCTGATCAGCTGGTCGACAGCGGGAGCCGGGCCGCGGCCAACCGTGTCGCCCGCTGGCAGGCCCTCGCGCGCCTTCTCCCCGCGGGATATCGCCGGAGCCTGCGCCGGCGCGTCAGGCTTGCGCTGGTCCATCTTCAACTCCCCATCGGGCCGGGCCACCAAGGCCAGCTCTTTCCCCCGCGACACCATATTCATCGTGGCCCTTTCGGCAATCTCGCATTCTTGAACGCGCGATCGGCCAAGTGGTTCCCATCTTCCATGGTAGTGCGAGACCCCCTTTGCTAAGGCTGACATCGCCGGGGGACTGCGTCTGGCACAGGGGAACCTCATGACCATCGTTGCAGCCGTCGCCTCGCACATCCCCTACCTGCGCCGGTTTGCGCGCGCCCTCACCGGCAATCAGGCCAGCGGCGACGCCTACGTGGTGGCGGCCATCGAGGCAGTCATGGAGGGCACGGCGCCCGAAGCCCCGCCACCCACGCGCCTGGTGCTGTTCCGCGCCTTCCTGCGGATCTGGGGCTCCATTCCGGTCAATCGCGGAGGCACCCTCGATCCGGAGAACCCCCTGATGCAAACCGCGCACAACCGGCTGGAGGCGATCACCCCGCTGCCGCGCGTCGCCTTCCTGCTGAACGCGCTCGAAGGGTTCGGCACCGAAGAGATCGCCGAGATCATGGGCCGCACGCCCTCCAACATCCAGGCGCTGCTCGGCATGGCCAGCAGCGAGATCGCAGCCCACCTGTCTACCGACGTGCTGATCATCGAGGACGAGCCGATCATCGCCATGGATCTGGAGGCAGTGGTCGCCAGCCTGGGCCATCGGGTCACGCACGTGGCACGCACGCGGCGCGAGGCGGTGGCGGCCATGGCCGACCACCGGGCCGGCCTCGTGCTGGCCGACATCCAGCTCGCCGACGGCAGCAACGGACTCGATGCGGTCAAGGAGATCCTCGCCGTGTGCAGCGTGCCGGTGGTGTTCATCACCGCCTATCCCGAACGCCTCCTCACGGGCAGCCGGCCAGAGCCGACCTTCCTGATCACCAAGCCGTTCCGCACCGACGCGGTCAAGGCCGTCATCACCCAGGCGCTGTTCTTCGACCGGCGCGCCGCGTTGACCGCCACACCGCCCGCCACCGGCTAGGGCACGCCGCAGCCGGCAGAACCTGCTGCTTGCACGAATGCAATCGCTCCGGGTCCCGAATCCGGCCCGCCGCACACCCGGCCTGTGTCGGGAGGGGGAGGGAGCCGCGGACCACGCGCCTCAGAGCAATCGGGGGACGCCATGACCGCCGTCGGCGACCCGAAACCCCTGGCCGATATGGCACCCGGAACGGTGCCAAAGGAGGCGCACAGCGAGGCGCTCTCCACGTGGCCGCTGGCCGCCACCCGGCGGCGCCGCATCCTGCTCGCCGCCGCCGCCGGCTTCCTGTTGCTCGCCCTGGCCAGCATTTTCGCCGGCTATCTCGCCTGGCGCACCCTTCACACCAGCGATGCACTCATCGCGGCGGCCGACACCCGCGAAGCCACGCTCCGGATCGCCGAGGCGCTGCTCGCCGCTGATTCGGCCCAGCGCGACTATCTCCCGCGCGGCAATCCGGCCGATCTCGCCGCCTTCGGCACCGCCACGGCGCAGCTGCGGACCATCCTCGCGCAGCTCGACACCGCGCCGTCCCCGACGGAGCTGCGGCGCACCACCTCCCAGGCGGTGAACCGCTTGCAACACGCCATCGACCTCGTCACGACCGGGCAGCCGGTACCCCCGGCGCACGATGCGGCAACCCGCCCGGCGATTGCCGCGGCGCTGAGCCAAGCATACGCCATGGTCGCGGTGGCGGACCAGGAGGCGGCACGCATCACCGCGCACCAGCGTCGCATGGGCACGCAAGTGGTGCTGGTCATCGTCCTTTGCCTGCTGGGCTCCGCGGTCATGGCGCTGCTCCTCCTGCGGGACACCCGCCGCCACCTGTCCCAGCTCACCGAGCGCGAAGCCCGCCTTCACCAGATATCGACCACGCTCGACCAGAACGTCGCCGAACGAACCCTCGCGCTGACCGAGGCGAACATGCGCTTCGAGATTGCGCTGAGCGCCACCGGCGTCACCGTGGCGCTGCAGGACCGCGACCTGCGCTTCACCTGGATCAGCAAGGGCGATTTCGGCCTCGCCCCCGAAGCCATTCTGGGCCGCACCGACGAGGAGGTGAACCCCGACCCCTCCATGGCCTCTGTCACCGCCATCAAGTCCGCGGTGGTCGAAAGCGGCGAAGCTGCACGGCGCGAAATCCGCCTGGTGCATGACGGCACCGAGCGCTGGCTCGACCTGTCCGTCCAGCCGGTGCACGACGATGTCGGCGCGATCGGCGGTATCATCGCAGCCGCCATCGACATCACCCGCTACAAGGAACAGGAGACGCGCATCCGCCTGCTGATGCGCGAGGTCACGCACCGCTCCCTGAACCTGCTGGCGGTCATCGAGGCGATCATGCGCCAAACCGCCAGCAACGCCACCACGCTGGCCGACTTCGAGGCGCGCTTCTCCTCGCGCCTCCAGTCCCTGGCCGGCTCCCACGACCTGCTGGTGCAGGAGGATTGGTCCGGCGCCTCGCTGCGCGCCCTGGTGCGCTCCCAGCTCGGCCATTTCGCCGACATCACGGATTCCAAGGTCGAGATCGTCGGCCCGCCGCTGCACCTGCAGCCCGACGCGGCACAGCATATCGGCATGGCGCTGCACGAACTGGCCGCCAACGCAGCGCGCTACGGCGCGCTGTCGGTGCCCGGCGGCACGGTGCGGATCGGCTGGCGCCTGCTGCCCGCCACCCCGCAAGAGGCCCCAGGCGCCACCGATCCGATCCAGCCCGAACCGCACCAGGCGGAAGGGGAGCGCGTCGAGCTGAGCTGGCAGGAAGTGGGCGGCCCACCCGTGATCCCCCCGACCCGCCGCGGCTTTGGCCGCATCGTCATCGAGCGCACCGTGGCGCGCGGTGTGCAGGGCCAGGTCAAGGCGGACTACCTGCCCGAAGGCCTGCGCTGGACCCTCACCTTCCCCGCCACCGCGATCGTGCAGACCTGACCGCCTGCGCAACGGTCCCGAACCCCGAAGCTGCCGCCGCGTTGCCTGCCCGACACGCCGAACGCCGCGCAGCAGAATGGAACGGAAACCAGAACCATGACCGACGAAGCCACACGCGACACGATCTGGGAACAGGTGCGAACCATCGAGACCTGCATGATGGCCACCCGCGACGGCGAACAGCTGCGCTCGCGCCCCATGACAGCCATCCCGCGCACCAGCCAGAACGTCATCTGGTTCTTCGCCGACGTCAACGACCACAAGGACGACGAACTGGAGCGCGACTCCCACGCCTGCCTTGCCTTCGCCGACCCACGAAACCACTGCTACGTCTCGATGTCCGGCCGCATCGACCTGGTGCGCGACCGCAAGACCATCGACGAGCTGTGGAACGAATCGGCCGCCCGCTACTTCCCCCAAGGCGCCGGCGACCCGCGCATCCTGCTGCTGCGGTTCGAGCCAGAGAAAGGCGAATACTGGGATGCGCCGTCTGGGGGCATCGCCGCCGTGTTCCACTTCCTGAAGTCGGCGGCGACCGGCCAGCAACACCCCCCCGGCACCAGCGGCCGCGCCCGCTTGGCCTGAGTCCACCGCCACGGAACCCCTCGCACAGGAGACGGACATGTCCCAGACACGCAACCGGATGCACGCCATGGCACGCGACGCCCGCGATGGCCTTGATGACGTGGTGACCTTGGCATCAGACCAGGGCCGCCGCGCCATGCACGCCGGTGAAGTGGTGGCCGAAGAAGCGACACGCCGCATCCGCGACTACCCCCTCGCCACCGTCTTCGCCGCCGCCGCCCTCGGGCTTTTCACCGGCTTCCTGATGTCGCGGCGCTGACCAAACCGGCCATCGCCCGCGCCATCACCACACAATCGCGCGACCCAGCCCGCGCTGCGTCGCGGCAGGAACCCAAACGCCGCCACCGCATTAGTCCGGCGTGCGGCTTCAGGCCTCCCGCCCCGCACCACCGGACGGCCACCGCCGCCTCCCCCACGGCGTCTGGCCGTCCGGTGTCGTCGCGCAGGTCCACGCGGGCCATTCAGGGCCGCGATGCAGGCAGACAGCATGAGGAGCGAGATGCGGCGCCGCAGCCTGATACTGGGAACACTCGCCCTACCGGCGGTCATGTCCACCCGCGTCGCCGGCGTGTCGCAAACCGCCCCCGATGCGGCCTACCTGCCCACCTCATTCGACAGCACGACAGTGCTCTCGCTGGCCCGCGCCCTGGCCGACCAACCCCACCGCCCGCGCAACAACCCGCTACCGCCCTTCCTCGCCCGCCTCACCTACGACGGCTACCGCCGCCTGCGCTACAATCCAGCGCATGCGCTATGGCGCGACGCCGACCTGCCGTTCCAGCTGCAGCCGCACCATCGCGGCTTCCTGTTCCACGACCGCGTAGAGCTGTTTGAGGTCGCCGGGGGCCAGGCCACCCGCCTGCGCTACCAACCCGACGCCTTCACCTTCGACGGCCGCCCGCTCGACAGCATGGGCGACCTCGGCTTCGCCGGCTTCCGCCTGCTCCACCCGCTGAACCGGCCCGACCATTTCGACGAGGTGTGCAGTTTCCTCGGCGCCAGCTATTTCCGCGCCCTCGGTCGCGGCCACGTCTACGGCCTGTCGGCCCGCGGCCTGTCGATCGGCACCGCCGACCCGGCCGGCGAGGAATTCCCCGCCTTCACCGCCTTCTGGCTGGAACGCCCGAATCCCGGCGACCGCCACGCGGTGGTCCACGCGCTGCTGGAATCCCCCAGCGTCACCGGCGCCTGGCGTTTCCACATCGTCCCGGGCGATGTGACCATGATGGAGGTCCACGCCACGCTGTTCCCGCGGCGCGACGTGCGGCGCATCGGCGTGGCGCCCGCCACCAGCATGTTCTTCTTCGCACCGCACGACCGCGACCGCATCTCCGACTACCGCGCCGCAGTGCATGATTCCGATGGCCTGTTGCTCCGCACCGGCGCCGGCGAGCAAATTTGGCGCCAGCTCACCAACCCGCAGCAGCTCCAGCTGAGCGGCTTCCAGGACGAGAACCCCCAGGGCTTCGGCCTGATGCAACGCACTCGCGCCTTCGCCGACTTCAACGACCTTGAAGCCGCCTACCACCGCCGCCCCAGCCTGTGGACGGAGCCGCTTGAAGGCTGGGGCGCCGGCGAGGTCACGTTGGTGGAGATCCCGACCCGCAGCGAGATACACGACAACATCGTCACCGCGTGGTCCCCGCGCGACGGGCTGCGCGCCAACACGCCGGCCACCCTGCGCTACCGCCTGTACTGGCGCGATGGGGCGGTGGGCGATGGCCGCCTGCTCCGCTTCGCCGCCACCCGGCAGGGCCTGGTGGACGAGGGAAAGGTGCGCCGCTTCGTGCTGGACACCACCCCGGCCGAGGCGGCCGCCGCACCGCTGCCGACCGCAGAGGTCACCGCCAGCGCCGGCGCGATCGACAACGTCGTGGTGCAGCGTAATCCCGAAACCGCCGGCTTGCGCCTGGTCTTCGAGCTGCGGCCGGGCACCGCGCGGCTGGTGGAATTGCGGGCGCGGCTGGCGCGCGGCGGCAAGCCGGCCTCGGAAACCTGGGTCTACCGATGGACGTCCTGACCCCACGCCACGGCCACGAGGTCCTGCCAGCGGAAGCGCCGCTGGCCATGCCGGTGCAGGACCTCGCCCGCGCGCCGCCATCCGGCCCAAAGCCGCACCCGGCTCCGCTGATGTGGCTGCGCCGGCTCCTGGTGGTGGGCGGCGCCCTGGCACTCACCGCGGCGGCCACAGCCGAGATGTCTCTGGTGCTGGGCCTCGCCCGCTTCACCGTCACCGGGCTCGCGCTGACCGCGCTGTTCACCCTGCTGTTCCTCTGGCTCGCGCTGTCCTTCACCAGCGCGTTGGCCGGCCTGCCGGCCCTGCTGTCGCGGCTACGCATGCCCACCACGCGGCCACCGCGCACCCGCACCGCGTTGGTGATGCCCGTCTACAACGAGGACATGGCCCGGATCGCCCCGGCCCTCGCCGCCATGCGCGCCGCCTTGGCCGCAGCGAACGCCGCCCCCTGGTTCGACCTGTTCGTCCTCAGCGACAGCACCGACCCGGCACGGCAGAAGGCCGAGTGGGTCGCCGTCCGCTTGCTTCGCGCCACCCCCGGCCCTGCCCTCTACTACCGCCACCGGCCAGAGAACACCGACCGCAAGGCCGGCAACATCGCGGAATGGGTCGGCCGCTTCGGCGCCGCCTACCCGCAGTTCCTCATCCTGGACGCCGACAGCGTGATGGAAGCAGAAACCCTTCTCACCCTCGTCGCGGAGATGGAACGACAACCCGACACCGCCCTGGTTCAGACCCTGCCCATGCTGGCCGGCGGGGAGACGCTGTTCGCCCGCCTTCAGCAATTCGCGAGCGCCGCCTATGGCCCGCTGATCGCCGCCGGCATCGCCGCCTGGCACGGCGCGGAGGGTAACTACTGGGGCCACAACGCGCTGATCCGCACCCGCGCCTTCGCCGGGGCCTGCGGCCTGCCCCACCTGCCCGGTCGCAAGCCCTTCGGTGGCGCCATCCTCAGCCACGATTTCGTGGAGGCCGCGCTGCTGCGCCGGGCCGGCTGGGCGGTGCGCATGCTGCCCCTGCTGCCCGGCAGCCACGAGGCAGGACCGCCCACCCTGCCCGACATGGCCGTGCGCGACCGGCGCTGGTGCCAAGGCAACCTGCAGCACGCCGCGGTGCTGCCGGCGCGTGGGCTGCACTGGGTCAGCCGGCTGCACATGGCAACCGGGATCGCCGCCTATGCCAGCGCGCCGCTCTGGCTCGGCTTCCTGCTGCTCGGCATCGCCGTGGCGCTCCAGGCGAAGTTCCTGCGCCCCGAGTACTTCCCACAAACCCACACGCTGTTCCCGCAATGGCCGATCATCGATCCGGACCGGGCGCTGTACATGTTCGCCGCCACCCTGCTGGTGCTGCTGGCGCCGAAGCTGCTCGCCCTGGCCGTCCTGCTGGTGCGCGGCCGGTCGAGCGCCTTCGGCGGCCCCGCACGCTTGCTCGCCAGTGCCGCACTGGAGATCGTGCTGTCCGCCCTGCTTTCCCCGATCACGATGGTAACCCAGGCCCGCCAGTTCACCCAGGTGCTGCGCGGCGCCGACAGCGGCTGGCAGGCGCAGCGGCGCGGCGGCGGCGGTACCGCATGGCGGGAGGCGTGGCGCTTCGCCGCCGTGCATGTCGCCCTCGGCCTGCTGCTCCTGACCCTCGCGCTTGCGGTGGCCCCGCTT
>Ga0105050_10006595_pt1 | contig 14320 bp, 15 predicted proteins | sample FRY01_FD_78088 | JGI IMG/M metagenome (GOLD analysis project Ga0105050, IMG submission 78088) | Freshwater microbial communities from Lake Fryxell liftoff mats and glacier meltwater in Antarctica - FRY-01 | ecosystem: Environmental > Aquatic > Freshwater > Ice > Glacier meltwater ... | reverse complement strand
GCAAATCCATCGACAACGGCTTGCCCATAAACCCGGCCTCCCGCCACCGGTGGAAAGCCTGAATCAGACTTCGACCCGCATGGAAACCCTCAACGATTCACGTCGCGCGGAAATTGCTCTAGCGGCGTAATCGTCAGCCCCAAGTGTTTTGCATGCTCTATCCCTGCCTTTACCGCGCGGCGTGCTGAACCCTCGGCTTGCCGATATCCACTCACTCGGCGCGCCTGGACGGAGAGTCCGGCTGCGCCTCCCAAGACGAGCACTCTATCATGCGCCACTTCGTTCAATGCCAACTGGCAAGGCTCCACCCGTTCGTTCGCTTTTCGCCTCCCAAGGCAATTCCCGCAGCCTCATCGGACCCCGCCAATCGTCCCGGCGTGGGAGCTGAATCAGCTTCGGAGTGCCAGGCGATCCATTCCCATCCCCGCCCCTCCTCACGGCCCTCCTGGAGCGCCAAGTCTCGCTTGAGCCTCATTTCAGCTGTCCGACGAGGCCGTGCCCTAAATGCTCGGCCGCGGCACGAGCGGATGCTCGCTCCAGCGTTCAGGCTGGGCTGTGGGGAGCGCGGGTGATGCTCGACAAGGCCAAAGCGCGAGCCATCATCAATCGAATTCAGGAACTCGATGAAGAGCGCGGCCAGGACGCGCCGTGGCTTGTAAGCGATCCAGGGAACGGCCGGGACGTCGTGATCGACGGGGGCCTGAAGGCGGAGTTGATCAAGAGGATACTTCCCCGAGGGGCGCCCAATGTTCCACGGTCGAGGGCGCACGCAGGCCGGGTTGTGCGCAGAATGCGGACCCATCCTCGATCGATGGTCCAACTTCGCGTAAACGGCGCATTCGTTTTCTGGGCGGTTTATGCCGTTCGACAGATCGAGGTCCTGCTATATTGCCCTGGTAGTTGGGAGAGCCATTTCACCCTGCTGAGGCCTGATCAGTAGCTCTTTGAGCGTTATTTTTTTGTAGCCGACCTCATTTCGCGGGGCGCGAGGCGATCGTCGAAGTCGCGACCGTGCGGTGTGGGACGCTCAAAATGTAAGGCGCATTTCCCAAGTTGTCCGAACACCACCGGAGGTCCCCAGCTCAGCCTGCATGCGCCATGGGCAGCTAAAGGGCGAAGTTTACGGTGAGGTGGTGGGGTTCGTATCGTAACGGCGCGAGGCGCCTGTAGCGGAGGGCGCAATCCGACAGGCAGACGGCGAGCGCTAGCCCGGCGCCTCGACCAGAAGCACCGAGACGTCGGCAATGCCTTCGCGCAGGCGCCTCGTCTCTGCGTATTCGGCGGAATTCCAGAAGGCGAGCGCGGCGGCCTTGTCGGCCCATTCGGAAACCACCACTGAGGCGCCATCGCCGCCGCTGCCTTCCAGTTGCAGCGCGCCCGGCGCGCGGATCATGTATCGTCCACCGAACTTCTCCACCAGCGCCGCCGCAGCAGGGGCATAGCCGGTCATGAAACCCGCGCGGTCGTGGACATGGGCGGTGACGATCAGCCAGGCGGTCATTTCGGTTTCTCCATCAACTGTGCGGGCATCGCGAAGGTATCCTCGGGCAGCGCCGCGTTGACGCGCGCGGTGCGCCAGTGGACGGTGTTGGCCTTCACACCGTTGTAGAACAACGTGACTTCGCGCGCCTGGAGCCAGCGCGGATTGTCCAGCATGATGAAATCATCGTAGGTCCGCTCGTGCCAGCCCTTCGGCGTGGCAAAGCCCATGTAGCGGATGAAGTGGCTGTCCCGGTCGATCCCGAACAGCGTCGCCTGCCCGTGCGGGTCGATCAACCTGACCATGTCTAGCGCGTGCCCATCGATGCCGCGAGAGGGTGCACTTTCCAAGCGGAAGCCGTCCTTCAGTGCCTGGCGGATGATGCCAAAACCGAAATTGGACGCCCACAACGCGTCCGCCTCGGCCTTGGGGACAATGCCCTTTTCGTTCCAGGTGATCGCGCCGTCGTAGCCAACCTCAAAGAGCGTTCGCGCGCCCGAACGCGCGATTATCCGCACCTTGCCGTCTGCGCCGTGCGCGACAGTGCGCTCCGCATCCATTGCCCGCCACATCCGATAGTCGTCGGCATGGCTGACTGGGGCGGCCTGGCTCGGCGCGAAGAAATCGGCCGTTCCCTCGAGCACCAGCGTTCGCGGAGTAAGCCATGCCTCTCCACCAGCGACGGCAATCGCGGACTCGAGAATTGCGCGGGGATCCGGCGCCGACTGGGCGACGACCGGGTTGGTAGAGACGCCAGCGAGAGCAAGGGCGAGCAGCAACCTTTTCAACATCAGAGCCTCCGCGACTCACTGTAAGTTGTCCGGACATATTTGCAATCTCGGAGCCGGGTGCTATGGTTGGAAGATGGCCCTGCGCCCACTCATTGCCCTCGCCACGCTCCTCTCGCTGACCGCGGCGGCGCCGACTTCAAATCACCCTTCTGCGGGGTTCTGGACCAACGAAGAAGATCGCTACTTCACCGCTGAGAAAGGCGGCGCTGCGCTCGATTGGCAAGGGATCGAGATCGCAGGCGGGCGGTGGCGCAGTACCGATGCCTACGGCGCTGGCAAAAGCGATTGGCTGCCGCTGCCGGTCTCGGGGATGGCGCGTCAAGCGGACGGTCGTTGGTGGCTGACGTTGGCGGACGGCCGCCGCACCGAACTGCGCCATGGCGCTACGTTCACCTGCTGGATGGCGATTTCGCGCTTCGCCAAGAAGGCGGACGGTAGCGAGGACACGCTGTTCGCGGGCAAAATCCGGCTTCACGACCAGGGCGGTCGGGTGACGTTGGGCGGCGGCGACAGCGGTGCGCCCCAGGCGATTTTCCGCCTCCGCAACGTAGTCTGGCCCGCACCTTCGACCAACCGTCCTTCGCTGGTACTCTACGTCATCAAGCCCGAGGCGCCCGAAAAGGCGGTCTCCTATTCATGGGTCGATCCCGACGCCAGGCTGATCGGCGTCAACTTGCGCTGGGTGCAGGGAAGTTGCACGCGGGATGTGGCCTAGGCGAGTTCGATCAGTTCGATCAGTTCGCCAGCCGCGCCGATCGTGGTCGCGCTGCGCCGCCCGGCATAGAGCGCGCCTTCGCGTACCGCGGGTGCGGCGATCCAGTCGCAGCGGCAGGTGTCGAGGTTGCCCACTGCCAGCGATACCAGTGCGTTACCCGGGGGCAGAAAGCCCGGGTTGCGAGGTCGTTCGCTAGCCTGCGCAGGATAGTCGTCGACCTCGACGATCGGCATGCGGCGGTTCTGGACCATCGTCAGCGCCGTCATCGTCTGGTGCGGCAGGGCGAAGGCGAGGTTGATCATGGAATAGGGAATGACGTGGGTTTCGCTCTCTTCGAGACCGAGCTTGTCGCGATACCAGGCCACGCTGGCTGCGCGATTCCGGGCGGCGAGGATGACGATGAAGATGCGGTCGATCGGAGAAGCGGCGAAGGGTAGATCGCTGGTTGGCGTGTTGCTGCGGGTCTCGTTGAGATAGACCGTCTCGCGTCCCGGTCCGTGGGCCTGCATCGCCACGAACCATGGCAGGCCCGGGATTTCCTTCGGCTCGCCGACTATCTGGAACCCGCTCCCGGCCAGCCTCGCGGGCCAGGCGAACACGTCCTGCACCGTGAATTCATAGGCGGCCCAGCCAAAGGTGGTCGTCGGGACGAACGGTTCGGGCACCGGCTGTTCGACCAGGCGAACGAAGCAGTGCGCTCCACTTCGTGGCTGAAGCGTCGCCACTCGGCTCGCGGTGTTGCCGGGGCAGCCCCAGCTTGCCGCCAGCGCCGAGCCGACCGGGCCGTCGTCGACCAGCGTCAGCCCCAGCCGATCGCGGTAGTCAGCCAGGGCAATCGCGACATCGGGAACCGACACCACCCCGCCAAGGATCGCACCATGACTTAGGTTCATCGCGCGAATACCCCCTTGCGCCGGGCGAGGAACGCACCGACCCCTTCGCGAAAGTCGGCACCTTGAAAGGCTCCGGCGAAAACGGACCAGGTTTCGTCGTCGTCTTCGCTCTGGCCTTCGAGCACGCGGCGAATGAAACCCTTGGTCTCTCGGATCGAAAACGGCGAAACGGTCAGGATTGGTTCGAGAAGTGATGCCGGGCTGTCCGCGATCATCTCCGCCAGCCCGATCCGCAACGCCTCAGCCGCATCGATGATGCCTCCGGTGTACATCAGCCGCTTGGCCTGACCTGGCCCGATCAGGTCGACCAGCAGCTTCACGTCGTGCAACGGGTAGACCAGCCCGAGCTTTGCCGGGGTCACCGCGAAGCGCGCGGCGGTGGTCGCCACGCGCAAGTCGCACGCCACCGCCAGACCGCAGCCGCCGCCGATCGCGTCGCCCTCGATAAAAGCGATGGTCGGGAGCGGCAGGCGCGCCACCGCGCGCTGGGTGCGGTTGATCGCCGCCTGGCTTTCGGCGAGCCACGCCGGATCGTCCTTGTGGGCAAGAATTTCGCCGAGGTCCGCGCCTGCGCAAAACGGCCCCGGTGCGGCGGCGCGGATGACCAGTGCGCGCACTGCATGGTCGTCTGCGGCCTGTTCGACCAGCGCGGGGATCGCCTGCCACATTGCGAGCGTCATCGCGTTGCGCTTGTCGGGCCGGTCGATCAGCAGGTGCGCGACCGCGCCATCGCGTGCGAGGCGGACGGTCATGCCGGATCGATTGCCGCGAAGTGATCGGCGATCGACTTGCGCGTGGCGATCCACACGCCGTCATGCGACTTCGCGTAGCGCAGGAATTCCTCAAATGCCCAGATCCGCCCCGGCCGACCGATGATCCGCAAGTGCAGGCCCAGGCTCATCATCTTGGGGTTTCCGGCCTCGCCCTCGCGCCACAATTGATCAAAGCTGCGCGTGGCGTACCTCAGCCAGTCGTCGGGAGAATAGGCCGGGTCGGTCCAGAACTTCATGTCGTTGGTATCGATCTGGTAAGGAACGATCGCAATAGGCCTGCCCGGCACCGTGACGCGGTCCCAGAAGGGTACGTCACCGGAAAAGTCGTCCATGTGATAGGTGAATCCCTCCTCGATCAGCAGCCGGCGGGTGTTGTCGGTCATGAGGTAGCGGCTCAGCCAGCCGTAGGGGCGGACGCCGCAGGTCGCCTCGATGCTGGCGACCGCCTTTCGGATGAACGCGCGTTCGGCGGCCTCGTCCATGCGGAACTGATGAACCCAGCGCCAACCGTGGCTGACCGGCTCGTGGCCGAGGGCTACGATCGCCCGCGCAAGCTCGGGATGGGTCTCCAGGCTTTGCGCGGCAATTGTCCAGCTTGCCGCGATTTCGTGCTCGCGCAGCAGCTTGAGGACGCGTGGCGCGCCTGCCTTGATCCCGTAGAGGTAATTGGATTCGTTGGCGTAATTGCGCACCGCGCCCTTGACGAACACGCCCAACTCATCGACCGGCTCCATCCCCCGGTCGCCGCGCGCGACCGATTGCTCGGAGCCTTCCTCGACATTGACTACGATCGACAAGGCGAGCTTGGCGCCGCCCGGCCAGTCGATGCGTTCTTCGCAAATCAATGCATTTCCTCCCCGCCGCTGACGTTGAGCGCCTCGCCGGTCACATAGAACGCCTCGTCGCTGGCTAACCACGCTACTGCGGCGGCGGTGTCACTCGGCAAGCCCGGCCGGCCCATCGGGTTCTTGGCGGCCATATTGGCGAGATAGGCCTCGACGCTGGCGAAGCCGAGCAGCTTAGAGAAATATACGTTCTGCTCCGCCCCTAGCGCGGTAGTCACGTGGTTTGGGCATACCGCGTTGACCGTGATCCCGTTCGCGCCCAGTTCCACAGCTGCGGCACGGGTCAGGCCGATCATTCCATGCTTGGAGCTGACGTAAGCGGGCAGGTGGGGAAACCCGGTCTTGGCAGCCTGGCTGGCGATATTGACAATCCGTCCTCCTTTGCCGCGCCGCACCATGTCGCGCGCCGCGGCCTGGGTGCAATAGAACGCACCCGAGAGGTTTACCGCGACGACCTTGGCCCAGTCGGCGGGGTCGACCTCGAGCAACGGCTTCATCATGAAACCGATCCCGGCGTTGTTGACCATAACATCGACCCCGCCGAACGCGTCGGCAGCTTGGGCCACGAGCGCATCGCACTGTGCGGGATCGGAAACATCGCAGGCGATCGTCAGTACCTGGGCGCCGCGCCCGCGCAAATCTTCGGCGACCTCCTGAGCCTCATCGCCGATGGTCACGTCCGAAACCACGCAATTGGCATTGTCGGCGGCAAAGCGTTGCAGGATGCCCTGGCCCAGCCCCTTGTGACGGCCGGATCCGGTCACCACGACAGTCTTCCCAGCGAACCCGGACATTTCAGAGATCCTCGGTGAGTATAAAGGTCGGGTTGTCGGTAAATTGGCCGAACGCGGCGGCGACCTTTTGGAACTCGGGATCGGAAACGTCGGCAACGAACGCGTCCATGCCGTGTATGTCGATCAACTCGACGTAATCGTAGGGGGGCTTGGCGTCCGACCCGAACAGGCCAGTGGCGCGATGGACGGTGAACGAGGCGACGCTGGGCAGCGCGTTTACGCCGGGGATGTCAGTTCCCCGGGCCCAGGCCTCGTAATCCTCGCGGTTCGCGTCATCCTTGAGGTTGAACAGGCAAACGATTTGCATGGTGGGCTCCTTCAGGCGCGAGCGATGGGTGCGGTGAAGCCGCCGAGAGCGGTTTCCAGTTGGCGGGCCAATTCAATCAGCGCTTTCTCACTACGGGGCGAGCCGACAAGCTGGACGCCAACCGGCAGGCCCGATGCGTTCCGGCCTGCGGGACAGGCGAGGGCGGGCAGGCCGGCGACACTGGCGAGCGCGGTGAACAGTGGCTGGCCCGCCGGGGGACGCGGCGTGTGCGGGAAGGCGGCCTGGGGCGCGGTCGGCAGGACCAGTACCCCATCGTCGCCCAGTGCCTCATTCAAGGCAGCGCCGGTCTCGGCAAGAAGGATGGGATCCTCGGGCAGCGCCAGCGCGGCACCGATCACGAACGCGAGTTCGGGAGAGACCCCGCCGCCATGGCGCTTGTCGCCCAGCGCCGCGGCGAGTGACCGCCCGATCTGGGCAAACGCGGCGAGCCGGATCGCGTCGAGCGATGCCGGGAGGGTCAACTCGGTCGCGGGCAGAGCAAGCGCTGCACTGGCTCGGTCGCAAGCGGTGCGGACCGCAGGCTCGAGTTCTACTCCGCCGAAGTCACGAAGTATGATTGTGCGCGTGACATCTCGGTCAGCGCTGGGTTCGTCAGCTATGATTGCCCAAGCGCGCGCGAGCACATCGAGATCGCGCGCGAGCGGGCCAACCACGTCGAGCGCCGGGTCGAGCGCGAACAGCCCAATGTCTGATACGGCCCCCGCGCCGGGTTTGAGCCCATAAACCCCGCAGTAAGCCGCCGGAATCCGGATCGATCCCAGCGTATCCGTACCCAGCGCGACGTCGCACAGCCCGGCGACCACTGCTGCGGCGCTGCCACCCGACGAGCCACCCGGGGTGTATCCGCGGCGGTGCGGGTTATGGGTCCGCCCGAAGAACGGATTGTCGGTGGTCGATCCAAGCGCCGCTTCATGCATATTGAGCGTGCCGAGGATCGCGGCCCCGGCGGCGCGAAAGCGGGCAACCACCACGGCGTCGCGTTCGGCGATCTCGCCTCGGCGCAGTTCCATTCCTGCGGTCCATGGAAGGCCCCGCACTGCGATGTTCGACTTGACCCCGACGGTTACCCCAGTGAGCGGCCCGGTTCCGAACGCGGCCGAACTGTCAAAATCGACGAACGCCCCGAGCGTAACGTTACGCGCTTCAAGATCGTTGAAGTCGATCACAGCGCGCGCTCGTCGATCAGGCGCAGAGGCTTCTGGCGTACGTCGACCTGGGTCGCCCCAGCGGTGCCGCCCGGCCCGCACAGGGCGACTTCCACCTCGACTCCCAGGCCGCGCCGCAACACTTCGCAAAGCTGGCTCACGTCGCTGTCCCCACGGCTTTCCAGCGTAACTTCCATCGTGTCGCGCCCCCCGGCGTCGCGGCGAATGCGGCACACGTATTCGCCCGTCAGGTCGCCGCGGTCCTCGATCAACGCGGCGATCGCGTGGGGGAAGACGTTGATCCCGCGCAGCTTGACCATGTTGTCACTGCGCCCCTTGAACCCTGCAATCCGCTTGAACGCGATTTCGCCGCGACCGCCGAGCTCGTGCGAGATGTCATGGGTGTTGAAGCGGATGCAGGGCGCGATATCGTCCTTATAGAGGCACGTGACGACTATGTCGCCGGTGCCGCCGGAGGCCACCGCGCCGCCGCTATCGATGTCGAGCAGTTCGAGGAAATGCGCGTCCTCCCACACGTAGAGACCGTCGCGGTCGGGGCCTTCGCCAGCGATCGAGCCAGTATCGCCGACGCCGTACCAGTCATACGCCTTGGCACCCGGCCAGGCCCGCTCGATCGCGCCGCGATCCTCGGTGCCGAGATGGCCGATGATCATCCGCACGGCGATCATGTTCTTTAGCCCCTCGGCCTCGGCCACTTCAGCCAGTTTGCGGATATAATCGACGAACCCCACTATCGTCGTCACCCCGAAATCGGCCATCAACCGCACTTGCTGGGCCGAGCGGGTCTCTATGCCGGTTCCGGCGGAGAGGAACATCGCGTTGGTGAAGTGGGTGACCGCTTCGCGGATATAATGCCCGCCGTTGATCATCCCGTGGCCATAGACTGATTGGATTACGTCGTCCGCACCCAGCCCCAACCAGCGGTACATCCGTCCGACGAGCAGGTTGCCGACTTCGCGTCCTTTGGGGCCGAACAACAGGGTCTGCGGCCGTCCTGTGGTGCCGCTGGTGGTGTGGAGCACTGCGGGGGGTCGGTCAGGCCCGCCGAGGCCCACGAAATCGCCGTAGGGCGGGTGCTCGGCGATCGACGCCATCAGGTCGGACTTGTCGTAAACCGGTAGTTTGCCAATGTCGGCGAGACCGCGGATATCGCCGGACTCGATTCCCTGAGCACCCCACAGCCGACGGTAGAAGGGGATTTCCCATCCGCGCACCATCAGCTTGCGGAACCGCGCATCCTGCAGCGCGAACAACTCGTCCCGGCCCATCCTGGCGTAGCGCGCCATAAAGGCGTCGCCGATCGGATAGTCGGCGAGCAATTCGCGGATGTCGAACGCTTCGAAGTAGGTGGGATGGCTCATGCACGGACCAGGTAATCGAGGGGATCGGAAAACAGCCGAAGATCGACTGTCGCCGGGGCCAGCGCGCGGCACAGCGCATATTTGCGCGCTGTTTCTTCGCCATCGAGCGGCCGCTCGGGTGATCCGAGCGTTGCCGGCACGGACAGGTCGAGGCGCTCGCCATCGGCAAAGGATATCTCGACCCGCTGCGGCGACATCGCGTTGGGGTCCGGATTGCCGTCGTCGACGATCTCGACTTTGTCTGCCAGTGCGGCAAGGTCGGCGCGAGCGAAGGTTTCCGGCGTGAAGCGCCGCGGATCGATGGCGCCTTCGCTCAGCATCAGCGCTACCAGGAAGGGCAGGCAAAGACGGGCGTAGGCAGGCGTCATCTCCACGCACATCGGGCGGGCGACGAGGTGCCGGATCAGCGGAGGCACGTGCGCGATGATGCGCGCGACTGGCTTGCCCGGCAGCCCGGCGAGCGCGCCGAGCACCGCATGGCTGGCGCGGCCAGACGGGAACGGCTTCACACTCAGTTCGGCGATGCGCCAGGTGCCGAGGTTCGCGGTGTAGCGCGCCAGATCACCATCCTCGAACAGCGCGAAATGGCCGAACGGACCCTCCAAAGGATCGTGCGGCCCGGTAAGGCCCTGCGCGACCAGATCGACCGCGTGCAGCGCTCCGCGCGAAGCATTGGCGAACTGCAAGGGCAGCGCGATCGAGCCTTCAGAATGCGCCTGCATGGTCCCGGCGGCATGGGCATGTGCGAGCCCAAAGACGTCGGCAAAGGCGCCCGCCGCCAGTCCGTCCAATCGCGCTACGGCCGCTGCGGCGCCGTAAATGCCAGTGATCGCCGGGCGGAAGAAGCGCAGGCCACCGCGCGCGGCGAGGCCGAGCCCAGAAGCGATATCCACTCCGACCGCGATCGCCGACAGCACATCTTCGGGATCGCGAGGAGCGCCGTTGCGGTCCAGCGCGGCAAGCACCGCAGGGACAACCGCGGTCATCGCGTGGACCACAGCGCCCTCATGGACTGCGTCCCATTCGAGACAGTGGATCGCGAAGCAATTGACATAGGCGGCGGTGTTGGCCGGCAGCCGCGCCCCGGCGTCGCCGAGCAGTCGGCAGGTGCCGCCACTGCCCCAGGTCGTGGCCGTCGCCAGCACCCCGACTAGCCCGGGACCGGTCCAGCCAGCCGCGCCTACGGCAAGCGTATCGGCGACGAAACGAAGCGTTGCCTCACGCACATCGGGCGGCAAGCGATGCGGCGCGCTTGCGAAATGGAGCAGGTCGGAGGTTGCGCTCACCGGGCGCACCGCGCATAGTTTGGCAGAGAAACGTGCGGGCAGATTTGCGGCCGCCTCGGGAGACCGACTTGAGTAACACGGCCCCGCTTGCCGAGCAGCGCGAGACGCCCCGCTATCTGCAGTTGGCCAGCGAACTGCGCGGTGAAATCCTGTCCGGCAAGTTTGCTGCGCGCGACCTGTTTCCGACCGAAAACGAGCTTTGCCAACGGTACGGCGTGAGCCGATTCACCGTGCGCGAAGCCTTGCGGCGGCTGCAGAACGAGGGCCTGATCGCGCGCCGGCGGGGTTCGGGTACCACCGTGCAGCCGGCTGCGGCGCGCGGCGGGACGCTGCACCAACCGCTGTCGAATGTCGGCGAAATCCTTCAGTACGCGCGCGGCTCGCGGGTCACCTACGAACGAGCGAACGCGGCTCCGTTGCCGCGCAGGATCGCAGAGCAGATCGACGTCGACGTCGGTGGACACTGGCTGCTTTTGCGCGGCGTCCGGCGCCGCGAGGGAGACGCGCTGCCGATCGCCGCGACCGATGCCTATTTCCACGGATCGCTCGCCGATGCGGTCGCCCGGTTCGACCTGGAGGCGAACACTCTGTTTGGGCAGGTCGAGCAACTGGCCGGAATCAGCGTCGGCCGGGTTACCCAGGATATCCAGGCCGTTGGGGCCGGGGCCGAAGTGGCCGAGGTGCTGGGCATCCCGCGCCGGGCGCCGGTGCTGCGAATCCTGCGCTGCTATTTCGATGGCGCTGGCCGAATTTTCGAGATTTCGCTCAGCCACCACCCAGGCGACCGCTTCGCCTATTCGATGCACATGGACCTGGACCGCTGAGCGGGTCATACGCTGCCGAGCTCTGGCACGCTTCCCGGCACCCCAGCCGGGTCCGAGGCAAAACGGATCGGCGATGCGATCTGGTGGCGCCCGTCGGCTTCGATCAAAAGCTCGCGCTCGGCCACGTGCGGCTCGTCCAGCGCTTCGCGGAAATCGAGCACCGGCGCGAAGGCGACGTCCTTATCGGCGAACCATGCGATCCATTCGGCGCGGGTGCGGGTGATGAAGGTTTCGCGCAAGAAGGCGATCAGCGGCTCCTGCTCGCCCGCCTCGGCGTCAGCATAAGGTAGCAGGTCGAGCCGGTTCAGCGCACTGAGCAGGTTGCGCGCGAACTTGAGTTCGCGCGCGCCGAGTACCACGTGCCGCCCGTCACTGGTAGTATAGACTTGGTACAATGCCGCGCCGCCCAGCGAGCGCTGGCGTAAAGAGACCGGCGCGAGGCCGCCTGCGATCGCGCTACCTGCAATATGCGCACACCACGGCAGCATGCTGTCGAACATCGCGCAGTCGATGTAGTCGCCTTGGCCGGTTCGTTCGCGCCCGATCAGCGCCATGAGCACGGCAGCCAGTGCGGTGAGCCCCGCCGCCATGTCTGCCGCGGGTGCCCCCGGTACAACCGGGGTGCCGTCGGCTCCGTCGTTGACGCTGAGGAACCCCGCGAGCGCCTGAACCGCCATGTCGTGCGCGGGGTGGTGGGCAAGGGCGCCTTCCTGGCCGAAGGCGGAAATCGAGCAATAGATAATCTTCGGATTAAGCGCCCGGACCGCTGCGTAGCTGAAGCCGAGCCGCTTCATCACGCCTGGGCGGAAGCCTTCGAGAAAGACGTCGGCGTCGCGCACCAGCTGTTCCAACGCGCGCTTGCCGGCTTCCGCCTTGAGGTCGAGAACCACACACTCCTTGCCGCGGTTGAGGTTGGCGAACCACACCGACTGGCCGTTTTCAAAGGGCGCCTGCGTTCGGGTCGGATCGCCCGCTGCGGGTTCGATCTTGATCACCCGCGCGCCGTGATCGGCCATCATCACGCTGAGCATCGGCCCGGGCAGGAACTGCGTGAGATCGACGACGGTGATGCCGGAAAGCTTGCCCATCGCTGGTTACACCACCCCGCCGGCGCGAAGCTCCGCGATTTCGTCAGGGTCGTAGCCGAATTCGCCAAGGATCGCGTCGCTGTCGGCGCCGAGAAGGGGCGCCGCGCGGCTGGGAAGGCGCTGTCCGTCGAGCTTCAGCGGATTGGCCAGGACGGCGAGGTCGGCGCGGTCGGGATGGGGAATGGTCTCCCGCATGCCGATGATTTCTAGCCAAGGGCTGTCCAGCGCTTCACCCAAGCCGTTTACTGGGGCGATCGGGATCGCGCCTGCCAGCAATTCGATCCAGTGAGCGACCGGCTCTCGCGAAAAGACCGAGTCGAGCACTGCGGTCAGCGCGTCACGGTTGGCGAGACGATCGGGGTTGGAGCGGAAACGCGGATCCTCGCCGAATTCGGGGTGGCCGATCTTGTCGAGCATGATTTCCCAGAATTTTGGCAACTGGCACATCACGAACAGCCAGCCGTCGGCGGCGCGGACCATTTGGCTGGGGGTTGCGCTGGGGTGTGCCGAGCGTGGCGTGCGGGCCGTTTCTGTCCCGTCGTTCATGTACCACAGCGCCGGATAACTGGTCTGGTGGATTGCTGCGGAAAGGAGGTCGGTATCGACATCACGGCCGGTGCCGCTGCGCTGGGCGTCGATCAGCGCGGCGAGGAAACCGGTGGCCATGATCGTCCCGGTGATGAAATCCACCATCGACAGACCCATCCGCTGCGGCTCGCCCGCGGGATCGCCGGTCAGCGCGCAATAGCCTGCCTCGGCCTGCATCAGGTAATCGTAGCCCGGCCAGCGCTCGCGCGGATTGTCGCGGCCATAGGCCGAGAGGTGGGCGCAGACGATCGCCGGGTTACACTCCTTTAACGTTCCGTAAGTCAGACCGAGCCGCACAGGCAGATCGCCGCGCAAGTTGTTGATGACGCCGTGCGAACCGGCGACCAGGCGGTGCAGCACTTCCTGACCCTCAGGTTGGCTTAAGTCGAGCGTCAGCGACTTCTTGTTGAGGTTGAAACTCTGGAAATAGAGGCTTTCGCCGGGACGCAGGAAATGAGGTCCAACCGCGCGCGCGGTGTCACCGCCACCTTTCCCGCCCTTGTGCGGCGGTTCGATCTTGATCACTTCTGCGCCGAGCTGCGCTAGGAACATGGTGCCATATGGGCCGGCACCATATTGCTCGGCACTGACGATGCGGAAGCCGGAAAGCGGAAGGTGCAAATCGCTCACGCGGGGTTCCGCTTCACCCACTGCTTGGAAATGATCATCCGCTGCATCTCATTAGTCCCTTCGCCGATGCACATCAGCATCGAATCACGATAGAACCGCTCGATGTCGTACTCCTTGGAATAGCTGTACCCGCCATAGATGCGCATCGCATCCTGGCTATTCTCAACCGCGGATTCGCTGGCGAAGAACTTGGCCATCCCCGCCTCCATGTCACACCGCTCGCCGCGGTCGTAGGCTTCGGCGGCGTCCATCGTCAGAAGCCGGGCGGCACGCGCCCGGGTGACCATCTCGCCAAGCTTGAGCTGGATCGCCTGGTGCTCCGAAATCGGCTTGCCCATCGTCTGGCGTTGCTGGGCGTATTCAGTCGCCAGGCGCAGGCTGCCCTCGGCCAGGCCCACACCGCGCGCTGCGACATTGATCCGACCCAGCTCGAGCCCGCCGGTGGCCTGGAAAAAGCCCTGTCCTTCGACCTCGCCGATCAGTTGGTCGGTGGACACGCGATAGTCCTCGAAGATCAGCTCGGCGGAATCGATGCTTTTGTAGCCAAGCTTGTCGAACTTCTTGCCGGTGGTGAAGCCGTCCCGCTTGTCGGCGATCAGCAGGCTCATTCCCTTGTAGCGCGGACTTACTTCGGGATCGGTCTTGACCAGCAGCGCGAAGACCGAGCCGTTCAGCGCATTGGAAATCCAGGTCTTGGTACCGTTGACCACGTAGTCGTCGCCGTCCCGGCGGGCGATCGTGCGGATCGCCTGCAGATC
>Ga0105050_10006589_pt1 | contig 14331 bp, 13 predicted proteins | sample FRY01_FD_78088 | JGI IMG/M metagenome (GOLD analysis project Ga0105050, IMG submission 78088) | Freshwater microbial communities from Lake Fryxell liftoff mats and glacier meltwater in Antarctica - FRY-01 | ecosystem: Environmental > Aquatic > Freshwater > Ice > Glacier meltwater ... | reverse complement strand
GCATGGTCATGAAATCCCGGAACGGGCGGTCGGATGGGGGAAGTGGGGGGGTGCCGAGGCGGCGGAGCTGGCGGGTGATGGTGCCGCCGGACTCACCCTTCCACTGCCAGACGCGATCGAGGAACGCCTCGCGGCCCAGTGTCTGGCGGGTGGTGCCCTCCTCGCCCAGCAGGCGTTCGACCACCATCTGGGTCGCGATGCCGGCGTGGTCGGTGCCGGGCTGCCACAGCGCGTCGCGGCCCTGCATGCGGCGCCAGCGGATCAGCGTGTCCTGGATCGTGATGGTCAGCGCGTGGCCCATGTGCAGGCTGCCGGTCACGTTCGGCGGCGGGATCATGATGGTGTAGGGCGCGGCGTTGCTGTCGGGCGCGCAGGCGAAGCTGCCCGCGCTCTCCCATCCCGCATACAGCCGCGATTCGGTTTCGGCCGGCGAATAGGTTTTGTCGAGCATGGTCATGAAATCCCGGAACGGGCGGTCGGATGGGGGAAGTGGGGGGGTGCCGAGGCGGCAGGGCGCGGCAGGCTGCGGCGGTCAGCCTACCCCGCGGCCGACGACGCGATCGATCTCGGCCCGAACCAGGCGTTCGACCATCGGCGGCAGATGGGTATCCAGCCACGCCGCGAGCAACGGGCGGATCTCGTCGCGCACCATGTCTTCCAGCGTGGGGCCGCCGCGATAGATCGGGGTGTGCGCGGACTGGCGGCCGGATTCGAGGGTGCGCAGCAGGGAATTGACGGAGCTGGCGGTCGCGGCCTCCGCCTCCGGGGCGATCAGGCGGTCGGGGCTCGGGGGCGATGCGGCGATGACGGGGGGCGGAACGGGGGAATGAACCGGCGCCGGATCGGGCGCGGCGGCCGGCATGACCTCCAGCGGCTCGCCGGGCGTGGACATCGCCTCCAGCATGGCCGTGACATCATCCTGGGACATCGGGACGGACGCCGGCGCCGCCTCGGCCACCGGCTCGGCAACCAACATGGATTCGTCGAGCGAAAACACGTCGGGTTCCTCGGCCACGGGTGCGGACGGAGCGGCCGTGTCAGGTGCCGGATTGGCCTTGGTCGCGGGCGCCTCGTCCTCGCTCAGGATGCGCCGGATGGAGGCGAGGATATCCTCCATCGAGGGGTCCGGCGCGGCGCCCGGCGTGGCGGCTCCGGGCGGGGTTGGCCCGGGAGCTTGCGGAGGAACGGATGCACTCATGATGTCGCCATGCCTCTCATCTTCCTGCCTCTCGCCGACCCCACCGGGCCGTCGCGCAGTCCCAGGTAACGCAGCGCGGGGCGCGCGGGGTCTGTGCGACTTTCGGCGGGGCGGTCAGCGGCCGGGCTGGTCGGTGGCGTAGTCGCCAGTGCCGATCAGCCGGTTGCGGACCGCCCTGTAGTATGCGGTTTCATCATACAGGGGCACGTTCAGGTTAAGATCGCGTGCCGTCAGCCGGCCGGTCGCTGCCGCCACGGCGTAGGAGGCGTTGATCAGCGTGCCCAGGTTGCGCACCAGCGTGACACGGGAGTTGAGCAGGCGCTGCTCCTCGTTCAGCACGTCGAGCGTGGTGCGGCTGCCGACGATGGCCTCGCGCTGCACGCCCTCCAGTGCGATCTCGTTCGACCGGATCTGCTGGCGGGTGCTTTCGATGGTGGCGCGGGAGGAGACATAGTTGTTCCACGCCTGGGTCACCTGCTGGATGGCCTGGCGGCGGGCATCGTTGAGCTGCTCGCGGGACTGCTGCTGCTGCTGGCGGGCCTGGCGGATGGCGGCATACTCGCCGCCGCCCTGATAGAGGGGGACGCTGAGCACCATCAGGATCTGGCCCACCTTGGTGGTGATGTCCTTCTGCTGGACGTCCTCGTTGCGCGCCAACGAGCTTTGGAGGCTGAGGTTGGGCATCAGCCGGGCATACTGGATGTCGAAGTTGTCCTTCGCGGCCGAGTCGCTGAACAGGGCGGCCACCACGCTGGGGTTGTTGTCGGCGGCAAGCGCACGGGCGTCGTCGAACGAGCGGACCGGCAGCTTGAGCGGCTGCGGCTCCACCAGCGGGTCGGGCGCCGGCTCGCCGATCACCTGCAGGAAGCGCGAGCGGGCGATCTGGATCTCGCCCTCGGCGGTCTGCCGGTCGGCCACCGCACCGGCCAGCGCGGCCTCGGCCTGGGCCACGTCGGTGCGCGTGATCTCGCCGACGCGGAACCGCTCCCGCGTGGCCTGGAGCTGGCGGGTGAGAACCTGCTGGTTGTTGATCCGCAGGGCCAGAACCTGCGTGGTCTGGATGACCAGCACGTAGGCGTCCACCGCGTTGGTGAAGGCGGCCTGCTCCGTGCCGATCAGGGTGGCGCGCTGGGCCATCACCTGGTTCTCGGCGCGGTTGGTGCTGGCGCGGGTGGCGCCGCCGCGGAACAGCGGCTGGTTGACGGTCAGCGACTGGGTGTTCGCGCCGCGCAGGGCGGAGCTTTCGATGGTCCGGCCGGGGGTGAGGGCGGTGGGCCGGATATATTGCTGCGTGGTGGCGTCGATGTAGCCGGCATTGGCGGCGACGGTGACGGTGGGGCGCCAGCCGGCCAGCGCCTGGGGCACGTTCTCGTCGGTCGCGCGCAACTGGGCGCGGCCGGCCAGCAGGGTTGGGTTGGTGGCGTAGGTGAGCGCGAGCGCGTCGCTCAGCGTGCGCAGCTGGGCCCAGGCGGGCGCGCCGGGGGATGCCGCGACGGCGGCTGCCACGCCCACGCCCAGCAGGGCCCGAAACGCGCGGTACCGACCGGTCTTGTGCCCATCACGCATGCAACAGCCACTCCTGCCATCGTGGTCCTTCCCGGCGGGGGCCGGGGCGTACCTTGCATCCGACCATTTGCCACAGCCCGGCGTTCCGCGCCACGCCCATGCGCGGGACGCGGCCTAGAAGACGAAGCCGGGCTCGCGCTGGAGCATCGGCAGCAGCGGCACGGCACAGTCGAAGATTGGCTGCGGGTTGAGCCGCCCACCCCCGGCGCTGCTGGCCAGCACCGCCTGCCCGACCCGCGCACCAGGCTGCAACACGGCCACCAGCCGGCCGCCCTCGGCGCGCAGCTGGGCGGGCAGCGCGGCCGGGATTTCCGGCACCGCGCCCTCAATGAGGATGGCGTCATAGGGCGCGCCGGCCTGCCACCCCTCGGCCAGCTTCCCCTCGACGAGGCTCACGGACGGGGCAAGGCCCGGCAGAACCGCGCGCGCGATGGCCAGCAGCGCGGAGTCCTGCTCCAGCGCGGTCACCGTCGCGCCACAGGCGGCCAGAAGGGCCGCGCCATAGCCGGTGCCGGCCCCCACCACCAGAACGCGGTCGCCGGCCTTCACCGCCGCGATCTGCACCATGCGGCCGATCACCATCGGCTCGATCAGATAGCGCCCGCCACCCAGCGGCACGTCCTCGTCGCTGTAGGCCAGCGGCGCGCGGGCGGGGGGCACGAAGCGCTCGCGCGGCAGGTCGCGCATGGCCGCGATAATCCGCGGGTCGTTGACCTTGTTGGGCCGCACCTGGCCGTCGACCATCAGGGCGCGGGCGGCGGCGTAGTCCACATCGGCATTCGACATCGGGGGCATCCGGGGAAGGTCTTCGGGAAGCCCGTTATAAGTGCGCACCCTTCGGAGCGCAAAGATGCTGCCGCCGGCGCACGGATCGGGCCCACCGAGACGGGCACGCGGCGACGCCCCCGCCCCTTGACCCGCAGGCCCGGCGCGGCCATTAAAAGCCAGATCACCCCGGTGAGGTCCGGTGGCAGAGTGGTGATGCAGCGGACTGCAAATCCGCGAATGTGGGTTCGATTCCCGCCCGGACCTCCACCCTTTCCGCAGCAGCGCCGTCAGTCCGCGGTCAGCTTCGTCCACAGCGATGTGGACCGCTCAGAAGGAGGTGCCGGGAGCGGCTTCCACGACGGCGTGGCCCTCAACGAGGCGGGCCATGCGCTCCTCCAGCTGGGCGATGGTGAAGGGCTTGCGCATCACCTCGTCCGAGCCGATCAATTCGGCGGTCTGGGATTCGGCGTTGCCCGTCACCAACAGCGCCCGCAGGCCGGGATGCAGCACCTGCGCCGCCTGGATCAGCGACACCCCGTTCATGCCGGGCATCACGTAGTCCACCAGCATCAGGTCGAAGGCCGGGGCTTGGCCGCTGTCGAGCACGGCCAGCGCCTCCGCCCCGTCGGCCGCCACGACCACGACGTGGCCCCGCTCGCGCAGCATCTCGGCTGTCATCTCGCGCACCGCACGGTCGTCGTCCACCACCAGCACATCCAGCCGGCGCAGGCGGGTGCGGGCCACACGCCCGGTCTCGGCGCCGATGCCCACGATGGCGGCGGCGGCGCGCGGCAGCAGCACGGTGACCGTGGTGCCGTAGCCCGGGCGGCTGGCGATGTCGGCATCGCCACCGGACTGCACGGCCAGGCCATGCACCTGCGACAGGCCAAGCCCCGCCCCCTCGCCTTGGGGCTTGGTGGTGAAGAACGGCTCGAACGCGCGCGCCATCACCGCGGGCGCCATTCCGGCGCCGGTATCGGTGACCTCCAGCGCCACGTAGTCGCCGGGGGCCGCGCTGCGAAACGCCGCGTGGTCGGCGCTGAGCGAGAGGTTGCGGGTGCGGATGGTCAGCGTGCCGCCATCCGGCATCGCGTCGCGCGCGTTGATGGCGAGGTTCAAGATCACTGCCTCCACCTGGCTCGGGTCGACCATCGCCGGCCACAGCTGGGGCGACAGGCCGGTCTCGATGCGTACGTTGCGCCCAAGCGTGCTGGCCAGCAGCCCGGTCAGCGCCAGCACCGGCACGTTGAGGTCGGTCGGCACCGGCAGCAACCGCTGGCGGCGCGAGAAGGCGAGCAGCTGGGCGGTCAGGCGCCCGCCGCGCTGGGCCGCTTCGAGCGCGGTCTCCACCAGCGGGACCAGGGATTGCTGCTCCGGCGGCAGGCGGCGGCGAATCAGGTCCAACGCGCCGACGATGGCGGTGAGCAGGTTGTTGAAGTCGTGCGCGATGCCGCCGGCAAGCTGGCCGACCGCCTGCAGCTTCTGCGCCTGGTGCAGCTCCGCCTCGGTGCGCTCGCGCTCGGCGATTTCCACCTGCAGGCGGTTGCGGCTGTCGACCAGGGCCTGCGTGCGTTCCTGCACCCGCGCTTCCAGCGTGGCGTTCAACTCCTCCAGCTCCGCCCGGCGGCGCCCGAGCGCCTCGGCCATGGTGTTGAACGCAATGGCCAGGGTGCCGAACTCCGAGGCCGGCGCCTCCAGCAGCCGGGCCCGGGCGCGCAAATCACCCTCCGACCAACGGCTCGCGGCATCGAGCAGGGCGGCGGTCGGGCGGCGGACGAAGCGCTCGCCGGCGATCGCGGCCAGGGCGAGGGACAGCACAACGCCCAGGACCATCATCACCAGCTCCTGCCACGCGGCATCGTCGATGTCGGCCAGGATGTCGGGCGCGAACAGCCCCACGCTGACGAACACGCCCTGCCCCGGCGATCCGGCCGGGACATAGCCCACCACGCGTTCTTGCCCATCGACGCCGATGACCCACGCAGTGCCGCGATCGGCGGTGGCAACCAGGGGCATCACCATCTCCGGCAGGCTGCGCCCCATCCGGTTCTCGTGGTCTGGCACGCGCACCAGGGTGGTGCCCTCGCGGTCGGCGATCCCCACCGTGCTGCGCGCCGGCAGGCGCAGTTCGGCGACGTGCCTGGCGAGCCAGTCCAGGCTCAGCTCCATCACGATGTAGCCGGTGCGGCCCTCGGTCGCGGCAAAGGCGACGCAGAACGGCAGCACCGCGCCACGCAGCGCGGTGGCCGGGGTGAACAGGCCGGTCTGCACCTCCCCAGGCCGGACGGTGGCGCCGGGCCGATGGCAGTGCTGGTCCATGGTGTCGCTGGCAAGTGCCGGATTGGAACTGCACACCAGCCGCCCGGCGCCGTCGCGCACCGAGACCACCACATAGGACGGCAGGTCGCCCTGAACCTCCTGCATGTGGCCTTCGCAGCGCGCATCGAGGGTGCGGACGGTCATGAAACGCGCCATCGCGGCACTGAGCTGGCGCGCCCCCTCCATCACGCTGTGCATGTCGGCGTTGATCAGCTCGGCCTTGCGCAACGCCTCGTCCGGAATGCGCGCGGCGCGGTCGGCGCGCAGCTCCTGTTGCAGGTAGATCAGCACCAGGAAGGCAGGCAGAGTCGCGGCGACAACGAGGATGAGCAGGCGGAGGAACAGGTTGCTGCGGAATACCATCTCAAATGCCGATCGCTCCCCGGCGCACGGAGAGGCATGGTGCGAGAGGGGGGATTCGAACCCCCATGACTTGCGTCGGTCGATTTTGAGTCGACTGCGTCTACCGTTCCGCCACTCTCGCGCGGGACCGCCCTTATAGCGCAACCTGTCGCGCCGACCAATGCCGGCATGGCGATGCAAAATGGCGGGTTGACCGCACCCGCCCACCTAACTAGATAGACGCCGGCCGCGGCTGTCATGTTCGGGCGTAGCTCAGCGGTAGAGCAATCGGCTGTTAACCGATTGGTCGTAGGTTCGAATCCTACCGCCCGAGCCAGCCGCCGGCCTTTCCCACGCTTCAGCCAGTCGCCGCCGCGACAAGCCCCTCGGCCGCGCGATGCCACGCCGCGTCGATCTCGGGCGTCCACTCCTTGCCCAGCGCATCGCGGAATGTCGCGATCACCGTGGCATAGAAGCGGTCGAACATCGCCGGGGGCACGCCCAGCCCGCCATGGTTCACCCGCTCGCTGCCGACGAAATGGGTCGCGTAGGCGCGCGCGCCGGCGTAGTCGAGCAGGCATTCCAGCGTCACCTGCAGCATGTTGCCGCGCACGATCCCGGTGGTATCGCGCACGAACAACGCCTCCAGCTCCGGGAAAGCCGCGAATAGCCGCGCATAGACCAGCGGCGCCGGATCGCCCACGCAGGCCGCGACCCGTTCGAGGCTGTGCTCGATCAGCGCCGCATCGCCCATCACGCCATGCCGCAGGCGCGCCGGATCGCCGCGCCGACCGCGGGCGCGCGCAGGGCGGCGATGCGGTCCAGCCGGCGCTGAAGCTCCTGCGGCGTCATCTTTGCGTAGTGCGGGTTGTCCACATGCGTCTTGCGGTGCCACGCCCGCAGCACCGTGCCGATGGCGGCGCGCACGGCGGTGAGAATCGGCAGCAGCGCCACCTCCTCCGCCAGCAGCGGGCGCACGGCGTGGAAGCCGCCCACGAACCGCGCCAGCGCATCGGGCACCGGCATGTCGTCGCCGACGGCAGTGATCGCCCCGACCGCCACGTCGATGGCAATCGCCGTATGCACGAGGTCGCCGAAATCGATGATGCCCACCACATCGTCGGGGTGCGCCGGGTCGACCAACGTGTTGCCGTGGTTCATGTCGTTGTACAGCACCTGGTGGCGCAGCCCGGGCAGCACCGGCACCACGTCGCGCTCGAAATCGTCGAGCAGCCTGCCGATCGCCGCCTCCGCCGCCGCGTCCTCCAGATGGTGCAGGATCTCGCGCAGGTGCCGCGCGTGGGTCAGGTCCCAGATCAGCTCGTAGTTGCTGTCTGGATGCCCGAAGCCGCGCAGCGCAAGGCCGAGGCGGGCCAGCGCACGGCCGCAGGATTCGCGCTGGGCTTCGGTGCGCGGGGCATGGTGCAGCGGCGTGCCGTGCACCCACGACAACAGGCGCACGCGCGCAGGCCGCGGCGCGCGCTGCACGATCGCCTCGATCCGGCCATCGGGCAGCGGGATCATGCGCGGCACATTGCAGCCGGGATCGGTGCGCGCCACGTGCTGCAGCGCCTTGACCTGCAGGTCGGTCACGCCCTCCGGCTCGGCGGGGTTGGCGAACTTCAGCACGAACGCGCGCCCGTCCGTGGCGACAAGGTGGAAGTTGCGGTCGCGCTCGCCCGTCAGCAGGTGCGCCGTGGCGTCGATGCCCCAGTGGGCGCGCGCGACGGCCACCGCCTCCTCGTCGGAAACGTCGTCGGCGGGCACGGTCATGGTGGCGAAGATGGGATGCAGTGCGGTCATGCCGCCACTCTAGGGGGGAGCGCGGCGATCAGGGAACACCCCCAGAAATACCCCCAGAAACGCCTCTAGACAAACCGCGCCCACCCTTCGGCGGTCAGGTGCGCAGGCACCCCCGCCGCGATGGTGGCGACCAGGCGCGGGGCCGGGCCGGAAGGATCAACCAGCACGATGTCGCCGCGCTGCCCGGGCGCGATGCGGCCACGATCGGCGAGACCACCGGCGGCGGCGGCATTGGCGGCCACCAGGTCCCATGCGCGCGGCAGGTCCAGCACGCGGCGTGCGGCCAGGATGAACGGCGCGCCGAGCAGGCACGGATAGAAATAGTCGCTGCACAGCACGTTGCAGATCCCCGCCTCCGCCAGCCGCGCGGCCGACGCCCAGCCGAGATGGGACTTGCCGCGCACCACGTTGGGCGAGCCCATGGCCACGAAGTCCCCGGCGGCGCGGGCGGCGGCCCCCACCTCCTCGGCCATCGGGAACTCGCAGATGCGCGCGCCCTCGGCGCGGAAGCCGTCGCGGGCCGCGATGCTGTCGTCGTCATGGCTTGCCATCGGAATGCCGGCGGCGTGGGCTGCGGCAGCGATGCGGGCCTGGGCGGCGGGCACCTCGGCGGCACGCGCACCGATGCGCGCGGCCAGCGCACGGAATTCGTCGAGCCCCATGCCCGCCCGATCGCTGTACTTCGCGCCGGCGGTGGCATCGCCGATCTTCTTCAGGATCGACGGCGTGTGGTCGTTGAACGCCAGCAGGTGCACGCGCCCGGCCGCGATGTCGGCGATGGCCATGTCCAGCGCATCGAGGTTGTACGCCTCCCAGCGCAGGTGCACGCGCATGTCGCAGGTCCAGCTCCGCGCAGCCAGCCCGTCGAGCATGGCGCGCCAAGCATCAGCGCTGCGCAGTCCGGGCTCCCACGACAGCGTCACGCCGTGGAACGCCGTCGTCACCCCGCAGGCCAGGAGTTGGCGCTGGGTATCCTCCAGCGCGAGGTCGGTGGGAAAGTCGATGCCCGGACGCGGCTGGAACTGGCGCTCGAACGCATCGCCGTGGATGTCGACGATGCCGGGCAGCACCAGCAGGCCCCGCGCGTCGAGCACCCGTGCCCCGTCGGGGGTGCCCGAATCGACGACGCCGCCGCGCAGCGTCACGTCGCCCTCGCTCAGCACGCCGCCGGCCAGAACGCTGCCGCCGGTGATCCGCAATGGACGCATCGTCATTCCTCTCGGTTGGGTCCCGGCCGGATCAGGGTTCGAACACGATCTGCACGCGCGGGGTCGGATAGCGCGACATGCCGAACTCCACCACCAGGCCGGCGGAGTCGACATTGACGTTCTCGGTCACCAGCAGCGGCCGGTTGCGCGGCATGCCCAGCAGGGCGGCCTCCTGCTCCGTCGGCATGCGGGCGGTGACGCGGGTGGCCTGGCGCCGGTAGTCCGCCACACCCGCCTCGGCCAGTGCGTCCGAGATGGTGCCGCCGACGCGCAGTGCTGCCAGCAGGCGGGGAAACCGGGCGGCGGGGAAGTGGTGGGCGCCGATGCTCACCGGGCGGCCATCGGCCAGGCCCAGCCGCTCCAGCCGCACGATCCGCGCCCCCGGGCGCAGGCCGAGTGCCGCGGCGATGGTGGAATCGGCCGGCATCTCGCGCAGGTCGAGCGTCTGGCCCGAGGGTTCCTTGTTGTGCCGCCGGATCCATTCCGAAAAGCGGGTGCGCGGGCCGACCGTATAGTCCAGCACGTCCTCGGCGACGAAGCTGCCGCGCCCCTGTTCCACGCGCACCAGGCCGTTGCGCGACAACTCCTCCAGCGCGCGGCGAACAGTATGGCGGTTGACGGCGAACCGCGCGGACATCTGCGCCTCGGTCGGAAGGCGCGCGCCGGGGGCCAGGGTGCCGGCGGCGATCTCCTGCTCCACGGCCCCGGCGATGCGGCGCCACAGCGCCACCCCGCGCTCGCGCAGGGCGCGCGCAACCGGCGCGGCGGCAGCATCCGCAGTCGTCATCGGAAGTTCATCCACCCGCGCCCTTCGATATGCGATCGCAGCTTGACGATACCGCAGCCGATGGGTAGTTGTCTAGTTGTCTAGATATCCCATGACCGGAAAGCGGCGCATGACCAAGCCCCCCGCCCCCTCGCCCCCGCCCGTCCAGGAAGGCTCCGCAACCGTCGCCGCACGCCAGCGATGGATGTCGGTGCTGGCGCGCGCGAGCGCCCAGTCGATCGCCACCCGTCTGGAGAACGTGCCCCCCCTGCCCGCCTGCACCGTGCTGCGCGGCCCGGAGAGCGGGCTGGTGATGCTGCGTGGCCGCGCCGGCGGCGGCGGCGGCCCGTTCAACCTGGGTGAGATGTCGGTCACCCGCTGCACCGTGCGCAGCGACACGGGCTTCGTCGGCCACGCCTATGTCCAGGGCCGCGACGCGCGCCAGGCCAGGCTGGCCGCCGAGATCGACGCCGCCCTGCAGGACCCGGCACGGCACGACGAACTGGCCCGCGCGGTCATCGACCCGCTGGCCGAGGCGCAGACGGCGGCGCGCGACTCCAAGGCGGCCAAGGCCGCGGCAACCCGCGTGCAATTCTTCACCATGGCGACGATGCGGACCTCATGAGCCCCACCCTGTCGAACATCGACCTCCCCGGCTTCGCCGACCCGGTCGCCCAGGCGCAGGCCAGCTTCCGCGCCCTGCTGGATGCCATGGCCCGCCCCGGCACCATCGCCACCGCCGGCCAAGGGCTCACGCCCCCCGCCCCGCTGGACCCCGCGACCGCCGCCGTGCTGCTGACCCTGGTGGACGGCGACGCACGGCTGCACCTGACCCCCGACTGCGCCGCGGCGCGCGACTGGCTGGTGTTCCACTGCGGCACCACGCCGTGCGACGACAGCGCCAGCGCTGGCTTCGTGGCCACGCGAACGATGCCCGACCTCGCCCACCTGGCGACCGGCACCGACGAGGCACCGGAAAGCTCGGCCACCCTGGTGCTGCAGGTGCTGGCGCTGGGAAGCGGGCCGGCATTCCGGCTGGCCGGCCCCGGGCTGAAGGCGCCGGCGATTTTCCGCGCCGAAGGTCTGCCGCCCGACTTCGCCGCGCGCTGGGCGGCCAACCACGCGCTGTTCCCGCGCGGCATCGACCTGGTGCTGTGCGCCGGGACCGCCCTGGCCGCGATCCCGCGCAGCATCACCGTGACGGAGGCGTAAGCCATGGCATATGTGGCGGTGAAGGGCGGCGAGCGGGCGATCGACAATGCCCATGCCTGGCTCGCCGAGGACCGGCGCGGCGACCCCGCGGTGCCGGAGATCAGCCTCGCGCAGATCCAGCAACAGCTCGGCCGCTCGGTGGACCGGGTGATGGCGGAAGGCTCGCTGTACGACCCCGACCTCGCCGCACTCGCGGTGAAGCAGGCGCAGGGCGACCTGATCGAGGCCGCGTTCCTGCTGCGCGCCTATCGCACCACCCTGCCCCGCTTCGGCTATTCCACGCCGCTCGACACCGCGGCGATGCAGGTGCGGCGGCGCGTCTCGGCCGTCTACAAGGACCTGCCGGGCGGGCAGGTGCTCGGCCCGACCTACGACTACACGCACCGCCTGCTCGATTTCGCGCTCGCCGCCGAGGGCAACCTTCCCGCACCGGCCCCGCAAGCAACGGCCGAATCGGCAACCATGCCGCGCGTATCGGACATCCTGCGCAGCGAGGACCTGATCGAGGGCGACGGCAACCCCATGCCGACAACCGAGCCCGGGGACCTGACGCGCGAGCCGCTGGGCTTCCCGGCCCCGCGCGACGTGCGGCTCCAGGCGCTCGCGCGCGGCGACGAGGGGTTCCTGCTGGCGATGGGCTATTCCACCCAGCGCGGCTGGGGCGGCACGCATCCCTTCGTCGGCGAGGTGCGCCTCGGCGAGGTGGCGGTGGAGATCGTGCCGCCGGAGCTGGGCTTCGCCATCGACATCGGCGAGGTGACGCTGACGGAGTGCCAGATGATCAACCAGTTCAAGGGCAGCAAGACCAAGCCGCCGCAGTTCACCCGCGGCTACGGCCTGGTGTTCGGCCATGCCGAGCGCAAGGCGATGGGCATGGCGCTGGTGGACCGCGCGATGCGCCACGACGAGTTCGGCGAGGAAGCGACCGCGCCTGCGCAGAACATCGAGTTCATGCTGTACCACAGCGACAACATCGAAGGCACCGGCTTCGTCGAGCACCTGAAGCTGCCGCACTACGTCGATTTCCAGAGCGAGCTGGAAACCATCCGGCGCATGCGGCGGGAGGCGGAAACGAACGTGGCCACGCTGAAGGAAGCTGCCGAATGAACGGCTACAACTTCGCCTATCTCGACGAGCAGACCAAGCGGATGATCCGCCGCGCAATCCTCAAGGCCGTCGCCATCCCCGGCCACCAGGTGCCGTTCGGCAGTCGGGAAATGCCGCTGCCCTATGGCTGGGGCACTGGCGGCATCCAGGTCACCGCCAGCGTCCTCGGCGCGGCCGACACGCTGAAGGTGATCGACCAGGGTGCGGACGACACCACCAACGCCGTCTCGATCCGCCGCTTCTTTGCCCGCACCGCCGGGGTGGCCACCACCACCGACACGGAACAGGCGACGATCATCCAGACCCGCCACCGCATCCCGGAAAAACCCCTGCGCGAGGACCAGATCATCGTCTATCAGGTGCCGCAGCCTGAGCCGCTGTCCAAGCTGGAACCGTCCCGCGCCGAAACCCGCCGCATGCATGCGCTCGCGGAATACGGCGCCATGCATGTGCGCCTCTACGAGGACATCACCCGGTTCGGCCACGTGGCAATCAGCTACGATTACCCGGTGATGGTGAACCAGCGCTACCTGATGGCGCCCAGCCCGATCCCGGCCTTCGACAACCCCAAGATGCACATGATGCCCGCCCTCCAGCTGTTCGGCGCCGGGCGGGAAAAACGCATCTACGCCATCCCGCCCTACACCGACGTGCGCAGCCTGGATTTCGAGGACCATCCCTTCCGCACTACCCGCGCCCCGCACTGCTGCGCGCTGTGCGGCGCCGACGACAGCTACCTCGACGAGGTCGTCACCGACGACGCGGGCAGCCGGATGTTCGTCTGTTCGGACACCGACCATTGCGAAACCCGGCAGGCGCAGGGCCACACCGGAACCGGCGAGCCGATGGCGAGGGAAGCCCTGGCCGCCGGCGCGGCACACGGCGGAGACGGATCATGAGCGAGGAAACCCTCCTGTCCGCCCGGGGCCTTAGCCTGCACTTCGGCAAGATCCCCGCCCTGGTCAATGTCGATGCCGATCTCTGGCCCGGCGAAGTCCTCGCCGTGGTGGGCGAATCCGGCTCCGGCAAAACCACCCTGCTCAACGTCCTCTCCGGCCGCATACGCGCCGACGACGGCGTGGTTTGGTATCGCGACCCCGCCGGCAGCCTGCACGACGTCCATACCATGCCCGCCCCCGCGCTGCGCGCCCTGCACCGCTCCGACTGGGGCTTCGTGCATCAGAACCCGCGCGACAATCTCCGCATGTCCGTCTCGGCTGGCGGCAATGTCGGTGAGCGCCTGATGGCCGCCGGCCACCGCCACTACGGCCACATCCGCGCCACGGCGATCGGCTGGCTGGAACAGGTGGAGATCGACGCCGACCGGGTGGACGACATGCCGCGCACCTTCTCCGGCGGCATGCTGCAACGCCTGCAGATCGCCCGCACCCTGGTCACTCACCCGCGTTTGGTGTTCATGGACGAACCCACCGGCGGGCTTGACGTGTCGGTGCAGGCCCGCCTGCTCGACCTGATCCGCTCGCTGGTCGCGCGCCTGGACATCGCCGTGGTGCTCGTCACCCACGACCTCGCCGTCGCTCGCCTGCTCGCCCACCGAATCATGGTGATGCAGCGCGGCGTGGTGGTCGAAACCGGCCTGACCGACCAAGTGCTCGACGATCCGCAACACGAATACACGCAGTTGCTGGTCAGCTCGGTGCTCCAGGCATGACCGCCGGCAGCGAAGCGCGAGGCGCAGAGAACACCGGCAGCGAAGTGCCAGGCGCGAACAACACCCTCATGTTGAAAGTCGAAGCCCTCGACAAGCAGTTCACCCTCCACCTGCGCGGCGGCCTGCGCCTGCCGGTGCTGCACGACATCGCGCTCGAGGTCCACGCCGGCGAATGCGTCGCCCTCGCCGGCCCCTCCGGCGCGGGCAAGTCCACCCTGCTGCGCAGCCTCTACGGCAACTACCGCGCCGATGCCGGCCGCATCCTGGTGCGTCACGATGGCGAAATGGTCGACATCGCCAGCGCACTCCCGCGCACCGTCGTTCAGGTCCGCGCCAAAACCCTCGGCTATGTCAGCCAGTTCCTCCGCGT
>Ga0105050_10006587_pt1 | contig 14333 bp, 12 predicted proteins | sample FRY01_FD_78088 | JGI IMG/M metagenome (GOLD analysis project Ga0105050, IMG submission 78088) | Freshwater microbial communities from Lake Fryxell liftoff mats and glacier meltwater in Antarctica - FRY-01 | ecosystem: Environmental > Aquatic > Freshwater > Ice > Glacier meltwater ... | reverse complement strand
ATTAAATTTCTACCAGGAGACAAATAAGAAAATTCAAAACCTAGTTTAAAATTTACCAAACTGAAAAAAATGCCACTTTTTTTTATTTTAAATTCGAACCCTTTAATAAATGCAAGAATCCCCATAGATATTGTTGATATGTTGATTGTATATTTTGATACAGAAATAGCTATTTTTTTTATCTTACAAATTGAATAATATTTTTGATTACTGTAAAAAAAATTTTCATTAGTTAAAACACGTACTTTATCTCCAATACATACATTACCATTTAAAACTTTACATAATGCTAAAGTCCCCCCCGAGTTTTTTTGATGGGAAAAATTTACAACATGTCCTATTGTCCGAGTTTCATTTAATGTTAGGTTTTTTATGGAATTTTCACGAGATTTATTTTCATTCCATGAAATATGATTAACTAAAGAATTGATGAAACCTGAATGATTGTAAATAAGTTTTGTATCACGACATCCACCTAAAAAAAGTGTTAAACAAAGATTTAATAGTCTTTCTGTGGATATAAAAAAATCTTTAAATCCAATTCCATAGATTCCAAGTTCAGTCTCAATTAATTTTCGAATATGCAAATAATTTTCACTTAAATTGAAAAAGATTAATTTGAATAGTGGGAATAAAATAAGATCTTGGAATAAAAAACTCTTGTGTAACTCAAAATCTATTGAAAAATTGCCTCTTTTTTTCAAAAGTGATGAACAATTCCACAATAAATGAACTAAATTCTTGGATGAAATACAACAGGAGGGTTGTGAAGAAAGATAGATTTCAGAAAATTGTTCCAGTGTAAATGTCCATCCTTGAATTAAACTCGAGAAACATACATTGTTTAAAATTGGATTAAAGTATTTAAACTGTTTTTTATTTTTTAGTCCTGATAAGCCAAGAATTTTTTGGATAATTACATTTAAATCATCGATAATATTAAGAATTCTTAGATGAGTTTCATTAGGTGAAATGTTAAGTTCTATCACTAGACGATCGATTGAATTCAGGGTTAAAATTATAGGTAATCCTCTAGTGATAGCATTTCTCAAAGGGAGTTCTGTACCAATCATTACACCTTCAGCTAAATCTAAAACCAAAATAATACCATCCGAAATCTCCATTGAATTAATTACTTGGTCTTGAAAATCTGGATGTCCTGGACAATCAATAAAATTAAAAATTCTTGAATTTTTTCTTTTGGAATGCATCAAAAGAGTAATAATATTTGGGTAAAGTGTCAAACCTTTTTCTTTCTCAATATAAAATTGATCTGAAAACGTGTCCATTAAAAATTTATCATTTATTAAATGTACACTGCATGCCAATAAATTAACAAATGTACTTTTCCCGTGATGTAAATGACCTGTAATACATGTGGTTTGAGACAAATTTCCTTTTTTTAATAGATTTCTTAATAATATTTCTTTAGCATATATAGTTTTTGGAATCCATTCTGCTTTACAAGAAAATTTTTTAACTAAATCAAATTTAAATTCGATATTATTTTTTATTTTATTTTTTTGAATTCGTTTTTGGTTTCCGAAGTCATCATAAATTACTTTCATAAGTTTTAATTAAATTTTAATTTTTTATGAATATACATGTATATTAATTTTTATTAATTTTAAAAGTATTTTATTAATTTGAGAATGAAAGAAATTTTAAATTCGAAAAATTTTTACCTCCAAGGAATAGAGAAATTTTTTGCCTACTGGGAAACAAGTTTAAACTCAAATTTTAATCAGGTAAACATTTTTAATAATTTTAGTTTAAAAAATAATCAAAATAATCTTATAAACACTATATCATTTTTAGGTGTATCGGTTGTGTTTTTTAGATCTTTGTTTTTTGAAAACAATTTATATAATCATGATAATATTGATGTTAAATGTAATTTTACAATTATAATTTTAAACAGATTGATTTCTTTCCAAAAAAATTGGAATCATGAATTGCTGCAAAATTTAGATTTATTTTCAACAATTATTATGAAACTTGCTACTCAATCAAAGAAATACCTTAATAAAAATAATTGGGTAAAGATGAATAATTTAATTAATATACCTTCTCTATCTACTATAGGAGTTGATATAAAATCTACACAAAATAAAATTTTAAACGTTCAAAACATTCAAAAATGCCTTGAAATGTTTGGCATAACTTTGAAAAAAAATACTAAGGTGAACACCTTTTTTATTTCAATAAAAGTACATGTATTCTTAGACTTTGGGAAATACTTAAAGATACTACTACTAAAAACAGAGGTTTCAAAAATTTTTACAAAAAGAAATTTTTCAAAAATCTGCTTCGACCATTTCCTTGTATCTAAAGTAGAAAATTTAAAACGAAAAAAAATAAATTTAATTGTAAAAAAGATACAATTAGTTTTTTTAAAAATACATTATAAACAGCAAAAATTTTTATTACTAAACCTTTCATTTATAAGAAGGAGAATATTTTAAAAATTGATATTGTTTTATCCTTTATTGTAAAAAAGTATTTTATTTAAATTTATAATGTTTTTATAATTAAAGTTTTAGTTTTGTTTTCCTCCAATGTCTTCGTTTGAGATTTACCCTCAGTGTTGAGTTTTTTTTAAGTCTAAACCATGTAGGGACTGGTCGATTTTTCTTTAAAAATTGTCCCAACCTCTTTTTTGTATTTAATGATTTGTTGCTTCCCTTTTATTTTAAATTTTAATTCCTATAATATTATATTCTACATCTAAACTTACCATTACTTAGTTTATTTCAATTATGTAGATTATTTATATATATTTAAATGTATATAAATAAAAGATGAGATTAATTATAATTTCCAAGGACAAAGAAATTATTTATGTTTCAAATGTTCCTATGGACTCATCTATTTCTACTCATTTTATATTGAATCAAATAAAAAATAAAAAGTTGAAAATTTTCATAATTAATTTATTTTTAATAAAAACTAATTCTTTGTTGAAATTGTTTGGACATTTTAAACATAAATTTACTAAAAATAATTCTAATCGTACGAATGATCTAAATTATTTTAGTGATAAATCTAATTTCTCTAGTGAAAATCAACAATTCCTTAGAAAATGGAATATAGATTATTTAAATACAAATATTGAATCATTATTAGAGTTACTAAAAACTGCCTATCTTTTAGGAGTAAAAAAACTGGTAGATTTAGTATTGCATGGTATTGGGATTATTTTTATTAGAAGAATAATTACAATACATATTTATACTTAAAAGTATGTAAGGAATATCTTTTAAACCTAGATTTAAAAGATATTCCTTACAGTAAAATTTCTAGGCTTCAATTTAGGAAAGATATGAATGATTATAGCTAAACTGTTATAGAATAAAATAGTAAATCAGTTGTTAATGAATATCTATAATAAAGTATTAAAACTAAACATTGTTCCGTTATAAGAATAAATTATCATTCATAGTGTAATTCAATTCAATAGTAAAAAACTTTGTTTTGAGTTAATTATTTGATCAAAGAAAAAAAAAGTATACGGTTAATTAATTATTATTTAAAAATGGTTCAACAACAAAAAAAAAAAAAAAAAAAAAAAAAAAAAAAAAAAAAAAAAATAAAAAAAAAAAAAAAAAAAAAATGGGCAAAAAGTAGAGTAAGTATCAAATTTAAAAAAAAATTAAATCATGAAAGGGTTATTGAATATAAAGGTAAAAGAAAAAATTGAAAACCAAAATTTCATAGATATAAAATTATATGAGCGAATTTTGAAAGAAATTTCAAAAGATAAATTAATTACCCCAAATATCTTGACAACCAGATTTCGAATTTCGTGTTCCTTAGCTAAAAAAATTTTGATTGAATTATCAAGGAAAGGAACCATTAAAATGATAAAATACTCATCGAAAGAACCTCTTTTTACACGGAAAGTATGAACAGAGTCTTATTTTAAGAATTTATCTTGGTAATGTGCGAATATAATCTTGATTCCGAAAATAAATTTAAAATTTTTAATTTAATAAATATATATGTAAACTATTAATATAAAATCAGTATAATTTAAATATATTGTATACGAATTGACTTTTTGATTCTTAAGTTTTAAAATATTTATTGAAGTTTACGCTTTAGAAGACATTATGATTAATTACTCTGAGATAGTTATATTTACTAAAATGAACATAGATTCGGTATTAATATTTTGGGAAGCATTTCGATATTTAAAATTACATTTCTTAGGTGTCACCATACTTCCAGTTTCAGGAGATAGTGAAATTTTAGAGATCTTCTCTGACTACAACAATCTTACCCAGGACATTATATTTTTGCTAATTGGTGGCGAAACCAAATTGTATTGGAATAAAATAATTTTAGAAAAAAAATTGAAATTATATTTTAAAAAAAACTTTAAATTGAGTAAAAATACAGTTTTTAGTCTAAACGATCATATTTTTATTGATCAATTGTGTTCCATCGAATTAACTAATAATCAAAAGATAATAAAAGTAAAACCTATCGATATTACGAATTTTTTTAAAAATTGGGAATGGAAGTCGAATAATTTTAACAAAAAAGTAGATTTTCACAGCATTACTACCCTGAATTTTCAAGATTATGTTTGGATTAATGCGATAACTATTTGGCATTTATATCTTTCTGGAAATTTTTCATCCAGTCATTGTTGTCGTATCTTGAAAAAGATTTCATGGGTGGTAAAAGTTCTTTTTAAAAAAAAAAAGAATTTAAAAATGAATGAAAATAAATACAAGTTTGTTTTTTCTAAAGAATTACCATTTTATTTTTTATATCATCATAGTATATTCGAATCTTTATTAAATACACCTTCTATAATCATTGATTTCGAAATATGGAAAAAAGATGGTTTTTCTAAAATTTTTCAATTTTTAGGCCGAATATCAATATTTAAAGAAAATATTGGAAAATATTGGAATAAATATAATGAAGAAGAAAAGAAAGAAATATTAAAGTGTTTCAAGTTCGAAATAAAAAAATTTGGAACACCACACAATTTAATATATAATTTCAAACAAGTTTATAAAAACCTGACAAACCTGTTTGAGCTCTCCTCTCTAGATCTTGCCCTAACGCTGCGATCTATGTTTGACTTAAAAATTAGAAATTTGATGAAAAATGTAAAAAAAAAAATCTTTTGGGATAGTTTTAAATGCTTAATCAAATTAGGAAATATTAAAAGATTTGTTATTAAGGAAAAATATGTACAGCAATTTATTTCTCGGGTTAGTAGACTAGTTTTATCAAAAAAAACATTTATATCTCGAAGAACAATGAGAATTTTGTACTTATCAAGCTTCGATGACATTACCTATGAAATGATAAAAGGTCTTTTAAAAATTTTAATTTCAGTTTTCAATAAAAATAAATTGCTAGAAAAATTAATTTTATTAATAATCAAAGAAACAGTTTCGACTACGGTTTTCATATCACATCAGAATAAAAATGATTTTGTTTTATATAATAATTTGATAAATTCAAATTCTTTTTTGGAAGTTATCCAATCCATAAAAATAGAAAAAAATATACTAATTATTAAATTTCCATCAGAATACGAGAGACAAATATTATTAACTTTATTAAAAATTGAGATAAAAAAATAACACACACTCTTTAAATAATTAAATTTTAAATAAATCTTCATACATGTTAAAAATTAGTCCAGCTTTTCTAAATGTAAATCTCATTTGCAATCTAAAAAAAAATTGTTTTAATCAGAATCAAACATTATTTTTGAAAAATAGAAACTTAATTTTAAAAAGGGTCCGACTAACTCCGTTAATTTCACAAAAATCAAGTAATTCTAGTGAAATTAAGAGGAAAGGTAGTATCCCATTAACCATCCCATCGCAGAGTGATGAACGAGACAAAATGTTTGACACAATCTTGCAGGAACTTTCAGCAATTCAACAAAATGCACCAAGGAAAATAGCTATTTTGGGTACTAGACATTTCTCTTACTTACATCAACAAATTGTTGAATTGTTGACATATGCAAATGTATTGATTGGTAACCATGTTTTTACAAGCGGCGGTGCAGGAAGTGGTACAAATGCAGCAGTGATCAGAGGAGCATTAAGAGCAGAAAGACCAGATTTATTAACAGTAGTCTTACCACAAAGTTTAGAAAAACAACCAACAGATGTGCGAGATCTATTAGATAAGGTTCAAAATGTCATTGAGATGAGAGAAAATGATGAATTGCCATTGGATGTTGCAAGTAGACTTTGTAATTCTGATATCCTAAGTAGATGTGAACACCTAATCTCGTTCGCCTTCCATGATAGTATTGTTGTTCTTGAGGCAGCAAGTGAGGCTAAATCATTGAATAAATTAGTAACCCTTCTTTATTTAGATTGAAAAAATTAAATTTTAAAAATTTAATATGTTTTATTATTTAAACTATAACTAATTAAAATATGCCAATCATCAACAAAGGAAAAAACTTAGGCATTAAATATAAACTAAAAAACCATAGGCCACTAGGATTATCAAATTTTAAAAATAAATACAATAAAAATAGGATCTCATATTTAGAACTATTGTGTAGATTATCGTATTTGCTAAAATTAAAAAGTATCAATCCATCCATTAACCAGAAACTTGTAATTTGTCCACCTAAAATGAAAAGAGATGGTCCTAAAAAAACTATCTTTACAAATTTTGGTACAACTTGTAAAAAATTAAATAGAACAAAAGGACATTTATTTTCTTATATCATTGGAGAACTTGGTACTTCGGCATCTATTCAAGATGGAGGAGGTTTGGTCTTAAAAGGAAGGTACTTATCGGTAGGTATTGAATATGTTTTAAAAAATTATATTCGTGAGTATGTGTTGTGTATTACTTGTAAAAGCGCTCGTACAGAATTGCAAAAAGATAAATTTTCAAAACTTCTTTTTATTTATTGTCATAGGTGTTTTGCTTCAAGATCAGTAAATAGCATTTCAAAAGCGTATTTTGCAAAGATTAAAAGAAAAAGATAATCCAACAACAAATTTGAAATATTAATAATCAATATTTTCCATCTTCATTTTATTAGCATGAATTTGAATAAATTTTTTTCTTGCTAACACTTTTTCTCCCATCAAAACATTGAATATTCGATTTGCTCTATGTGCATCGGAAACTTCAACCCGTTTTAATATTCTTTTTTCAGGATTCATAGTTGTTTTCCAAAGTTGTTCAGGCATCATTTCACCTAATCCTTTAAATCTTTGTACAGAAAATTTTCCCGAGTTTTCAAATAAAAAATATTCTAATTCACTCTCCGAGTAACAATATCGCAGAGATTTTTTTTTTTTCCCACTATTACTTTCTATTTTATACAAAGGAGGGCACGCAATATAAACAAAACCTTCTTCGATCAATTTCCGTTGATATCTATAAAAGAATGTTAATAACAATGTTCTGATATGAGCTCCGTCTACATCTGCGTCTGTCATAATTATAATTCTTCTATATCTAAGTTGTTCGATGTTCAATTCTTCTCCCTTTGAGCCTAATCCTAAAGCAGATATTAAGGATTGTATTTCTGTATTATTATAAATTCTAGATTCTTCTGTTTTTTCGATATTAATTATCTTTCCCCTAAGTGGAAGAATTGCTTGGTACCGTCTATTTCTGGCTTGTTTTGCTGAGCCACCAGCAGAATCGCCCTCAACAATAAAAATTTCTGCCAGGGATGGATTTCTAGTTGAGCAATCAGCTAGTTTACAAGGTAAAGTGGAATATTCAAAACCAAATTTTTTTCTACTAATTTCCCTTGCTTTTTTAGCAGCATCAAATGCTAATTGTGCTGCCATGGCTTTATCAATTATCATTAACAAACTGGATTGATTTTCAATTTCAAAATAATGTCTAACCCTTTCTCCAACTACTTGATCGACAATTATTTTCACATCTTGGTTACTTAATTTGGATTTAATTTGACCTTCAAACTCCGGTTCCGAAACTTTCACATTAATTATTCCAGTCAGGCCCTCACGAATGAAATCTCCTGATAAATTTTGGCCATTATCTTTAATTTTACCCAATTTTCTTCCAATTGAATTAATCGTTCGTGTTAAGACGTTTTTTAAACCATCAACATGAGTTCCACCTTCTGTAGTTCTTATATTATTGGTAAAACTAATAAGATTTTCTTGGTAATTAACATTTGACCAGAGCAAAGCCACTGAAACGCTAACTCCTTTCAATTCTTTTTCTACTTCTATTATGTCATGCAATTTTTGAGCAGATCTGCATAATGTAGATATGTATTCAGATAGGCCACCATAATGAGAAAATCTAGAAGCTTTAATATGATTAAACCGGCGATCTTCTATTTTTAAATCTAATTTAGAATTTAAAAATGCTAGCTCATTTAATCTTCCTCCCAAAACAAACGGATCAAAAGAATAATTAATTGAAAATATTTGATAATCAGGTTTAAAATTAACACTGGTTCCACTTTTGTTTAAAAGTTTTCTTTTCTTATGATTTGAATTGTACTCACCTATACTTTTTCCTCTAACAAACCTCATACTATATTTTTTCCCTAATCTCCTTGTGTTAACGTTTAAAAATTCACTTAGCCCATTAACCACACTAATACCAACACCATGTAAACCACCTGAAACTTTATACCCACCACTACCAAATTTCCCTCCCGCATGAAGGATCGTCATAACAGTTTCCAAAGCGGTTTTTCCAGTATTTGGATGAATATCAGTTGGAATTCCTCGTCCAAAGTCTGTTATTGTTATTGATAGATTAGAATTGATAGATAAACAAACATTATCACAATATCCTGCCAGAGATTCATCGATAGAATTATCTATAATTTCTCCTACTAAATGATGAAGACCTTTAATTCCTGTTGAGCCAATAAATACCCCAGGCCTTCTTCTAACTGGTTCTAAACCCTCAAGTACCGTAATTTGATCAGCAGTATAAACAGAAACAACTTTTTTTTTAATTTCCTGAGTTTTCAAAGTTTCGTTATCGAAAGAAGTTGTTGATTTTAAACTAAAAAGGATTGTCTGCCTTTTTTTGAGGCTTGCGTTATTTATAACCTTCAATGGGGTTGTAATTATCATATTAAATACTGAAAGTAAGTAAACAGATTTAATATATTTTATAGTTTTGTATTTAAAATGGTTTTAATTGTGGGAGTGAGTGACTATAAATTAATTTCAACAATAAAAAATTTCTTTGGAAAAATTTCTTCTTATAAAAGAAAGTTTTTAAATAGATGGAAAGTGGATCTTAGAATATTCCCTATTATTTTTATTGACAAAAAAATAAAAAACCATCTTAAAATTTTAAATTATAAAGAAGATGAGGAAAAATTTTCTTTAAGATTTTTGATTAATAAAAACTATACCAGAAAGATTTGTGAAAAAACCAAGCAAAAAAACCTTTTTTTATTCAAACGTAACCTTTTAAAGTACAAAAAAAGGAAAAATGACTTTTGTGTTCCAAAAAAAACATGTTCTTCTTTAGAATTACATCATAACATAAAATCTAACCAAATATCATTAATTAGAAAAGAAAAAAGAATTGAGATCGATAATCTAATCAGAAAAGAAATCATTCGAATAGATAGGCTTAAAAATGAGAAAAATAAAGAATTGTGGAATTCGCTCAAAAATAAAAACTTTAGGCCTAACAATGTTAGAAATAATAATAATTTATATTCTTCGAAAAAATTATTTAATCGGAAAATAATAAAAAATGTTAATCAAATCTTAAAAATTCTAAATGAAATATTTATATAAAATTTTAATTTGATTGCTTAAAAATTTAAAGTATTTGAAATTTTAAACATATGATCATACCTAAAAAATCTTTGGGTGGAACATCAGAAATTATACCTGCCCAACTTCTCCCTGGAACAAAGAACCCGAGTATAGTAGTATTTTTAAAAAAGAATTCTGTCTGTTTATGGAATCCTCGAACCAAAACGAACTTAGCTATATTAGAAGAAATTAACAAATCTTCAAAAATAATTACCACAATTAGAATATCTCGAATTTGGTCATCCAAAGAAATATTAATTTCAACAGGATTATCATGTGGGAAGATTTTAATATGGAAGTTAAATTTAATTAATATCTCAATAAAATTTTCTTGGTATGTTGGGCATTTTAATTCGATTAAACATATTCAGATTTCTAATAGAAGTTCTAAAATTTTGTCTGGTTGCTCAAAAGGAAGTATGGTTTTATGGGATTTGACTAAAAACAAAGGAATTTTTAGAAAAAAAGTAGCTCATTTAGGGGAAATAAAAGGTTTAGAATTTTTAGCTTATAATAAAGATAAAACTTCGGTTATTATTTCTTATGGAACAGATAATTTATTAAAGATTTGGGATATTAGAACAGGAATATGTATCAAAATTGTTGAAATAGGTAGCGAAACTTTTTTAGAAATTAAAATTAAAAAAGAAAAAAATTTACTCCTTGCTTTAACTAGATATGGGAATATTATCATGTTTCTCATTACAACTCCATTCAACCTAAAATATTTAGCCAAGTTTCAAGGCAAAAAATCATATAATAAATCGACCTTATTATATGATTTTAATCAATCAATTTTAGTTCAAAACAATGGTCTTGGGATAATAAATATTTTTTTTTCCAAAAAACCTAAAAAGGAAGTCTTAAAAAAAAATTTATTCCAAGACTTTGAATACTTTTATTCCAAAATAATATCTTATAATTTTAAAAAAAATACATCTGGTTTAACATTATGGAAAGGAAAATATAAAGGAAGCTGGACACTGTTGCTACATACAATGGAAACTCATTTTTTAGACTTTTTTAGTCTTTCATTTAAAAAAAAAAGGAATATAAAATTGGAAATATCAATAAAAAGGATATATAAAAGAAAAATAGATAATCATTCGGGAGAAATAAGAACTGTTCTATGGTTTTTGAAAGATAAATTTTTGATAACTTTGTGCAGTTCAGCCAATTCCTTATTTATTTGGAATATTAGCCTACAAAAATGTATAAAGAAGTTTCGGGTGTTCTCATCTTATATTTCGATGGAGTATTCTGATAATAATTCAATAATAATGGGAAGTGCTACAGGCAATATTGATTTGTATGAAATATCATCAGGAACATTGATTTTTTCTGAGAAAGGTGCTCACAATGGACCAATTTGGGCACTTGATTGTGCCGAAAACTCAAACTTCTTAGGGACAGGTAGTTCAGATGGGATCTTAAAAATTTGGGAGCGAGAGATTAATCAATTTATTTTAGTTAAACAATTAAAAGTGAAAGAACAAATATTAAATCTCAAATTAATTTCAAGTAGAAATTTTATAATTTTGAGTGGTATCTCATCTGTAATCTGGGTTTTTTCTTTAAATTCGCTAGAATTTAAATTTTCACTTCAAGGTCATAGTTTACCCATTGTATCCTCTTGTCTCTGCGATAATAAAAGATTATTAGCGACTAGCTCGGCTGATCTTTCTCTTAGAATTTGGGATATTTTTGAGAAAAATCAAAAAAAAGTGTTATTTCCTGAGGAAACTGTGGTGACTTCGATTATATTTCAGCCTTTTTCGGTTAATTTTTTATCAGCATCTAGAAGAGGGAATATTATATGTTGGGATGGTAACACTTTTTTGCAGTATCGACAATATAATGGATATCACATGGGTCCAATATGGACCTTAAAATTTTCAGAAAATGGAAATTATCTTGCCAGTGGATCGAGTGATAAAACTGTTATAGTTTGGAAAAGAAATAATCTGAAATTATCCAAAAAAAATCTTAAGGAAGAAAAAACAAATTCTCTTCAAAATACTTCGTTAAAAAGAAATCCTATTAACAAGTCTAAACTTAATAATATAATTGAAAAATTTAAAACTCTACTTCAATTTGTATCTCAATTAAAAAAAAAAAGAGGATTGAGACGATTAAAATCGCACATAAAAAAATTGTTTTTTGAAATCAAAAAAACTTATTCTGATACACTAATTAGATGTTTAAAAAGTTGTGAGATTATATCTTTGCTAAATATTTTAACAGAAAAATCCAAACTTTTTTTGGATTTGAATTTTTTTCAAAATTTCCCAAAAATTTTAGGGGTTTTAAAAAACTTAGAAAAAAGTCTAAATTATTCAGATAAACAAACTTCTACTCTTAAAATTAAAAAAAAAATTGTCTCTTTACTTAAATTAGAAAAAATAGAGGCAATTAAAATACTCAATAAATTTAAAAAATGAGAATACAACACAATTGATAATTAACGTAAAACCTATGCTGTTTAATTCTCAAAATTATAAAAAGCCTATTGAAGTTACCTTAGAATTAAATCTTTTTTGAAAAAATAATTCCTTTCTGTTTCTCATATCCCATATTTTTAGATTTCCTGAGATATCCGATGAAGCTACTAAAAAAGGACTCGATAAATTCTTATCAATTGAAACATCAATATCCGAAACTTCACATGAATGTCCGGTTAAATATGAAATTTTTTTGTTACATCTAAGATCAATCAGTTCAATTCTTCCACTTGATTTTCCGGAAAACAATAAATTTTCACCAAACCAAGCTGCAGACTTCTGTAAGTCATTTTTTCCTGCTTCTTTATATAGTTTATCTCGTTTAATTGTCCTAATTAAGTGACCATAAATTGAATATACATATATCGATCCTGTATGGGTGCCGATAGTAAATAAATCATTAAGATTCCCTTTTAAGGATACAATAAATTCTTTTAATTCATTCTTCCCCCCTAAAATTAGTCTATCTTTCAAGATGCTCCATAAAAATATTTGGTTCCCAAAAAAAGTTGTGGTCAATAAAAAACTTTCCGATTTATTTACAAGAACGTGTGTAAATTTTTTACCACATATAAGTTTATTTTTAGAAAAGTAATATAAGTTTTTTTTTTTCTTCCAGATTCTCATATAGTTAGAATAAAATGCTACAATCTTTTCATCTTTAAAGGTATGATATGTAATCAGTTCGGTATCACCTATTTCTTTGTTTCTTATTACTTGTTCTTTTTTAGTATCATAAAGACCTAATGTCCCATTTGTTGATCCAAAGAAAATTAAACCAGTTTTGGTACATTTGAGTTGATTTATTGGAAATCCATTTATTGAAAATAGATTTTCTATGAGCACTTTTTTTTTTTTATTTTTGAAATTTAAACTCAATGATTCTATATTTCCTATACTATCTCCTATAATAAGCATTAATATATTTTAAATAAAAAATTATAAATTAATATTTTTAAACTTTGTTAATAATATTGATGTAATTGAAATTTTTCTAAAAGAATTAATTAAATAATAATTTAGCAATGGTAATGTTAAAATTAACTCCTTTTATAAAAAAACTTAAGACAATTTTAAACGAACCAAAAAGTAAAAACTTGATAGTTTGGAATCAGGAAACTTTTACCTTAACCATTCATAAGCCTGAAGAACTTTCTATCAAAATTTTACCTTTTTACTTCAAGCATTGTAATTTTTCTTCATTTGTTAGACAGCTCAACCTTTATGGATTCAATAAAATTGATCCAGATTTTTGGATATTCAGAAACAAAAATTTAACAACGGACTTATATTCTGAATTTCCTAACTTATTTAGGAGAAAAAAAAAAAGTCATGACAAAACTTGTTTTCATGATATTAACTTTTTAAAAAATCAAATTAACGAAACACGTAATTTATCACAGAGAATGTTTATAGTTTTATCTAAAATTCTGGATCTGTTATCCGATAATTATAATTCAATTAGTGGATTGGTAAAACTAGTAAAAACTTTATCAAAAGAAATTTTTATTTTAAACAAAGTGATTAAAGACCCTTTCTTTAAAAGGAATTAATTTTAGAAAAAAAAAATAATTTCTAGATAAATAATTAAATATATTCTTCAAATAATATTTCCTTTTTTAGGTATAATTTTGAAATAATATTCCATCATTAATTTTTTTTTATAATGACTTTTGATTAAAAATTCACATATTTTTTTTTTAAATATTCAGTTAAAATAGTAAAATATTAATTCTCATATGTATGTATATTTATTTATAATTTAATTTTAGGTAAATTATTTTTGAATTCATAGAAATAAATTGTTTCTCTGTAAACCGATGTATTCTTTTTAATTTGAATCGAAGAGTTCAATATACAATGAAGTGTAGATAAAGGAGGAAGCGAATTAGTTTTATTTTTTTTAAATCATTAAAGTTTCTTATAAAAAAAAAATCCATTCCCAACCCTAGTTTTTTACTTATTTTTAATAGATTTAAAAATATGAAATTAAAAATACGAAAAAAAATCCATCCATCTAACAAAGCCGCACTCGTTAATTTAT
>Ga0105050_10006586_pt1 | contig 14334 bp, 12 predicted proteins | sample FRY01_FD_78088 | JGI IMG/M metagenome (GOLD analysis project Ga0105050, IMG submission 78088) | Freshwater microbial communities from Lake Fryxell liftoff mats and glacier meltwater in Antarctica - FRY-01 | ecosystem: Environmental > Aquatic > Freshwater > Ice > Glacier meltwater ... | reverse complement strand
AGAAGTTGCTTGTAAGCTAAACTTTGTATGCCTTGGTAAATACAAAGTGTGAGCAACTCCACTAAATACATCTTTTCTGCCGTTTATAGTTTCCCAACTACCTTTATCACTATCAACTTTAAAATTACCGCTTAGTAAAACAATGGCAATTTCATTTTCTTCCGTATCAAATGACCATTGTTCGCCTTTTTTCATAAGGCGTGCCTCAAAGTTTAGCCATTTCCAATTTGCATTTTCAGGGTTTATGCTTTGGTATACACCAAATTCTTTTTTTGGTTTTATTAATAGTTTCATTTTAATTCTGTTTTTTTTTCTAAATCTTGTATATGAATTATTTTATTTTCTTTGAAGGATTTTGTCAATGCTGTCGCCACTAAAGTTGCTCTTGTCGCATTTTTCATGGTTAGTTCAGGCTGTTTATTTTCTAAAACACAGTCCACAAAATCTTGAATCTGCAACAAAAAAGCATGTTGAAAACGTTCGTAAAAAGTTTCAACACATTCGCTTCTTACACCATGTTTATCGGAAATCTGCACCCTGTTTTTTAATGGGGGATCTCCAATTTTCAAATTTCCTTCTGTTGCTACAATTTCGGTCAGTGTATTATGACCAAAAGATGAAACCCTAGATGCGGCTATCATGGCAGTTGTACCATTGTCAAGCTCGCACATGGCCATAGTATTATCCGCATCTCCGGCTTCTTCAAACTCTTTAAACCTATATGCGCCACCAAGTGCCCATACTTTTACAATATTTGCTTCTAAATACCAGTGGACTAAATCAATATCATGTACATTAAAGTCATGAAAAATACCCCCACCCGAAGTACAAAATTCTATTTGAAACGGTGCAAAAACATCTTTATCCACAGTTTGGGACCGTACAAAGAACGCTTTACCCACCAAACCTTCATTTAACTTCATTTTGGCATCCGCGTAGCTTAGGTCATACCGTCTTACAAAACCTAGCATGGTAATAAGCTTTGAATGCTTTTCAACAACGTGCTCAACCCTATAGCAATCTTCTAGATTGATGGCTAACGGTTTTTCGCAGAAAACATGGTGCCCGGCTTCAACGGCTTTAATAATCTGATCTGCATGATGGTTTGTGGGCGTTATGATTACTACTGCATTAATTTGTGTATTTGCAAGCATTTCCTCGTATGATTGATATAGGTGTTCTAAGCCTAGAACATTTTTTGCATATTCAAGTTCTTCATCGTTTAAACTACAGGCGGCTATAAGATTGGCATTAAGTACCGAAAATACTATGTTTTTAGCGTATTCTTTACCTAACCTTCCTAATCCTACAATACCTATATTTAATTTTTTCATTTTAGAATTTTAACTCTTCTTTTAAAAATTCATACCTCTTTTTTGCATATTCAAAAGGGTTTGCAATAGAAGGGTCTTGTTCAGCCTCAACTACCACCCACCCTTCGTAGTCGCTTTTATGAATTGCTTCTGCTAAAGGTTTTAAATTCAAATCACCATCACTAGGCACTGTAAACACTCCTAATTTTACCACTTTTAAAAAGCTAAGCTCATCTTTGTGAGCACGAGATTTCACACTATCTCGAACATCTTTCAAATGGATGTGGCTTGTTCTAGGTAAATATTTTTTTATGGCAGTTAAAGGATCTTCGTTTGCAAAATAGAAATGTCCGCAATCATAATTAAGATTTACATAGCGCTCGTCGGTTTCATTCAAAAGCCTATCTACCTCATTCATGCTTTCAACCGTAGTTCCCATATGATGATGATAAGACAGTTTCATACCATGTGCATCGATAGCAATTTTACCTAACTCATTTAATCCTTTTATGAGTCGAGACCAATCTTCATCTGTTCCCTTTTTGCGTTTTGTTAGTGGCATATAATAATTGCCATGAATGGTATTCCCACATTCTGCACCGCCAACAACTTTGGCGCCCATAAAATTTAAAAAATCTATTTGTTCTATGAAACTAGCTTTAACTTCTGGTAATGGTCTTGTTGTTAATTCATACGTAAACCATTGATTGCAAATCGTTAATCCTCTGATATCTAAATATTCTTTTAAAAGAACTTTATCATGAGTAGGGTATTTATTACCTACTTCGCAACCTGTATAACCAGCCAAAGCCATTTCACTTATACATTGCTCAAAAGTAATGTCACCCCCTAATTCAGGCATATCATCATTCGTCCAACCTATCGGTGCTATTCCTAATTTTATCATTCTTAAATTCTTATTTATATAAATGTGCTTTTCCTATATTTCCTAACATCTTAAATTTTTGTTCTAATAAATATTCTAATTCCTGCATGTATTGCTTTCCAGGTTTCAAATGGTCCCATTCGCCATTATGGTCTCTGAAAAACTCTCTAAAAATTCGCAACCACAGCAATCTTAAATCTGTAGCGATATTAAGCTTACAAACACCATAAGTAATGGCTCTTTTTACTTCTTCTTCACTAACGCCTTTTACGTTGTTTTGAAGACCTCCACCTGCTTCATTTATCCGTCTTACTTCTTCTAAATCAACCGTTGAAGCACCGTGCAATACAATTGGAAAGTTAGGAAGTCTGTTTTGAATTTCTTCCAAAAGATCAAATCTAAGTCCTTTTCCACTTGAAAATTTATAAGCTCCATGACTTGTCCCTACGGCTACAGCCAAACTATCACAGTTGGTACTTTTAACAAAATACTCAACATCGCTCGGATTTGTATAGAGTGCATTTGCCTCATCAATATCCAAATCGTCTTCTACACCACTTAAAACTCCCAATTCCGCTTCTACTGAAATATTTTTAGGATGTGCCAAAGTAATAATCGCTTTAGTGCGTTCTATATTTTTTTCAATGGAATCATGAGAAGCATCAATCATTACAGAAGTGTACGCTCCTGAAGAAATTGCATCGTGTAAGTGCGATTCAAATCCATGATCTACATGAACGGCATATATAACATCTGGATAAATTTCCGCTGCTGCAGAGATATAGTTTAATAACATTTTAGGATGCGCATATTCTCTTGCAGCCGGTGTAGTTTGTAAAATAAAAGGGGCTTTAAATTTTTGTGCGGCAGAAAACAAGCCATGTACTTGTTCAGGGTTTGAAATGTTTATGGCCGGAATACAAAACTTTCCGTACGCCTTTTCAAAAAGATATTTAGCTGGTACTTTCACTTAATTTTCAAATAATTCGTTAATGGGTTTACCAATGCAAGCATTAGGAAATTTTATATTTAACAACATGGACAGTGTTGGTGCTATGTCTGTAATATCATAATGTTCTGTCGATGACCCTTTTGGAATATTATTTCCGTACCATAGCAAAGGTACATGGGTGTCATAACTATAACCTGTTCCGTGTTCGGTGCCATATTTTCGTACTTTGCTCCAAGAAGGGTTAAATAACACCACAATATCGCCAGAACGTTTTATATTAAAACCGCGTTGCACCATACCTTTTTCTTCTGTTGTAAATTGAAATTTTTCAAGGTCTGGGCGAAGTAAGACTTGAAAAACAGGGTCTATTTTTAAAAGTTCTTTTTTACCTGCGTTTAAAACAGCATTGAAATTAAGTTGATTTGCTTCTATCTTTTCCCTATCAAAAAACAATTGACCATTGGACATGTTTTCAACTAATCCTTCCACCTTGAATATTGTAGCCATCATATTGTTTACTTGAGTCACTATGCTATCAGTATTGTAATATCCGGCAGGAACTTTGTTGTTTATTAGATATTGTGGTACATCTGTGGCAGCATGATCCGCTGTTAAAAAGAAGGTGTAATTTCCTTTGCCTACTTGTGAATCCAATGTGTTTAATAAGGTAGCAATATCTTGATCCAATCGCAAATAGGTGTCTTCTATTTCTATGGAATGAGGTCCGAATGCATGTCCAACTTTATCGGTACTCGAAAAACTGATGGCCAGAAAATCGGTTTCAGTCCCTTGTCCTAATTTCTCATTTTCAAGTGCTTCATACCCCATCATTGCCACTATGGTATTCCCAAAAGGAGTCTCCTGAAATATGTCATACTGTTCTTCATTTGATAATCCTTTAAACTCATAAGGAAAAGAGGCATTGTCTTTATGATGGAACACTTTTTCAAAGGTTTGCTCATCGACTGTACTTTCTGTGTAACTGGCAATAGGTTGTATCGTTTGCCACCCATTTTTTAGTAGTGATTTTACATGCTCCTTTTTATTAAAAGTTTTGACCCATGGCGGAAGTTCTTTTTTGTAATAGGTGCTGGTAATAAAATTTCCTGTTTTGGTATCGTACCAATACGATCCGTCGGACATATGCCCCCCAGGTAGAATAGCCCCCCTATCTTTAAGGGAAATACTAATTACCTTTGACTTACCGTCGTTTGATAGTTGCAATTCATCGGTAATGGTAGTCGATAACATTTTATGCGGGGAACGTTGCCCGCTAGCTTCTGCTCCACCTAATGTTCGTGTATTATGATCATCAACGTTATTAATTATCTTTTTTAAAGTTCGATCATACCATTCATTGGCAATAATGCCATGATACTTGGGTGTTGTACCCGTATAAACAGATGCATGCCCTGGTGCGGTTTTGGTAGGAATGTAGTTGTAATGTGTGTTTCTACAAACAAAGCCATCGTTCATTATTCTTTTAAATCCATCATCTGAAAATTTATCTTGAAATCTGTACAAATATTCTGCTCTCATTTGATCAACGATAACACCAACCACAAGTTTCGTTTTTTCATGAGTTTGTTGCGAAAAACTGGGTGCTGACAACAAGCAGCTAATTAGTATTAAAAAGATATGTTTAGTTCTACTAGGCATTTGAAGATGAGGTTTAAATTTATCTATTGAATATTGGCTTACTTCAAATCGTCACCAGCTATATCTCGCCAATCATAAATATGAAATGTCTTATCGGTAGACATGCCTACAAATATTCCTTTTGGGAATTCATCGCCCAAACTAACCGAAGTTACTTCAGACCCATCACTTTCAAGGGTCATTAATTCTATGGACTTTATGAGTGTATGGTCGTGAGGGTTATCTAGAGAACCTTCTCTTGGAAATATATTGAACGTATTCTGTTGCTGATCGGATATTAAAATATACCCTGTACCATCATCATTTTTGTAGATGCTTATGCCTTCTATATCCCTTCCGAATTCCGTTGTACCGAACAAAGCCAATTCTTCATCTCCCATAGCCGGATCTGCATAGTATTTACGAACACCAAAATTTTCGTCAGAACAATATACATAGCCCAATTCATTATCTACCGCAATAGCTTCAATTTCTTTAACCCCGCTATAATTTCCGAAATCTCGAATTTTTGTCAATTTCACTTGCCCCTTACCTGCGTTATCAATTCGATATTGGGTCAAATACCCTGTAGCTGGACCATCTTTAGGCCCCACAATGGCATAAACAAGTCCGTCTTTAGGGTTTTTATAAAGCGCGAGTCCCATGGGATCTTTTATTTCCCTATCAGCAAAAACTGGTAGACCTCCACCGTCAATAGGTTTCATATCGGGTACGCTATAAACGCGGAGTTGGTTTTTACTTCTTTCTGTAGTAACGGCAATATCTATCTTTTTTCCATTTAAGACATAATCATAGATTAAATCAACATTATTAGGACGTTGAAGATTAGAAACTGTTTTCTCCTTGATAATCTTCCCATGCAAATCAAAAACATAGAGCCCACCGCCATCTTCTTTATCCGTACCAATAATCAAACTTTGAGTCGGGTCTTTTTTATTGATCCAGATAGCAGGGTCATCGGTATCATAAACCACTTTTTCGGTAATATACTTTGGCTGTATGGCGTCTTTGGTATGCTGAGGCAATCCATCTGGGGCAATCATCAAATCATCTCCTGCTATATCTTCCCAAGCATATAGTTGAAAGGTTTTATCATCGGACATAGCAACGAACATTCCTAAAGGAAATAAACCGCCCAATGAGGCATTCGTAACTTCGGAACCATCACTTTCCATCGTTGATACATCTATAGATTTTACCAGTACATGATTGTGTGGGTCAGCCTTGCTACCTTCCCTTGAAAAGAGATGGAACTTGTTAGCTTGTTGATCGGAAACTATAATATAGCCCGTACCAAGATCGGTAGGATATATGCTGATTCCTTCATGATCTTGAACAAAACCTTCTGTTCCAAAAAGTGCCAACTCTTGATTACCCTTGTCTGCATCGGCGTAATATTTACGTACACCAACGCCTTCATCTGAATAGTATACATAACCCAAATCATCATCTACGACTATTGCCTCTACTTCTTTTACGCCACTATATTTTCCAAAAGCTCTTACTTTTTCTGCAACAATGGCTCCATTTTCATCTCCTTTTAATTCATATTGCCAAATGTACTCCTCCGCAGGTCCAGATTTTCTCCCAACAAACGCATATACCTTGTCGTCGGCATTTTTATACAAGGAGATTCCCATAGGATCTCTTTGTGCTTCACCAATAAATACTTCAATACCACCATTATCCATCGGTGTCATTTCTGGAAGTCTAAAAATTCTCAAAGTATTGGTTAATCGCTCCGTAACAACTGCAATCGAAAATTCATCATCCCCTATTTGAAACTCCTCAATATCAACATTGTTTGGTCGCTTTAAACCTCTAATCGTCTTATCTTCAATGATGTTCCCTTTTAAATCGTAAACATATAATGCTCCATCTTCATTTTTATCAGTCCCTAGAATTAAACTTTCTTCTGGGTTGTCTTCATTTAACCAGATTGCAGGATCATCGGTATCATGTTTTACAGCCTGAGTTGTTATTTTTGGTTTTATGGCGTTCTCCGATATTTTTGGTTTGGATCCACACGCACTTAATATTAATATGCTTATCAAACTTAAAAAACTCGCTTTTGGATGTTGTATTTTCATAATATTAAATCTTTTTTCTTAAAATTTTTCCTGTTTCGTTGATAAGGATATCGTAAACTTTATCTCCTTTTTTAAGGTCTATTTCATACAATATTTTAGTATCTGCTGTTTTTACCAGCTCTATATCAATAATAGAATAATCGTTCAGTTTTTCGGTTAATGTATTTGATATCGCTATGGGAAGATCACTTTCATCTATTTCAGATTCAGTTTCTAACCAATTCCCCTCTTTATCGTAATAGGAGGTGTAATTATGCCCGTTCAGCGTATAATGTAACCTATATAAATCCTTTTTTAAATTCCATTCTATATTTTGAGCTAATGGCTCTATTTCTAAGAACTTAGTTTGAACCTCTCTTGGGACTTTTTTTTGCTTGCATGCACAAAACATTAATCCTATTAATAGTATTGAAATTAACTGCTTCATTTTTTTTATTTATTTAAAACTATGGTTTGAATCTGTAGAGAATCTGTCTTGAGACTTAAAAGTTCAAATCAAAATTATGGAAGCCATTATCATAGTTATGCTTTAGTTGAATGGTATTTGCTAAACAGATTTTACTTATAATGGATAGCCCTAAACCTAAAGAATTCTTATTGGATTTGTTAAACCTTTTGAATTGATTAATCTCAATTTGAGATGCATCTCCATTGTTTGAAAACCGAATACGATTTTTTGTGGTATTAATGTGTATTGTGCCATTTGAAATATTATGTTTAATGGCATTTCTTATTAAATTCGATATTAAAATCTCTATAAGATCTGGGTTGATGTGAACGTGTATTTGTTGCTTTAAATCCGTTTTTATGGATAGCCCATTGAGTTCAATAACCTCGCTATAATGCTTGATTTGACTCTTTAATACTTTTGTAATATTGATTTTTTCTGAATGTTCAAAAGCACCGGATTCAATTTTAGCAAGCAAAGTAAGTCCATGGTTGATTTTTGATAATCGCAAACAATTATAGTAGATGGACTTTGTGTGCTTCAACTCAACATTATCAAGTTTTTCTGATTGTAAGAGTATTTCACATTTATTACGAATTATGGACAAAGGGGTTTGGATTTCATGTGCGGCATTTTCGGTAAATTCTTTAAGATTCAAATAATCATAATGAATTTTCTTGATCATAGTATTTAACATACTATTGAGCTGATTAAACTCTTGGGTATTTGTTTTGCTAAACGCTATAGACCGAGCACTTCCTAATTCGTAATTTTTTAATGTAATAAGTGTTTCTTTAAAGGGTTTCCATAAACCTCTTGAAATAAATAGATTGCCAAGTATAAGAAAGGCGAGCAATCCTAAAAAAACAAACAACATTGGTTTTAATATCTGTTTTATTAAAAGGTTTGATTCTATTAATGATTTGAATAAGGTAATGTCATAATAGGCGGTTCCAATTTTTCGAATTACATTCAGTTTTCTATATACATGAAATTCATCGTCAATAATATCATATACAATGGTGTCTTTGAATTTTAAATTATCTGTTTCATCCCTGTTTTTTGTAATCGTAATTATTTGCTCATAATTATTCAATGCTTCAATAGGAATATCATTGACAATTTGTGTAGTGGCAATTTCTTCTCTATTAATTAGAAACTCATTGATGTCGTTATCAACAACAGTATTAAAATTAAATAGAATAATAAAGCCCGCTATGGCAAAGAAAAGTAGCGAAGCTATGGCATAATAAAGTGATGTTTTAACTAGTAATTTCAATTTCTTTGGAATTTATATCCTACACCATAAATTGTATTTAAGTAGTCTTTACCTCCTGCCGTTATTATTTTTTTTCTCAAGTTCTTTATGTGGCTATAGATGAAATCAAAAGAATCGAACATGTCCGTGTCATCCCCCCATAAATGCTCAACAATTGATTCTTTGGTAATTACTCTATTTTCGTTACTGATCAAGAAAAGCAACAGTTGGTATTCTTTTTGAGTTAGGATGATTATTTGATTGTTTACGTAAACTTCATGCGAATCTGTATTTATTTCGATGTCTTCAAAATTTATAGTGTTACTGCCGTGAAAGTGCTTTCTTCTTACTATTGATTTAATTCTTGCATTCAACTCATTAAAATCGAAAGGTTTTGAGAGATAGTCATCCGCCCCAAGATTTAAACCGGAAATTTTATCATCTATTGCACCGCGGGCACTTAGAATAATGACCCCTATGTCTTTATTTATTTCTTTTAAATATTCTAAAACTTCAAGACCACTGCTATCAGGAAGACCGATATCTAAAATAATAGCATCATAATTATGCATGTAAACTTTCTCTTTGGCCATAGAGGCCTTTGATACCGCTTCACATACTACTTTTTCTGCCTTGAAAAAAGCCATAATATCTTCTTGAAGCTCTTGTTCATCTTCTACTATTAATATTTTCATTGCGTACTCTTTTTATAAATTTTTGTAATATAAAGATACTAAAATGTTCTTTGCTTCTATAAATTCGTTTGTACAAAGAGCTTACGTATGATGTCTAAAACTTTAAAAAATCAAAAGGTTAGACCTGTATCTAACCTTTTGATTTTGAATATTGCAAAACGCTATTCTTTTATAATTTCAGTTGAATAAATCAAATTACCTTTGTAGCTTATAACTTGAACCAACATACTTTCATTTTTTATTGAAACAGTCATAAACCCTTGTATGGAAGCAGCAAATTTTGATATCCCATCTATCATTCCCGTTTTTCTGACTTCTGAACCAGCACCAGAAATAAAATGATGGGTCTTTCCTTCAGGCTTAATATGCTGTAAATCATGTTCGTGCCCAGCAAAATACGCGTCTGCCTTACTTCTGTTTAAAATGGGTTCTAGTGAATTCCTTATCTGCTCTGTGTCCTCGATTCTTTTTCCGCCAGAATACAATGGATGATGGCCCGAAAAAATAGTCCAATCCGCTTTGGGCTTAGCGGTGACAAGGCTATCTATCCATTTTATCTGCTTTGTAGAATCTTGGGTTTTAACATTAAGATATGCCTCTTCAGAATAATATTTCTTTTCAAAAGGACAGGTATCCAAAAATATAAAATTTACTAATAATCCCGTGTCCTCGTCTTCAAATTGATAGTCAAAGTATCGCGATGGCATATTCCAACGTTGGCTCTTTTTAGTATAGTCTACTTGCGCTTGGGGATTACCTCTATAATCATGGTTTCCAAGCACAACATGCCAAGGGATTTCAAGATGGTATCCCTTATAAATGTTTTCATAAGAAAACATCCAATTAGGGTCATCAATACTTGCCACGCCATTTGGATAAAAATTATCTCCTAAGGCTATTACAAATTCAGCATCCATTTTCTTAGCAGCTTCTTCCATTCTATCTGCCACATCTTGCTGATGGTAATCTCCTTTTCTTCCCCAATCGCCTAGTATTAAAAAATGCAATGCATCTTCCCAAACAACCAAACTATCGGTTACTTCATAAGGCTGTTCCGTTCCTAGTGCAGTGGCACTTATTCGAACTTCTTTTGTGGAAGAACAACAAAAAACTAACCCTAAGATAATTATTGATACAAGTATTTTTTTTAAATTATTTTTCACGCTTCGATACTAGGTTATTAGAAAAACCTAAGAATTTTTTTAAAAATTAAATCGCATCCCTAATCTACCCCAAGTACCAAAACGTTGCCTTTCTCTTGGAGTTGCTATATTGTTGTAAATTTCAATTTGATTTTCATCATTTAAGTTAACTAACTCCAAAAAGATAGTTAAGCGTTTTTTAGCAAAGGTTTGACTTGCTGAAAAATCTACTTGTGCTCTATCATCTATTCTAATAGCGTCGCCACCATCAAATTCACTAGTAAAAGCACCATTATAGTTTAAAGATATTCTAGCATCAAAACCACCTCTGTTATAACCTAAAGCGGCATTTCCAATATGCTTGGCTTGACCAGGTAAGTCAATTTCTGTAATGGCACCATCATCACCTTCAGTAAAGTTAGTTACCTCGGCTTTAGATTGAGTAAACGTGTAGTTCGTATAAATTACGAATCCACTTAGAAAGCCAGGTAAAAACCCTAATTTTTGCTGATATCCAAATTCAAAACCTAATAAATCCGCTGTATCTCCATTGATAGCTTGTGTGACTTCAACATCTGGAACCCCTCTAAAGGTTCTGTCTGTAGTGGTTTGATATATAAAATTATCTAATTTTTTATAAAACACACCTCCACTTAACAAACCGACTACACCAAAATAGTGCTCTGCAAACACATCTAAATTAATGGCTTCAACCGGTACTAAATCTGGGTTCGAAATTTCCGCTTCTAAATCTGCTGTGTTGAATACGGCTCCTTGTGCTAAATCTCCAAAATTTGGTCGTGAGTAGCTTTGCGTTGCAGAAGCTCTTAAAATGGTGTTTTCATTAAAGTTATATTTTAAATGCAGCATGGGTAAGAGAAAATTATAATCTGAAGATCCTTCAGTTTTTTCCGCTACTCCTAAATCTTCATCAAAAATTCCTGACGTATAATCAAATCGCGTAGCCTCATATCTTAGCCCACCTAATACCATTAACTTGTCAAATTTAATTTTACCCATAACATACGTTGCATACACATCTTCGGATACGGTAAATTCTTGAGTAACAATCTCTTCCTCGGTTTTTGTGGCATCTTCCTCAAAATCACCTCTATTGGCATTAAAAAAAGTATTAAAAAGACCTATGGAAGGAAACCCTCCTAAATTTGAGTTAAATTCTCCATCCATAAATCCACTTCCAACAAATCCATCAGAAAAGTTATCTAAGGTTAAATCTCCAGGGCCATCATACTCATATAGATTAAATGCTCTTACATCAAAATCTTTATCTTTAAAACGCATTTTGCCTCCAAATTTAAACTCACCTATATTATCAGAAACTTTAAAAGGCATCGTCAAGTTAGTTTTTAAAGTTATATTGGTATCATCTGCGCGCGTACTTTCAGCTTCATATTCTTTAAATTCTAAAATACTATTGTCGGCAAATGGGTTAGCACCGGCTGGTATACCGTTAAAACTCGTAAGTTTTGGACTTAATCTGTTTGATAAATCAAACTCAAAGGGCGTTCCTTCGTTTTCAAATAAATATTGATTGTTTCTAGGGGTGTCTTGCCATGCCTCGGCATAAGAAAACTCATAATCAATTCTAACTTTTGATGTTACTGTATTTCCTCCTAAATTTAAACTAAATACCCCTTGATTTTCTGGACGGTCTTTAAGTTGCTTGGTATATTCGTATTCAATTCCTCCATCACCATCATCTTCAGCTGCCAAGGTTATTCTTCGACGTAATTCAATTTCTTTTAATTCACTAAACAAGGCTCTCACATAAAAATTTGTTGTTTCTCCTTTATAATCTAAGGTGGTACTTGCACCATAACGATTTCTTTCAATTTCAAAATCTGAAATCTCTACTCTCGCAACTGGAACAGTTGGCGAAGGGTCCCATTCTTCAAACTCATATCTGTCATTCGCTTTTTTACTAGCAGCATAACTACCACTAACTATAAATCCAAATTTACCGCTTTCTGAGCGTTTGCTAAGGTTAATACTGGCCTGACCCGTAGTTTTTTCTGATGCATCATTATATTCAATAGCGGCCGATCCATTAGCAGATAACTCTTTACTAGAAGCCATGGGGGTATTTAAATTAACGGATCCTCCAATGGCATCACCGTCCATATCAGGAGTAAGAGATTTACTGACTTCTAACGAAGCTAATTGATTAGAAGGTATTGCATCGAGTGCTACAAAACGAGAATCTCCTTCAGGAGAAGGAATTTGCTCTCCGTTAATGCTTATGTTGGTAAACTGTGGTGCCAAACCACGTACTAAGACAAAACGCCCATCACCTTCATCTCTTTGTAAATTTACACCAGAGACTCTTTGTAATGATTCGGCAGAATTTTGGTCAGGGAATTTCCCCATTTGATCTGCAGAAACGATACTTATTAAATTATCAGAAGATTTTTGTTGATTTAGTGCCTTACGCTGGCCATCAAGTGCTCCTGTTAAAACAACTTCATCCAAATTGGTAGCTTCTGGCTCCAAATTTATATCAATGTTTTTCGTTTCTCCTGCTCCAATTTCAATACTAATAACCTTTGTTGTACTTCCCATATAACTTACCGAAATTTCAAAAGTGCCAGGCTTAACAAAAAGGGTGTATTCACCATTAAAATTTGTCGTTGTTCCATTTAAACTACCAACAACAACAATATTTGCTCCCGGTAGCGGCCCGTTCAATTCGTTATCAGTTACTACCCCTTTAATTGCTGCCTTTTCTTGTGAGAATACACTTTGACAATAACACATAGAAATTAAAATAAATGTGCAATAAATTAGGCGCCTGCAAAGTTTGGTTGATGTTATCATTTGGTTTTAGTATAAGAGAAAGTTATATATAAATTCAAATGAAAAATTAAAATCTGTATGAAATCTGTAGTTTTAACTTGTTGTACAACGTCAGCATAAAGTGAACATTTTAGTATTGCCATAATTAAATAACTCTTGGACATCTTTTCTTGAAATCCATTCTCCAATAATTTTTTGTTCTTTAACTTCCATTTTTTTAATTTTTAATGAATAAGAACAAATTTAAGACGAATAGTTAAAATTGCGTGGAACAAAAAGATGACTACCTTAAGATGAGGCTTTTTATTTTTTTCTTTTTAAATCTGGTATTATTTGTTTCTCCATAAGTTAAATCTTCATCATCATATTTTTTTAGAATTGAAGTATCTGGAAGCAATATAAATAACAAGTCATAAAAGAAAACTTTAAAATCTCCTACTGTGTTATGATCTAAATAGCCAGCTTTTTTATTGAATTCTAATAGGGAATCATATAAATTATATAAACATATTTTATGTGAATAAAGTGCCGTATGAATAGCAGCGTTTGTCATGTTCTTCTTGTTTTTATAATACTTAATGGTTGGATAATTTTCTTCAATAAATTCAATCATTTGATTTGTTTTAAAAAACAAATCATCAAACATAAAAGGTAGACTACCATTTTTTTCTTTTCTACTATTTTTTTTGCTATTTTGAATAAGTCTATGTTTAAATCATAAGCAACTTCTTCTTTAAGCTTATTTATTAAGTGCAATTCTAAAAAGCCAAAAGTAGTTTGGTAAGGAAAGAGAAATTCACTGTAGTCTTGGAATATGTTAAGTTGCTTAAAAGTAGTGCTGAAATCTTTAAAAACTTTATGGGTATGTTTATTAAGCCCAAAAGAATTTAAGCATTCTATTACTTCACTGTCTTTATGGTGTAATATATCTTTTAATAGTAATGTGAATAAAAGATACTGTCTTATGGGATTCAGTTGGACTATTGCTTTTTTATCATTTATAAGTTTTTCTAGTCCTTTTCTCTTTTTTTCTAGTAGAGTAGGGTATAAGGTTTCTAAATATTCCTTATTATGTTT
>Ga0105050_10006581_pt1 | contig 14343 bp, 9 predicted proteins | sample FRY01_FD_78088 | JGI IMG/M metagenome (GOLD analysis project Ga0105050, IMG submission 78088) | Freshwater microbial communities from Lake Fryxell liftoff mats and glacier meltwater in Antarctica - FRY-01 | ecosystem: Environmental > Aquatic > Freshwater > Ice > Glacier meltwater ... | reverse complement strand
GTCGCCGACGCGATCCTCAGCGACGGCGCCGAAAAATCCCTCACCGAGATGAGCGATACCGAGCTGCTCGACTTCGTGCGGCTGGATCTCGATCGCGCTGAAACCCTATCATGAGCTGGTACTACAACAAACCCTACGTCTCCATCGCGAAACGCCGTGCGAAGGGCCTCAAGCAACTCGACAAAATAAAAAAGGCCGGGCGGGCGATCGAGCCTCTCGGCGAGCTTTCCCACCGCACCAAGATCGCGACCAGCTTCTGGGGGCGGGCCTGGTGTGATCATCTCGAGAGTCTCGGCGACTACGAGAACCGCCTCCCCCGGGGCCGCACCTACGTGCGCAACGGCTCCGTCCTGCACCTCTCCATCGAAAAGGGCAAAATCACCGCCCTCGTGCAGGGTTCCGAACTCTACGAGCAGACCATCCTCATCGAGCCGCTCGCGGCCGCGAAGTGGGAGCGCATCAAAAAACGCTGCCAGGGCGGAGTGGGCTCGCTCATCGAACTGCTCCAGGGAAGAGTCTCCGGCGAGATCATGGAGGTGGTCACCGATCCGGCCGATGGTCTTTTTCCCACGTCAAAAGAGATCAAGCTCAGTTGCTCCTGCCCTGACTGGGCCAGCCTCTGCAAACATCTCGCCGCGATCCTCTACGGCGTGGGAGCGCGGCTCGATCAGCAGCCTGAGCTGCTCTTCAAACTGCGTGGCGTCGACCATCGCGAACTCATCGACGAGAGCGCCGTCGCCACCGCGATTGCCGGCACGACACGGTCCACGCGGCGCCGCACCCTCGACCCGGCCGCACTCGGCGATGTCTTCGGAATCGAGTTGGATTCAACTGGCGCGGAACCCGCAGCGGAACCCGCCGTTTCTCCCAAAAAACGCGGTGGGAAAAAGGCGTCTCCCTCTCCCGTTATCGCTCCCTTCGAGCCTACCGGCAAATCGATCCGCGATCTCCGTTCCGCCATCGGACTTTCCCGCGCGGATTTCGCGGAGTGGATCGGCGTCAGCACTCAGAGCATCTCCAACTGGGAAAAGCAGAGCGGCCCGCTGAAAATCAGAGCAAGCAATCTCGAAAATATCGAGGCGCTGCACCGCGGGCACTTCCGCGAGGCGGAATAGAGACCTCGTGAATCAAGAGGTGCCCGAAAGAGTTCAGCGCACCCGCATCCGCACCATATCCTGCGCACCGGGGGCGAAGAGGGAACGACCATGGAGGGTGGCGTTGATCCGTGAGCGACGCGTCGTGCCGGTCGATCGCAGCGAGGCCCGGTAGAGGTGGCGCCTTCGCCGGGCAGAGCCGCAGTGGTTTGGTGCAGTCCGGCGATGATGGCTGCGGTGACATTGCCGGGAGCCGGGTCCACCTCTGAATGGGCCACCAACGAATTCGACCAGGGTGCCGTTACTTTTCCAAAGTCCCCTCCCGTTGAAACCACTAGTCGCGGAGAAATACAGGACGCCGTTCACCACGGTCAGGTAGCTGGGAAACGAGGAACCGCTGGGGTGGATGTCACTCACTTCGACGGTCCCCACTTCGGTGCCGTTGGTTTTCCACAGTTCGACCCCGTTGGGGCCTTCCGCCGAAAAGAAGAGTTCCCCGCCGAACTTCCTAAATCCTGCCGGAGTCGAATTGCCCGAGGGATTGATGTCTTTGACCCGGGTGGTGCCGACCTCGGTGCCATCGCTCGACCAGAGTTCAGAGCCGGTCGAGCCGTCGTCCGCTTTGAAATAAAGTTTGCTGCCCAAGACGACCACTTGGTTGATAAATCGGGTGGCGTCGCCCAAACCGGGATTGATGTCTTTGACCAGGACGGTGCCGACCTCGGTGAGATCGCTCTTCCAAAGCTCGTTGCCGTGGGTGTCGTCATCCGCCGTGAAGAAAACCGTTCCCGAGACCACCGCCAGAATCGCGGGGCTGGAGTTGCGCTCACCGGGGAGAATGTCTTTCACCATCGCGGTTCCCGCAGCGGTGCCGTCGCTTTTCCAGAGCTCCCTGCCGTGGCGACCGTCGTCGGCGGCGAACACGAAGATGGAACCGGAGAACTGGGTGAACCCGGAGGGAGAGGAGCTGTCGTATCCGGGAAAGCGGTGCAGCACCGTGCTGACGAAGGGATCGACCGTCACTGGAAAAGTGGCGCCGGCCGAATCGAACACGAGAGCGACCGTGACTCGTTCGTCGCCAGTCTCTTCCAACTCCATCCGCGCCGGTAGTCGCGCCCCGGTGGCGTCGACGACCTCGATCTGGTGATAGTACAAAGCCGGATCTCCCTTCTCATCGAGGAACGCGATCCGATCGTGGTCCTCCATCTCGGGCTTCAGTCCGGTTTCCATCGCGATGCGGATCCGGGATTCGCCGGCCTCGTCGATGGCGATCGGTTCATTCAGGGTGAAAAACTGCTCCAGTCCGCGCTCTTCGTTCACATACCATTCGGTGATTGCTGAGCCACGTTGCCGCTCGACTTGCGGGCCATCGGTGGCGAGAGAACCCGCGGCAGGCAGATCGAGCGCCTCCATCCGCCACGACCAGTCGGCGCCATCCGTCGACCGAACCTGGACTCCGCCGTCGGCATCGAAGGTCGCGGAAAAACCATGTACCGGATTGTGCATCGCCTGGCCGCCGCCAGCTGCCTGACGCGCTTCATAAGCCGACGGATTGCGCCGCGCTTTTTCGAGAAGCGACTCCCTCGTGGGAGCCGCGAGACTCTTTTGAAGGACCGCGAAGGCGATTTGCTGAATCTCCGTAGCGCGCGGATCGGTGGCGTCAGCCGCGAGAATCCGGGCCACGAATTCCGCTTCGGGAACCGAACGATCGGTTTCGGTAGCTACCGGCGGAAGATCGGCGGGCTCCGGCTTGGCGACCGGGGAAACGAGGGCGGCGCTGCGATCGGGGCTATGGAGAAGAAGACCGGTCAGGAGGAGCAGGAGACCGATTACGAAGAGACTGGAGCGTAGAGATGGCATGGCTGGAGACATGATAGATTTACTTTTTCATCCCTTTCGCACGCACGTCACCGGAAGGGCGTGGATCGTGAGTGCTCTCTTTCTGTCACGAAATGATGCTTCTGGCCCGTGACGCATGCGGCGAGGTCCCGATCACGGCGGCGACGACGGGTCACGCGTCGCGGCGGTCCACTTTCACGGCTATCAGCCAGAATAGGACGGCCCACGCGCCGCCGAGAGTCCATCCGGCGAGGACGTCGGTGGGCCAATGGACGCCGAGATAGACGCGGCTGACGCCGACGAGCAGGGTGATGGCGACGGAAATCGCCACGACGAAAACACGCAAGCTTTGCCGTGGCTGGGTGCGGGCGATGACGATGCCGAGGGTTAGCCAAACGAGCGCGGCCATGGTCGAGTGGCCGCTGGGAAAGCCGGGAAGGGAAACGAGGGTCGCGTGCTCGACCAGTTCGGGACGGGGCCGGTTGAAGCCTTGTTTGAGAACGACCACGAAGATGCCGCCTACGAATACCGATATGACGCCTGCCACGGCGAGCCGCCGTTTTCCGGAAAAAAGCGCGACGCCGGTAGCGACGAACATAACGCCGCTAAGAAGGGCGAATCCGCCGAGCGCGGTGATGTCGCGGGCCATCTCCCCGAGCCATGGCGGACCGACTGGATCCTTCGTGTTGCCGGGTTCCCGCATGGCGAGGAGGATGGTTTCGTCGAAATGGTGGGTTTCCTTTTCCATCACTTCGTCGGCCGGGGAGATGAAACCCCACGTCGCGCCCAGGACGACGAGCACCAGGACGGGTAGCAACGGTTGACTCGACCGGAGATTGCCCAGCCAACGCAGGGCATTGCGGGAAAAAGTGATCATCTCACGGATGGCTGGATCTTCCGCGTAGCTTCCGGATTCCGTTGAAGATCAGCAGGACGACAGTGCCGGCGACCAGTCCGCTGATGCCGTTTAGCAAAGCGGGGATCACGGCGGCGAGCGGTTGGCCGACAGCGTGCGCGGCCTCTTCGATGGCGTGGTGGAGCGGCGGAATGCCGTGCGTGATGATGCCGCCGCCGACCAGGAACATGGCGGCGGTGCCCGCGATGGAGAGCGATTTCATGAGCCAGGGCGCAAACCACAGGATAGCGCGGCCGAGCGAGCGCAGAACCGCGCCGGAGCGCTCGGACAGGTAGAGTCCGGCGTCGTCGAATTTCACGATGCCCGCGACGAGGCCGTAGACACCGACGGTCATGACGATGGCGATGACGGAAAGGACGACGAGCTGGCGAGTGAAATCCTCAGCCGCGACGATGCCGAGCGTGATGGCAATGATCTCGGCGGAGAGCACGAAATCAGTGCGGACGGCACCTTTCACGCGCTCTGCCTCGGACTCGGTTTCCGGTGGTTTGGCGGCGAGGTCCCTGATCTTCTGCGCCGCTTCCTGTGGCGTCTTTTTCTCGTGGTGGAAAAAAAGATGGGCGAGTTTTTCACAGCCTTCGAAGCACAGGTAAAGTCCGCCGATCATGAGCAGCGGAGTGACTGCCCAGGGGGCGAACGCGCTGATGAGCAGGGCAAGCGGAACGAGGATGAGCTTGTTGACGAAGGATCCTTTGGCGACTGCCCAGACGACGGGCAACTCACGGCTGGAGACCACGCCGCTGACTTGCTGGGCATTGAGCGCGAGGTCGTCGCCAAGGACACCGGCGGTCTTCGCGGCGGCTTTCTTGGAGAGGATGGAAACGTCGTCGAGGATCGACGCGATGTCGTCAAGGAGGGTGAGCAAACTGCCGGCGGCCATGGATAGGACGTTGGAGGGATGGGAAACGGTCTGCAAGTCGAAGTCAGCTCGAGGTGGCCTTTTCTGACGGATCTTTACACGACAGGAGGAGGTCGTTACAGATCGAGAAGCGATTGCTGCCGCGTGCCCCGAACGCAAAAAAAACCGCCCCGCGTCAAATTCATCGACGCGAGGCGGGGGATGAGGAAAAACGATCACGGAGTTTGGAGCGCGAATACCGTGACGCGATGGTCCTGAATTCGAAGCGCCTCGGGGGCGTTGGCAGGGTTAACGGCTTCACTCTCCCCGTATCCGACCGGCACAAGCTGTGAACTCGAGACGCCAAAGCGGACCAACTCGCGGGCGATGCGCTCTGAACGAGCCTGCGAAAGAGACAAATTGGCCGAGTATTCGCCCTCTGCGGAGGCATGGCCCTCAATGATGAAGGCTTGTCCTGCGAGAGACTGGTTTCTGATCGCCGCAGCGAGATCGGCGACGACGTCATACGAGTAGGCGTCTGCGAAATTCGTCGTCCCTTGTTCGAATAAAATATCGCTGCGGGTGATCTCAGTATCGGGATTCACCGTGTAGGTCACAGCGTAAGCATCGGGGGCGATGTAGGCGGGTGACATGTCGTCAACAAGAACGAGGTCCTGACGAAAGGGGCTTCCTCCGACCTCGGCAATCTCGACGCGCTTCAGTTGACCGCTGGCACGAAGGACCGGAGGAATCTCTTCGCGTGTTCGGTAGGTGACGACACGGCGTCCCGGGCCGTAGAATCGCGGCTGACTCGTCTGAACGACCACTTCGGTAGTTGCGGGAACAGGCACGACCACCTGGGTAGTCGCGGGAGCAGCGACGATCACCTCCGTGGTTGGCTGAGCAGGCACCAATACCGCCGTAGTCGTCGCGACGGGCACGGTAACGACGCGGGAACGAAATGACGCCGGGGCATCGGTTATCGTCACCTGACCCTGGAGACGACGCGTCATGTAGGCGACGTAATCTTCGCGTTCCTGTGCAGTACGATTCACCACATCGAGAGCCAGCCTCGCTGCCTGGACGGAGACCGCGTCGTCTTTGACGTCGGCTAGAATTGTATCGAGAATGACGTTTGCCTCCGCATCAGAGTCGACTTTGAGCGCCGCCTGAATCTCGGCCTCGCGCTCCGGGGCAATGCTTCGGATGTCGCGAAGCACAGCGAGTGTCTCGTCGGAAACAGCGCGGGTTTGAATCACGACCCCGGATGTTTGCTCCAGCGGAACAGTCACCGTCGTTGTCGGGGGAGTGGTAACGATGGTGGCCGGGTTGGAACCGGAGATTGGCTTTACGAGCACTTGGGCGTAGCTGAGATGTAGGCCGCAAAGGGCGGTGATGGCTGGGATGAGATAGATTTTCATGGGTCTGATGACAGCCCATACAGCGCGAAGTAAGCCAGTTGATCTCGTTTAAATGTAACTGCCTCATTTGTAACCGATTACGCAGGTCTTTAGCAAGGATTAGATGCGACGGTTTTAAAGAAATTAGAGCAACACGCATGTCGATTCGAGTAAAATGCACAGCCGATGGGAGGATGTATCCTCGTTTCGGCAGGATCTTTGCCAATTCCTGACCTTTCCCCGAAAAGATCTTGCAATACAGACCGAAGTTTCGTGATTCTTCCGCATGACCCTTTCTCTTCCCGGCGTTATCCTCATTTTCCTCATGACGGCGACCTCGCCGCTCGGAGCCGAGGACCCGAAAATGAACCGGTCGGCGAAGGCCCTCGCCAAGCTCCTCGCTCCGACGCCTTCCTCACCCGGAAACAAACCGGCCGATTTCGGCCCTGTTCGGCAACGCATGATCGTCCTTATCGAAGCGATCGAGGCTTCGAACCGCACCAACGGCCCGGGTCCCGAAAGCATCATCTCAAAAGCCTACGACTTCAGAGATGATGTGGGGAACATAGAGCGACTCCTCTCCGGCAATGCCATACTCGGCGTCTGGCGTGAGGCCCATGCCCGTGGTCTCTTCAATGACTTCGGCAAATTCAACGGCGAGATCACCAAAGGGCGCGGGGCCGGTAGCGCCTGCGCCTTCGAGCCCATCATTCCCGCCGAGGTCTACCCGCAGGCCTCGAATCAGATCGCGAACGTGCGCCTCGTTCCCGAGGAGTCGAAACGGAACCCGGAGTCGCCTCTCTCTCAGCGCGAGGAGTCCTACCAGGCCGAACTCGTCAAGATGCTCGCCGAAAAAAATCGCACCGCCGCCGTCACCCGATTCGAAAACCCGCCACCCACAAACGCCCTCGGCGTCACCCGGCAGGAATCCCTCGCGCTCTGGCAAAAAGCCATGGACGAGGCGGGCGAGGCCGGAAAACGCAAACCGAATATTCGGCTCAAAGGCAAGGTCACCGGAACCCCGTCCCATCCGACCCGGCAGCGCTGGCGTGTCGAGACTGAAGTGATCAACTTTTCCGTCCACCCGACCGAAACCATCATCGAGATCTATCTTATCGGCTATACACAGGAGAAGAGGGACTACTATCTGATGGCCAAATCGAGCCACACTCTGAAACTGCGCGCGAACGAGTCGCACCATCTCGAGGTCTTTTCGAAGGCGGAAAGCACTTACAAAAAGGCCGCCGACGACCGCGACGGACTCTCAAAAGGAGAGCGGGCGAAGAGCCGGGTCTATTTCCGTGGATTTGTCGTCATGGCGAAACATGGAGAGGACGTCGTGACCTACATCGGATCGGACCAGCGCCTTACCGAATTCGGGAACCCCAAGGCCGAGAAGTCGCCACTCGCGGGGCTGCCGGCGTTTTGAGGGCGCGGGTTGGGTGAGCTGAGCGCCTTGCCTCTCTCACTACCCCGCCGTCTCGCGCATCAGCGGATTCGCCATGTTTTCGGGGCTTAGCAGTTCATCAAGCTCGGCCTGCGAAAGCCAGCCTTTTTCCAGAACCAGCTCATAGACCCCGCGACCGGAAGCGAGGGCCTCTTTCGCAATCGAGGCTGACCGCTCATAGCCGAGCGCAGGATTCAGGGCGGTGACGATGCCGATGGAATTTTTCACGTAGTCGGCGCAACGCTCGCGGTTCGCGGTGATGCCGTTGACGCAGCGATTGGCGAGGACGATGGCGGCGTTCTTCAGGAGCATCATGCTGCTGAGGAGATTGTAGACGATGATGGGTTCGGCCATGTTGAGCTCAAACTCGCTCGCCTCGGCGGCCATGGAGACGGTGAGGTCCGATCCGATGAGCTGGTAGCAAATCTGGTTGACGACTTCGGGGAGGACGGGGTTGACCTTGCCCGGCATGATGGAGGAGCCGGGCTGGAGCGGGGGCAGATTGATCTCGGCCAGACCGCAGCGCGGGCCGGACGAAGCCCAGCGCAGGTCGTTGCAGATCTTCGAGATCTGGATGGCGGTGACTTTGAGGGCACTGCTCATGACGGCGAAGTCGGCGGCATCCTGGGTCGCCTCGACGAGATCGACGGCGAGGGTGACGGGGTGGCCGCTCAGTTCGGCGAGCTTCGCAGTGCAGAGTTCGGCGTAGCCGCGCGGGCTGTTGAGTCCGGTGCCGATCGCGGTGGCGCCCATGTTCACGACGAGGAGATCTTCGGAGGCGCGGTTGAGGCGACGAATCCCGTCGTTGATCATCGTGGCGTAGGCGGTGAACTCCTGTCCGAGGGTCATGGGGACGGCATCCTGATTCTCGGTGCGGCCCATCTTGATAACGTCGGCGAACTCGGCGGCCTTTTTTTGAAAGGATTTCCGAAGGACAGCGAGGGCCGAGGTGGTCTCGTGCAGGGCGGAGACGACCGAGAGTTTTACTGCGGTGGGGTAGACGTCGTTGGTGGACTGGGAGCAGTTCACATGGTCGTTGGGGTGGCAGTAGCGATATGCGCCCTTTTCATGTCCGAGTATCTCGAGGGCACAGTTCGCGATGACCTCGTTGGCGTTCATGTTAGATGAGGTTCCCGCTCCGCCCTGGACCATGTCGACGACAAAGTGCTCGTGCAGTTCGCCGGCCAAGAGGCGGTCGCAGGCGGCTCCGATCGCAGCGGCGATGGTCGGGTCGAGCACGCCGAGTTCGGCATTCGCGGCGGCGGCGGCCTTTTTGACATGGGCAAAGGCGTTCACGAGGTGCTGGAAATGGGAAAGCCGGATTCCCGAAAAAGGAAAATTCTCCACCGCCCGCATCGTCTGGACGCCGTAGTAATGGCCGTTCGAAACCTCGCGCTCGCCGAGGGAATCGTGCTCGAGCCGGTAGCCCGAGATGACGGCGCGGTTGCGGTCGGAGTGCAGAAGCAGCTCGGTCGTCTCGCGCAGGCGCAGGCTGATGCGGCGGGCGGCGCGTGCGACGAGGCGGTAAAAAAGCTCGGGCTTTTCCGAGCGGAAGGCGTCGATCTTCTCCCGGGCGATGGCCCAGATCTCGACGTCCTCGAGGGCGAGTCCGGAGACGCTGTGGGCGAGCTCGTCGATGAAGAGGCTCTCCCCGATGACGGCTCCGTCGGTGAGGCAGGCGATCGTGATATTCCGGCCCGAGAGGCCGCGCTGGAGATTGATCTTACCGCTCAGGACGATCCCGAAGAATCGGCGGGGGGTCGATTCATGGAAAAGATAATCCCCCTTGAGCCAGGTCCGCTTTTCGCCGAGGGCGACGAATTTTTCCAGCTCCGCTAGCGGGACCTCCATGGAGGTGGCGACTCTTTCGATTTGTTCCCGGGTGATTTCCATGATTGAGATATCGCGGAGGATACGCGCGAGGGAAGGATGGGGGAAGCGCATTTTCGCAAGGCGGCGGTTGCGTCGGACGCAAAAAACGCAAGATTCCCAGCATGGGAAGAACGGGATACGATTACGCGCCTTCGTCGAAAACGCTGCCTCCGGTGGTGGGTCCGGGGGAATTCATCTTTTCGGTGACGGGACTGGATCACGGGCACATCTTCGGTCAGACGAACGGTCTCATCGATGCGGGCGGGACGCTGAAGTATGTCTATGATCCCGATCCGAAGAAGCTCGACGACTTCCTCACCCGCTACCCCCAGGCGGAGCGCACGGGATCGGTCGAGGAGATCCTCGCGGATGAGGAGACGATGTGCGTGGCCTCGGCCAATGTCCCCTGCGACCGCGGCCCGCTCGGGGTGCGGGTGATGGAGGCGGGCAAACACTATTTCACCGACAAGTCGCCCTTCACCACCCTCGCGCAGCTCGAAGAGGCACGCGCGGCAGTCGCCGCGACGGGGAAACGCTACATGGTCTACTTCAGCGAGCGCCTTCACAACGAGTCCTCGATGAAGGCGACCGAGCTGATCCGCAGCGGGACGATCGGCGAGGTGCTGCAGGTCATCAATCTCGCGCCGCACCGCATGTCGAAGGGCGCGCGACCCGACTGGTTTTTTGAAAAGGCGAAATATGGCGGCATTCTCACCGACATCGGGTCGCATCAGTTCGAGCAGTTCCTCGCCTTCACCGGCGCGACCGATGGCACGGTGAACTTCGCGCGGGTGGCAAACTTCACCGCGCCCGACAAGCCGGGGCTCGAAGACTTCGGCGAGGCTTCGCTGACGATGAACACGGGCGCGTCGTGCTACTGCCGGATCGACTGGCTCACGCCCGACGGGCTGCGGGTCTGGGGTGACGGGCGAGTCTTTGTCGTCGGGACCAAAGGTACTATCGAGATCCGCAAGTACATTGCCCTGGCCCGACAAGAGCCGGGGAACAAGCTCTTCCTCGTCAACGGCGAAGAAGAGCAGGAAATCGACTGCGACGGCACGACGGGTTTCCCCTTCTTCGGCGAGATGATCCTCGATCTGCTCAACGGCACCGAGAAAGCGATGACTCAGGAACACATTTTCAAAGCCGCCGAGCTATCGATGATCGCCCAGCAAATGGCCGACGGTAAGTAAGAGAAAAAGTAGAACGGGTCTCCAGGCCCGTTTGGCAGAGGACCGGGCAAGTGGGAACGGGCTAGTGGCGAACGGGCCTGGAGACCCGTTCTACGGCGGGGGAAATGCGTTATGAAAGTCAAGGGAGGGCGGACCGTCCCCGCCCCCGATCTGTGCAATCCGAGAAAATCTGTGTAAATCTGTGTGGAAGAGAGAGAACACAGATGTCCACGGATGCGCTTCGCTTACACAGATGGCCAAAGACCAGGAACAAACCTGAAACTTAAAACTTAAAACCTGAAACTTTTCCCTCCCCTCACCCCGCATGCGCGCGTTCTTCGCAGCCTTTAATGTCGAGTTTGCCCGAGGCGAGGATGGGGATCTCGTCGACGTCGACGATTTTTTTCGGGATCCAGAGGGCGGGGATGCCGGCGGCGGTGAGCTTGGCGCGGAGATCTTTTAGATCAATGTCAGGGTTTGAGCTGAGGAGGATGAGGGCCTCTCCCTTGGCCTCGTCGGGCACGCCGACAATGGCGATGCGGCGTTCGTCATCGGCGTGGCCGAGGGCTTTGTTGATGAGATCCTCGACGGTCTCGTGCGGGACCATCTCGCCGCCGATTTTGGAAAAGCGGGAGAGGCGGCCCTCGATGTAGAGGAAGCCGTCTTCGTCCAGGCGCCCGAGGTCGCCGGTCTTGAACCAGCCGTTTTTCATGACCGAGGCGGTTTTCTCTGCCTCGTTGAGATAGCTTTCGAAGACGTTCGAGCCGCGCAGCCAGATCATGCCCGAGGAATGGAGCGGGAGCGGTTCGCTGGTCTCGGGGTCGGTGATACGCACCGCCATCCCGGGAATGAACTGGCCGACGGACCCGAGCCGGTGATTCGGGAGGACGGGGCCGCGGGCGCCTTCGGGGCGGACCGCGTCGGGCAGGTTCACATTGGTCACGGGCGAGGTCTCGGTGGGGCCGTAGCCCTCGAGGACGGGTTTGCCAAAGCGTTCTTCGAAACTCTCGGCGACTTTTTTCGGCAACTTCTCGGCACCGGTGATGACCATCTTGAGACAGGCGAGCTGCTCTTTCGTTGCTTTGCGCAGGTAACCTCGCAGGAAGGTCGGGGTAGCGAGGAGGAGGCTGAGGGAGTGCTCCTCAATGAGTTCGGCGAGCTTCGCGACTTCGAGCGGGCTCGGGTAGGTCACGACGCTGACGCCCTCGATCATGGGATACCACATCGTGACGGTGCAGCCGAAGCTGTGGAAGAGCGGGAGACAGCCGAGGACCCTGTCGTCGGATCGCAGATCCACCCGCGAGCCGAACTGGTTCACGTTGGCGAGGAGGTTGCGGTGCGAGAGCACGACGCCCTTCGGATCGCCGGAGCTGCCGCTCGTGAAGAGGAGCACGGCCTCCTCCGAGCCGCCTTTTTTCGGAAGCTTGAGGAGCGAGGCGATGATCCCGGCGGGAAGCAGTTTGGAAAGGCCGAGCCAAAGCCCGATCCTGCTTTTCATGCCCGGGAGGATGCGGTCGAGGAGGATGAGTTGGCGGTTCGGCGGCCAGCTGAAGGAGGTCATCTTGCGCACGAAGGGATCGGCGGTGATGAACTTGTCGATGTCGGCCTGGGCGATGCACGAGGCGATCGCTTTTTCCCCGGCGGTGAAGTTGAGGTTCACCGGCACTTTGCCCGCGAGGAGTACGGCGAGATTGCTGACGAGGCCACCTTTGCCGGGAGGCAGGATGATGCCGACGCGTTTTTTCTGGGTCTCTTTGCGGATCACCTTGGAGAGGGCGATTCCGGCGGCGAGAAGTTTGTCAAAGCGCAGTCTCGACCCGTCGAGCCCGTCGATGATCTCGGCGGAGCGGCCGTTTTTCTTGAGTCCCCGCAGGATCTCCCAGGCGAGATGGCTGTGGAGGATGGGGCGCGCGGCGTAGGCGATCTCGCCGGCGATGAGCAGATTCTCGGTGAAGTTCGCGAGCGTGGCGGCCTCGCGCTGGAGCGGTTCGCCGAAGGAAAGAACGATGCGCTCGAGCTCGCTGCGGCTCTCGACCCCGAGGGCGGTTTCTTCGGGATGTTCGACAAAGAGCGGCAGCACCGGAGCGCCGGCGCTGGTGAGGAATTTGAGGGTCTCGCCCGGGATCGTGAGGTTCTGCCCGCTCCGGGTGTGGGCGGCACCGGGGATGAAGACGACGACACTGCCTTCGGCGAGATACTGGTGGAGTTCTTTTTTAAAAGACGCCTTCGAAGCTTCGTCGGATGAGAACTCGACCGCGTGGGTATCTTCTTTCTCGAGATGGGCCTGCAGGAGCGGGTCGTAGTCGAGGGCGCGGTCAATCAGGAAAACGAGCTTCCGCCCCGAGAGCAGTTTCTCGAGATGGAGGAGATCCTGAAAGGCGAGGCGGCTCGGGATGATGAGGATGCCGCCGGAGGGGATGTGAGATTCTCCGTGAAGTTCGAGTTTGTCGCGAGGGCTGGCCATGGGTACAAAGTGTGGCGTCTTTTCGAGGGATTTCGACCAATTTAGCAGAAAAGAAGTGATTCCTCGCGAGCGATCACGGCTGAGCCTCGATGGCGTAGCGCGGACCGGCCTCGCGGGTGAGGGTGTGGATGGTCTCGCTGCCGTCGGGCCAGCGGACCGTGACTTTCGCCGCAGTGGCGTCGCTCGTAGCGGCACCCCAGCCGAAGTGGAGGTCGGGACCGTTCTGGGTGAGATAGCCGGATCCGGCCGTCCTCTCGGCGGTCTGCTGCGGCAAGTCCGGGACCTCGACGGTGACACGGGCGCCGATCGCGCCGGGATTACCGGCTTTTCCCTTGAGGGTAAGAGTCAAGGGCGATCCGCCCTCTCTTGCGCCGTTGTGGAGAAAGACGGCAGGGGCGTCGTTGTTCATCCCGAAAAAGACGTCCGGTCGACCGTTTCCGGTAAAGTCCACGAGGGCGAGGCTTTTCGCATCACCCGGCACGACGATGCCGCTCTCAAGAGGCCAGACTTCGGAGAGGCCGAAGGTTTTGCCTTCCTTCACCGCGCCGCCGCGGAGGAGCAGGCTGAGTCCGCCGTCGTAGGGGACGGTCTCCTGCTGCGCGGTGAAAAAGTTCTGCGCGAGGACCGCATCGGTATAGCCGTCGCCGTCGAGGTCGCTGAGGGCGATGCCGAAGACGGGCGAGAGCTGGGCGAGGGCGGGCAGGGGATGGAGGGTGAAATGTCCTTCCCCGTCGTTGATGAGGACGACGGACTCGAGCGTCGTCGCCTCGAGGCGCAAGGCGGTTTCGAGCCTGGCCTTTTCGTAGATCTCATCGAGCGCCGAGCTGGCCCAGCCGTGGTAGGTATTGACCCGGTTGAGCAAGTTCGGCATTGCGAGGGACGAGCAACTGAGACCACGACGGGGCAGGAGACAGTCGAGCGACTTGTCGAGCTTGGCCTCGACGAGGTTCTTTTTCCCGCTGCCGTCGACGTCGCCGTAGTAGAGCAGCTCGGGGACTTCGAGTGAGGCGCTGTACTTTGTATTGCGCCCGAGGTTGCCGACGAGGTAGTCGATGTGGCCGTCGCCATTGAGGTCGCGGCCGGCGATGCTGTTCCAGAAGCCGGTCGCAGTGGCGAGTCCGGCCGCTGCGGTCGTCTCTTCGAGGGTGCCTTCGCGGTTCGTGTAAACGCGGACCGGTCCCCACTCGTGGGTCACGAGGAGATCGAGCCAGCCATCGCCGTCGATGTCGCTCCAGAGGGCGGAGGTGACGAGGCCGGTCTCTCCGAGACCGAGGTCGCTGGCCTTGTCGATGAAGCGCCCG
>Ga0105050_10006579_pt1 | contig 14348 bp, 20 predicted proteins | sample FRY01_FD_78088 | JGI IMG/M metagenome (GOLD analysis project Ga0105050, IMG submission 78088) | Freshwater microbial communities from Lake Fryxell liftoff mats and glacier meltwater in Antarctica - FRY-01 | ecosystem: Environmental > Aquatic > Freshwater > Ice > Glacier meltwater ... | reverse complement strand
TTCGGTTCCGTATACCGGAGGCGATGATCCCGTGCAACCCGGTTATGCTTCTGGTAATTACAACGATATGCTAAACTCTGCATACGATGAATCTGGTGCACAGGAATCTCACGGAGCTCTTCCACTTGGTAGTATGAATACTGTCGATGCTGATGGTAACGTAGGTCAAGCGTTTGTGTATCAAAACTATATTTATGCTAACCAGCGTTCTAGACTTCGTGGTCTAGGAGACAATATTCGTGGTGATCTTGCAGTAACTCCTCTTCGAGGTTCTTGGTTTGTACCGAGTGCTTGCGCTTCTCCGAATATTAACTTGAATGCAGGTGCTCTAAACGTGATGGGTGGTATATCCAATACTCAGGGACAGTCTGTGGCCGATTTGGTTTATCAGTCGTCTGGCAATGCCGTTACAGCTCTCGGAGGTGTGGATATGTCTCGTATATCTGGTACTCCGGAGTATCAGACAGGCTATAATTCAATTTATAATGATGTGCAGGTCAAGGCCATGCCGTAACTTGGTTCTCTTTGAAAATAAAATTGTATTTCTATTTCACATCCAAAATAGAAATGGTAAAATGTAATTACTGTAATTAAATATTTATTTTATTCTTTTATCGTCTATCCACCATTCTTCATCTGTCCAACGATTATCGTTTGTAACGGCTGGTAAGAATCCAATATCGTCTCTGTGTAGTTTACCATTCTTTTTTTCCATAAAATTGATCAAATATTACAGCGGGTAAAGTTAGATTGTTTTCCTTTTCGTCTCTATGTCGTCTATCGTTTTTATACCATTCCAACATACCGTTTGGATGAGTTTTGCATGGTAAAATATATTGATCTTTGTACTCACAATGATATTTATAATGAATAGTCTTTGAAAAATTATTTGTATGTGTTTGTATAATACCAATCTTTCTTTGAATTATTCTCGAATTAGAAAAGACAGAAAGTAAAGAAATAAAAGCTTTACTCTTAAAAGTAAAAAACTCAATATACATTATTAATTACGTAATTAATAATTTATTTTTCAATTTAATTATCTCTATGCCATTCACCGTTTTCCCACCATTCTTGACTCCCATTACTTCGTATATAAGCCGGTAAAATATTACCGTTTTCGTCTTTATCATCTCTGTGTATTTCTCCATCGTTACACCATTGTTGAGTTCCATTACTTTCTATATAAGCTGGCAAAACTCTACCGTTTTCGTCTCTGTCATCTCTATGTCTTTTTCCGTCTCTCCACCATTCCTGATCTCCAGTGCTCCATATAACAGCAGGCAAAACTCTACCGTTTTCATCTCTATCATCCCTATGTAATTTTCCTTCTTTTTTCCATAGATGAGTTGTTTCGCTAATATAAGCAGGTAAAACTCTACCGTTTTCGTCTCTGTCATCTCTATGCATATCTCCGTTTTTGTACCATTCCTGCACCTCATAACTTATATGAGCCGGTAGAGTTTTACCGTTTTCGTCAAGATCATTCCTATGACATTTTCCGTTCATGTACCAAAACTGAGTTCCACCGCTTTCTATGATAGCCGATAAAACTTTACCGTTTTCGTCTTTATCATCCCTATGTCTTTCACCGTTTTTCCACCATTCTTGATGTTCTTCATCGTATATAACAGCCGGTAAAACTCTACCGTTTTCGTCGCGATCATCTCTGTGTAATTTACCATTTCTATACCATTCCTGCTTTCTATTAATCCATATAACAGCCGGTAAAACTCTACCGTTTTCGTCACGATCGTTTCTGTGTAATTTACCATTTCTATACCATTCCTGATCTCCTTTACTTCTTATAACAGCCGGTAAAACTCTACCGTTTTCGTCTCTATCGTTTCTATGTACTTTATTGTTCCTGAACCAAAGTCGAGTACCAGAAGTCCATATAACAGTCGGTAGAGTAGAACCATAAACATGTTCTTTTTCTTCTCGGTGAAGAAAACTATTAATCTTTTGATATCCAGCATATTCTTGATCGCAAAATACACGTGTTTGTATAATATCAATCTTTCGCTGAATTATTCTTGAATTAGAAAAGACAGAAAGTAAAGAAATAAAAGCTTTACTCTTAAAAGTTAGAAACTTGATATACATTATTAATTATATAATTATAATTAATTTAATTTTCAATTTATTTATATTTGATACCAGAAAGTCTAGAAGCGTTATTTCGCGCAATCGATTTATACGCTTGAAAATCGGGTGACATATAGAATCGATAAAGTCTAGTTCCTTTTAAATTCTCTAATCGTCCTTGATTACGCGCGTTATTGTAAATATTGACCAGTATATCCATCGCTATACCAGGATGATCCAAAATTTTATTCATAACTATATCTTTATCAATTATCTCAGGATTTACTTCGTATATAGCAATACAATCGTTTGTATCGTAATCGCTACTAGTAATTCTTCCCACTTGAGGAGACGATGCGTTTAACGGATCAAACGGTGAATACTTTATTGTACAATTTCCGCTTAGTTTGCTAAGATATTTTTTCATTGCAGTATTTCTAATTAAATTCTCGCCTTGTGTAAAATTAGGACCACTATTGGAAACTAACGGATCGGTACGTGCTAGAGAATTTGGATAATCTTTATTTATATTTTTGGAAGCGTATTCACAAATACCATCCCATTTATTAGAACAATAGTCAGACATATACATTTGACAAGGCACGCTATACGGTCCATATTTCTGCCCTGCTGTATGTAGAAAACTATTATTAAGATCGCTTGTCACGCAATACGACAGTGGATTATTAAGAAAAGAATTATCTACTTGCGGTCCAATCTGATTGATTCTTGCATAACTCATTTATTAAGTATATTATTTTATTTTTGATCAGAAAGATAAAATAAATAATTACCGCATACTCTGTAGTTTATCATAAAACTGTTTACACTCGACCGGTTTACGATATTCAAGTCGGAGTATTTTTCTCTCTTTATTATATGAAAGCATTGAAAGATTAATCTCAAATTCGTACATAGTATTCTCAAATTCTTTTATATTTCTCACAAACTTTACATCTATTCTTGTATGGCTGGGATTAATATGAATACTATCGATACGATAGTTGGGTACTAAATGATTACTACGAGGATTAACTTGAATTAGCATTTATTATTTGATTTTTTTCTATAAATAAAGTTCTTTCTTCATACTGTATATTTTCTTCCTTGCAATGTTCCAGTGCCAATTTCATACCTGAACTATAACCGTTATCCACGTAAAAGATAACTTTATTTGCTAAACGTCTTAGCACTTTAATTTGTTCCAGCGAAACATCTCTGCCGCAATTTTTTATCGTAAATTTAGCATCGTAATCAGATACAAAATAGTTTGGAGCGAGATGATGTTGTGTCCACATCAAATGTGGAACAATTGGTATTTCTCCATTCTCACGAGAATGATTCATAGCTTGTTGTGCATATCTAATATTTTTATCTATATCTCCTGAAAACGGAGATTCTATAATTACTATATTCTGCATTTAATCAATTTATTTTTTTTCCATCTATCCAGCATTCTTTTAAAAGTACATATTTTTCAATAGCTGGCAAAAGATCTCCGAGACTATTTCTATCTTCTCTATGACGTTTTCCGTTATTCCACCATTCTTCGTGTTCATCATTGCCTATAACAGCTGGTAAAGTAAAACCGTCTTCCTTATCGTCCCTATGAAGTTTTCCATATTTCCACCATTCCTGTAAATTATCCGATATATAAGCCGGTAAAGTTTTACCGTTTTCGTCTAGATCATCTCTATGATGTTTACCGTTCTTATACCATTCTTTACAGTTAAATATTCTATCGTAAATTGCTGGAAATGTAAATTGATTAATTTTATCTTCACGATGCAATTTGCCGTTTTTATGCCATAGCATACACTTGCCTTCTATTGCAGGTTGAGTATATGCAATAAAATTATCACCATTATTTATCTTATCAAAATTTTCATAATAACGACTAGCAAATTCGCAATCGTAAAAGTTTCCTTTCTCTTCTCGGTGAAGATGACCGTGTATCATAAAATTCTTCTTTGCTTATTGTTTGATCAATACTAATTTCTCTTTGAAGAATTCTCTTATCTATTGCAAGTGACAAGAGAGAAATGAAAGCTTTACTTTTAAAAGGTAAGAAACTAAACATATTATTAATTAAATTATTGATTAATTAATAATTCAATTTTCTGAATCGTCAGCCAAAATACTTTTAAGGATAAAATCTAGTTTAGCTCTCAAAAGTATTACAGATTGTTTTTCTGTATCTTGGAACAAGCCAGATCTCATACCTTTTTCTAGAAAACGTTTAAGCATTAGAAGATCTGTACCGTTTAGTTTATTTATATTTCCAATCTTTTTTCCTATTTGTTCATCCATTTATTTAATTCCTATTTATTTTTAAAGTGAAATTAAATAAATGGAATACGACCAGATTGAAACTAAAATCGATAATTTAGAATCGAGAGCATATGATGTTCTTCCTCATAAGAATGTAAAATTTCGTATGAAGCCAGTTTATTATCAGGCAGCTGTACCGATATTGATTCTATTTCTTCTAGTAATTTTTAGACCAAAGTTTGTTATGAGTGAAAAGGAAGACGAAAAAAGTAAAGAAACCTATTTTGAAATGAATTATTCTAAATTAATTCTCTGGGTTTTAATTTTTTCAACTACACTTTATCTAGGATATTACGGGTATACGTATAAAAAGAAAGATTAATTCTTTCTAACAAGATATAAGTTTTTAATTGTAAAATAAGCAAGAACAAATATAAAACCTTTAATCATAATCAACATATAAAAAGACTGTGTACTAGGAAAAAATTTCTTTATAGTTTCGTCTAAAAAAGGGAGAGAAAATAAAATATAAAATACAAAGAGAAGTAAACTATCTTTAGTTCCATCTAGTAATTTATTCATTGTGCTCTTTTTTTCTTTAAAGAAAGTCTCGATAAGTTGCATTTCTTCATGATTTGGAGGATCTCTTTCCAAAGGTAAATCTTCGATAATATCACCCATTTGTTTGTTACTAAACAAAATAATATTTAAGTAATAAATATATAGTGTGAACATGCCACTAAGCCTAACTAAACTTCAAGAATTCTTAAATAATCAAGGATTTGCGATTAATACGTTTTTCTTTTATAGAAAAAAGTGTTTACTTCTTGAGATAATATCTATTTCAAATAATTGTACGTTTCTTTTGTATATACCTAAGAAATACAAATTTCGTTATTCAGACGATGGAAAAAATAAAAAATCATCGTTATATTCATTAGAGTACGTCAATATCTCTAATATTGATACGATAGAAGAATATACGAAAAATATAAATAACAAGGACGCTGAAGAGATTTACGGAGATATGGATATCGAACTTGAACCAGGAGATAAAAATTTCGAAGAATTTCTTCAAGATAGATATAAGAAGTATATAAGTCTTAAAGATATATCGAGTGATGATACAAAAGATATAAATTCTATTTATCGCCAAATCAAACGATTAGGTTACTGTGTTGAAAATATAAGTTACAAAGTAGGAATAATATATAAAAACTATATTACTTTTATTACGAAAAACAATAAAGTAGTTTGTTTTATCATCAAACATTTTCCAAGAAAAGATATAAAGAGATTAATGATAATTGTAAACTTAGAAACGTTGTACGAAAAACAAAATCAAATTTTAGTTGATATAGACACTGTTAGATCTAGCATTTATCGAATTCTTGAAAAGAATCAAAAATCTCACAGTTCCTCGATCAAAAAACTAATAGAAAATAAAACAGAGATAATTAACATCTCTGATTCGACTACAAATTTAGACAAGACCAAGTATGGTGTTTTTATTTCACGACTAGAACTATTAATTAGTAATTTGAGTATCGTTGAACAAAAGTATGAAGATGAATTGGAAGATTTAAATAATAACAATGAAAAAACAGGATTATCTGGAGATACTGATCGAGCCATTATTAAAGCTAACCTAAATAAACAATTAAGCTTTATCTTTGATCTAAAGAAAGAATCAACATTACTACTTTTTCAATTGCGTCAAAAAATGGAAAATAATTTATTAAACGTTGACAAGATTCTATTTGATAATACGGTTATATTTAACAATATGTTCAAAAACTTTAATAGTCTAAAAGATTTTCTCAACTAGAAATAAATGTACTATCTAGACGAAAACGGTAATAAGAAACCAGTAGAAAACTATTCAAACACTGTAGAAAATTTTGATTCTTATCAAGATCAGGATAAACCTAATAAGAAAGAATCTGGAAGTAGTCAAGCTAAATATATTGCAGTTATGGTTGGATTTCTTTTGATTGGTATCATAGCAGCTTTCTTTTTATGCAAATATTATATGAAATGCGACGATAGGGTTGTAAACTCTTCTCCTTCTACTAAACGTCAAATGGATGAAGGAGTATTCAGTTTTAAAAAACGCCAATTTGGATTTAAATTTTATTAATTCTTAATAAATGAAAGATACAAAAGAAGAAAAGAAAAAGCCGGAACGATGGAATTAGCTCTTTGGATAGCCACCGGTATTTTACTATTAATGCTGTTAATATTTATTGGCTATCTATTTTATAGAAAACACAACTAAATTGTCTTTATTTTATTTAAAATAAAGAGAAAGAACTTAACGATTGCAACTGCCGCATAGCTTGGAAAGATAACGCTGGTTGCAGTTTCCAGCATTGTCTCCATACGCCTGCATTACATTGAAATAACCACCGCACCCGCTATTAGCACCATGTGTGAGAGCATCGTAAGAAATAGCGTCGTACCGAGGTACAATATATTTACCAGTTACAGGGCGAGCATTTCTAAGATTATTTACCATCTCAGTCGGACCGTTGTAGTTGCAAAGACTAGAATAAGTACAAGCGGGACCCCCGGAGGTCGGCTTAGTATACTCATGTTGACTCATTTTTTATTGTAGTCAAGAATTTTTTTATTTTATTTTTATTGCCTTCTTTGCAAGTTGATCAACTTGTTCGTTATAAAAATCTCCGTTGTGAGCTTTTACTTTGATCCATTCGATAATTTTATTTTTAGTTTGAATATCGTATTCTTTCCATAGATCTTGATTCTTTTTTCTCGCAAAAATACCCATTGCACAATTTATCGTAAGCTGACTATCACTATAGATTGTAAGTTTTTCTGCGAAAGAATTAAACTTTATTGCTTCTACAACTGCTTGTAATTCCATTCTATTATTAGTAGTATTTTCTTCGTATCCGTTTACATACCAAATATAATTATCGTTAAAAGATATAAATCCCCACCCTCCAGGGCCAGGATTTGGACTGCATGAACCGTCAGTATATATTTTGACTTTTGACATGATTAATACATTATATTTATTATTTATTATTTCAATTTTTTCTACATTTCTAATTCATATCTCGTTTCCGTTATCGACCCAATATTTGTCTCCATTACGTCCTATAACAGCAGGTAAAACTCTACCGTTTTCATCTCTGTCATCCCTATGTAATACTCCGTTTTTGTACCAATACTGACTTCCATCACTATTTATAATAGCTGGCAAAACTCTACCGTTTTCATCAAGATCATCCCTATGACATTTTCCATTTTTGTACCAATACGGATCTCCGTTTCTATATATACGAGCCGGTAAAACTCTACCGTTTTCATCTCTGTCATTTCTATGTTTTTTATCGTTTTTGTACCATATTTGAGTTCCATCAGTCCATATAAAAGCAGGCAAAATTCTACCGTTTTCGTCAAGATCATTCCTATGAATTTTACCGTTCTTGTACCAACTCTGATATCTAGCATTTATTACAGCAGGCAAGACTCTTCTATTTTCATCTAGATCATCCCTATGTATTTTTTTGTATAAAGTATATGTATCGGAAAATTCATCTCTAATTATTTTTGTTTGTAAATTAGAGATATATCTTCTTATTTTAATTGAAGTAGAGCAACGAGAGATTAGGAATATAAATCCTTTACTCTTAAACGGTATAAACGTCAACATGTATCAATTAATTATTAGAAAAGAAAATTAAAATCAATTTTCTTTTAGTTAGTATTTCCGCTTACATTTCTCTCCTATGTAATTACTTTTGTTTTACTACGTTTAGAGTAAAGAGAGATTAGGAATATAAATTCTTTACTTTTGTAAAGAGTGAATTGTAACATGTGTCATGAAATTTTCTACATTAATCTTTTACCGTCTTGGTACCATTCTTTCCTTCCATTACCCCATATAACAGCTGGTAAAATTCTACCGTTTTCATCTATATCATCTCTGTGTGCTTCTCCGTTATTATACCATTCCTGATCTCCATTACTATATATAACAGCCGGCAAAACTCTCCCATTTTCATCTCTTTCATCTCTATGTAATTTACCATCGTTGTACCAACACTGATTTCCATTACCCCATATAATAGCCGGCAAAATTCTCCCGCTTTCATCAAGGTCATCTCTATGACGCTTTCCGTTCTTGTACCAAGACTGAGATCCATCGCTATATATAATAGCCGGTAAAACTTTACCGTTCTCATCAAGATCGTCTCTGTGATAATCATCGTTTTTGCACCAAAATTGACTTCCATTACTATTTATAACAGCTGGTAAAATTCTACCGTTTTCGTCCCTGTCATCTCTATGAAGTTTGTTATATAAAACATATTCAATAATAATAGTATTTTTTCTAACTACTGTCTGTAAATTAGAGACATATCTTTTTGTTTTACTTTGTTCAGAGTAAAGAGAGATTAGAAATATAAATTGTTTACTTTTGTAAAGAGTGAATTGTAACATGTGTCATATAAACGACTTGAAATTTTTAATTTCAATTTTTATCTCCGTTACAAAGAAACCTTTTCTCCGTTTATCCACCATTCCTTCTTTCTTCCTTTATTCCATATAACAGCAGGTAAAACTCTACCGTTTTCGTCTAGATCATTCCTATGTTTTTCTCCGTTTTTGAACCAAAACAAACTTCCGTCTTTTCCTATATAAGTAGGTAAAACTCTGCCTTTCTCATCTAGATCGTCTCTATGTCTTTTTCCATTCTTGTACCATTCCTTATCTCCATTACGTCGTATACGAGCTGGCAAAACTTCTCCATTCTCATCAATATCATCTCTATGAAGATCTCCGTTCTTGTACCAATCAAGACTTCCATTACTACATACAACAGCCGGAAGAGTATACGGTATATACTCACCGTTTTTAAAATAACCGTTTTCTAAATCTCCAAATTTTCCCTTTTCAACTCTGTCAAGTCTAAATTTAGTGTTGAACCAATGTTTAGACGTTTCACGTGGAAAATCGATGTCTTCATCGTCATCCGTATACGGATCCGGATCTGAATATGAATATTTCAATTCGTTATACAATGAATAGCCATTTTCGTCTTTTCTTACACGCTTTATTTTATTATTTCTATACCATCTGCACGTTCCATATTCTTCTGACGTGGCAGGTTGATCATAAACTTTGTTGTTGTGAATAAAATTTTCTTCTGAATGGAGACGGCCAAAAATAGTCTTATATCTAGAAAAAAATAAATAAGCATTATTCTTTTCAGTTTGAACAAGAGAAATCTCTCTTTGAGTTGTACGAGATGTTATGATAAGACTTGTTATCGAAAGAAATTCTTTACTTTTGAATACTAAAAATTTCAACATGATTATTATAATATATATTATAATAATTTTTTTCAATTTTAGAAATACATGCACGAGTTGGTCCATTCTTTTATTATAGATACTATATATTCTCGTTCTTTTTCTCCAACCCACCAACCTACAGGTATACATATCAATTCTTTTTCTAATTCATCCAACTCTGGTAGTAAAACCTTAAATTCTTTGACGCATGAATGTACATCGTTTCTATTATGTACTTGACTTACTGTAACTCCTTTTTTCTTTGCAAATTCAATAAAATCTTTCTTGTTGCAAATTTTTAAACTAAATAACCAGTAAGAAGATAAACAATTGTCCGGTTCTTCAAATAATATAACTCCTCCTATTTCCTTTAATACTGTTTTATAATAAGTAGCATTTTCCCTCATCTTTTGTATATTTTGATCTACAAAAGGTAAATTACCTAATCCAATTGTAGCATTGACATCGTTCATATGGAATTTATAACCCCATTCACTTATATCTGATTCTAATCTAAAATCTCCTTTGCTTCTTTGTTCTCTATTTATTCCAAACCATCTCATTAATTTAGCCCTCTTGTACATTTCTTCATTTGGTAAAATTATTATACCTCCGTCTACACAAGTAAGATGTTTAATTGCTTGTAAACTAAAAACTGCTATATTGCCATGAGTTCCTATTTTTCTTCCTTGATAATCGGCTCCAAATGCGTGAGCACAGTCTTCAATTACATTAATTTTAATATCAAATAGTTTTTCTGCTTTCTTGATAATATTATCGACTTTAATAAGATTAACTGGTACTCCTCCCCAATGAACAAATTGTATTACCCTTGTATTCTTTGTTATTTTTCTTTCCAAATCCAATAAATTAATATTACAAGTATCTCTATCTATATCAACCCATTTTATTTTTGAATTATTTGCAAGTATAGGCCAGTTTGTAGCAGTGCATGTTAACGGTACTGTCAAAATTTCATCAGTTTCATTTAGATTTAATAATCGAAGAGCTAACGTCAGTCCTGATGTCGCAGAATTTAATGTTAATACCCAAGGCCATTTGAAATATTCTCTCAGACTTTTTTCAAATTGTTCGACCTTTTCTCCCTGTGTAATGTATCCACTGAGCAATGTTTGTATGAGTGGTTGTACAACTGTTGGGGACATAAATACTTTAAATAAAGGAATCTCCATTTTATTTAAACTCAATTTATAGTTTAAATCAAAAACGTAAATATGATCAATTATATCATAGCTACGTATGCCGGTAAAACGAAAAATAGAAACATCTTTCCATATTCAGAGTATACTTTATCTATTCACTTGAATATGTTATTACATCTCCTGCAACTCAAGAAAAATTTTGGAACAGAAAATTTGATTAAAAAAATTACTATAATGGTTGTGCCAATTTTTGACGATAGAGAAATCTATCGTTTATATTATGTTAATAAAGAATTGTATATAAAGCAGTTTCAAGAGTTTGGAGTAACATTGAAATATACAACTTATATAGGAGAGAATAAATATCATTCTTATGATCAGTGGATTCAAGGAATGTTACATAATATGTATTCTAAAGATTGTCAAGAATATAACCTATTTGTTGAAGATGATTATCTACCGAATTACAAATATCTAGATTTTGATATTGTTTTCAAAAAGAAATACATTGAATCTTTTAGCGATAACGTAGGATATCTTGCTACTTGGTGGATTACATTTCCAAACAAAAATGTTTTCAATAATGATATTTTAAATAGCGATTCAACAAAAAATTATCCCGGAACGTCAAACGGTATGATAAGCAATAAAACTATTTCTATGCATCAAGATCTTCAAGATGAACTATATAAAATAGATAAATTTTCTCAGCTCGCATTTGGAGATGTAATAGTAAAAAAGAATATTCCTAGAGCAGATATGAGTGATATTATGTCAATGATATACTATAATAGCATTTGTCAAATTGTCGATGATCGCCCTGACAACGGTAAACCAGAATATATTCTTTCGATCCAGTGTTTTACAAAAGATGAGATTATAAAATTTTCACCTTGTAAAAGTATGTTTACACATTTTATAGTTTTCAAAAATAAAGAATTATATAATTCTTTAAAAGATAAGAATTTCTCTTGCGAAGAATACATACCTAAAGAGAATGAAGACGAATATACATCACATATTAATATATACAAATTGCTGGGTAAGAAATATTCCGAATACTACGATACATTTTGTATACTAAACGAACATACAACTACTAAAGATTTCCTTTACAAAGAAGAATACAAAGAATATCTAACCAAAGTAGGATTGATAATAGTCAATTTACCTGCATCTCTTATCTATCAAAGGGGGTATAAGAATTGTAATGATTTTGATCATACCGATTTAGATACAAAATATATTATGAATTACTACATGTTTAATATTGTTACTCTTGTAAAACTTCTTTCTAATTACGAACAGTATAATTGTTTGAGTTCTTTAATTCAAGGTATTAAAATCAATATACTAAAACCAGAGACTATAAACTCTTCAACCCAGTTAAGGGTATGTTTTGTAAAATAATAAATTGAAATTATAAATGGAATCAGATATTCAAATACGTATTAATTATACTATAAAATATGTTTATATTTTTCTCATATTAGGATTATGGATGTACGGTATACATCGATTTCACGAAACTGACAAGGAAAATGATAGTAGATGTGACACTGCAGAAGAATGGAATGAACAAATTTGCCATTTCAAGTTGACGAATGTTACCAGCGACAACCAGTATTATTATTTTCATTACACTATAACTATAAAAGAATTATATAATTTTACTGATAGTTTTACGCAAAAATGTAAAATTAATCATCCATGTAAACATAATATAACTAGTTATATTATGTTTTATAAAGAATATTAAAGGAATTATCAATATCGACTATAAGCAACCAGCTACGAAAAAATATCGTTATTATCAGTCGCATTGTTCTGGAGAATTTGCCACCCTTAATAATAAATATTGCTATTCGCCATCGTTGTATTGCAACTATGAAAGAACTATATTATGGAGCGTGTTGGGTTTTATCCCTATACTGATAATATCGATTTGTTTACTCAGTAAAAAATGCAGAAAATGTTGTAATACTTTTATGAACGGTAATAGAATAATGTAATTACCATTCCAACCATTCTTTATGTTCTAATGTCCACTTTACTGTTTTCTCTAAACTTTTCTCAAATGTAATAGGACACGACCAACCCATCGAATGTAATTTTTCTCCATCAAGAGCATATCTTAGATCGTGACCTGGTCTATCTTTATGAAAATTTATTAATTTATAGTTTGCCTTCTTATTTATTAATTTAGATATTAAAAGTACAATTTCTAAATTATCAACCTCTTTCTCTCCTACTATATTATATCTTTCTCCTATCTTGCCGTTTGTCATTAAGAACAAAACCGCGCCAGAAATATTTCTTGCGTGAATGTAAAATCGACTACCAGGTCTCTTACAGTCAGGATATGAATGAATTAATATTTCCTTATCGTTTAAAATACTCTTGATTACTTTGGGAATAAATTTTTCTATATGCTGTCGTTCACCGAATGCATTCATACAATTAACTATAATAATTGGTATGCTGTACGTATTTTCATAAGCTAAACATAAACTTTCTCCAGATGCTTTACTTGCACTGTATGGATTGGTAGGTCTTTGTCTATCTTCTTCTTTATACGCTACATTATCAGGGGCATAACCGTAAACTTCGTCAGTAGAAAAATAAAAGAATAATTTAAGAGATTTTAATTTTCTGGCATATTCAAGAACGTTTAATGTACTAGACACATTATTCATATAAACACCTACAGGGTTTACAATACTATTATCAATATGAGTTTCTGCCGCCATATGAATAATATAATTTACATTTCCAATCTCTTTTATTAATCCTTCGCTAATTGGTTGCATCAAATCGTATGTAAAAATCTTTACTCTATTTGTATTATAACATCGTGAATCTTGAAAACAATCAAATCCTTTAGTAGCGTATGTTAATTTATCTAATATAATAATATCGTAATCAGTTTTTACATACAAATGTTCTACGAAATGGTGACCTATAAAGCCGCAGCCTCCAGTTACTAATACTTTCATTTTTTTCTATACAAATTGTTTTTAGATATAATGAGTAAAAATGAATTTCTTTTTTAATTGTAAAAAGAAATCATGAGTTTAGAAGCAATAGCAAATAAATTAAATAAACTCTCTCACTCATCAGTTTCCACTTATCTTTCGACTTTGAGCGATCAAACTCTGCATTCGTTAAAAGAATATATAGACAATTTATATTACAACACTGGTGAATCTTTTTTAGATGATACAAGATATGATATGTTTAAAGATTTTTTAATAGAAAAAGGATTCAAACCTGCAGTAGGATCAAAACTAAGAGAAGGAGACAATAGAAAACAACTTCCTTTTTGGTTAGGAAGCGTTGACAAGGTTACACCAGATCAACCAGACGGATTAACGCGATGGCTTACAAAAAATAAGGCTAATAAATATTTAGTTTCTGCTAAATTAGACGGAGTATCATGCTTACTAGTGTACAAGAAAAATAAATTATATTTATACACAAGAGGAGATGGAATCGTTGG
>Ga0105050_10006578_pt1 | contig 14349 bp, 10 predicted proteins | sample FRY01_FD_78088 | JGI IMG/M metagenome (GOLD analysis project Ga0105050, IMG submission 78088) | Freshwater microbial communities from Lake Fryxell liftoff mats and glacier meltwater in Antarctica - FRY-01 | ecosystem: Environmental > Aquatic > Freshwater > Ice > Glacier meltwater ... | reverse complement strand
CATATTTGCTATTAAAGAAAATTAACCTAAATTGGACTCAAAATCATACATCCTTATTTTCCATTTTTACTACATCCTTAATTGCCGAAAACCGTACATATTTGTTTTCCGGTAACACCTATTTAGGTTAACTCAACTATTTGCATAAATATCAAAATACCCAGAAATTGTTCTTGATCCCATTCTTCCTTTATAGATTAACCACGATCTTTGCATAAACACAACAATTGTTCTTGATCCATTATGGATCCAATTGTTTATAAATAGTTTATAAGCCCAAAAACAAAAAAGGCTCCCAATTTCTTGGAAGCCTTGTCTTTGTTACTGTGGGCCCTACTGGGTTCGAACCAGTGACCCCCTGCTTGTAAGGCAGGTGCTCTGAACCAGCTGAGCTAAGAGCCCCGTTAATCAGTATGTAAATTCGATTCTTGATTTCTCCAGAAGCGAGTGCAAATATAGTATAGTTTTTAATTTTCCCAAAGGAAAAAATAGAAAAATTTAGACAATTTCTGCTACAACAAAAGTACTCCCTCCTACAAACACAAAATCAGTACTTTTAGCAACACTTAAGGCCGATTTAAGCGCTTCATTTACAGATGAATAAGCCAATCCGTTCAAGCCATATTCCATTGCCCGAGTTTTAAGCACAACCTCATCCAAACCTCTTTGAATATTAGGTTTGCAAAAATAATAATGGGCTTTTTTAGGAAAAAGGGGTAAAATCTGCTCCAAATTCTTGTCTTTAACAAATCCAATTACCAAATGTAGATCCGTAAATTCCTGTTCCTTAATTTGATCTACTACAATGGTCAATCCTTCTGTATTGTGGGCCGTATCACAAACAACTGTTGGATTTTTGCCCAGAAATTGCCATCTACCCAACAATCCCGTATTTTCTGAAACCTTCATTAAGCCATCGGAAATATGTTTTTCACTAATATTAAAACCTTTTAATTCCTTAATACTAGCCACCACCCCCTTTACATTTTTGTTCTGGTAACTCCCCAACAAAGAAGTTTTAAAGTTTCCTGGAATTACTTCGCCTGCAAAAATTATTTTCGCCCTTCTTTCGTTGGCCACAGTAGTAAAAACAACTGCAGTATCTTCTTGAAGTTCACTTATCACCACGGGTACCCCAGGCTTAATTATTCCAGCCTTTTCGTAAGCTATTTTGGCTATTGTATCCCCCAACAATTCTACATGATCGTAGCCTATATTTGTAATCAACGAGACCTCGGGAGTAATTATATTGGTAGAATCCAAACGTCCACCAAGCCCGACTTCAACAATGGCAATATCTATTTTATCTTTTTCAAAGTATTGAAACGCCATTCCAACAGTCATTTCAAAAAACGAAAGGTCATGGGCTTTTAAAAAAAGGTTGTTTTCCCTAATAAAATCAACAACAAATTTTTTACTTACAGGCTTACCATTAATTCTGATCCGCTCTCTAAAATCCTTTAAATGGGGTGAGGTATACAATCCTACCTTATACCCAGCTTCCTGTAAAATAGAAGCCAGCATATGACTACTGGAACCTTTGCCGTTGGTCCCCGCCACATGTATACTTTTAAATTTTCGTTCAGGATGGCCCAAATAGGCCGACAGAGCAAGTATATTATCCAATTTACCCTTAAATGCAGAAATTCCCTTTTGTTGGTACATGGGTAGTTGTGCAAACATCCATTCCAAAGTTTCCTGATAGGTCATTTATTATTGTCTGTTGAAGTTAGAACAAAGTGTTGAAACAATACCATCACTGCACTTTAATAGCAATTGAAAAACGTAAAAATTAGTTTAGGAAATAAATCTAGGGCATTGTAGAAAAAATTTATTCGCCCAATTTAAAATTCACTACTACAAAACCAACTTGTTGGCTAGGAGCATTGGAATCCAAATTCCATTGGTGCATAAAAGCCGTTTTCTTTGCGGGTTCCATTAGCAGGGATGCGTATTGGTAGATCCTTTTTGCCCAGGTTCAGCACTAATCACCTTTCCATTTCGGTCCACTATAATTTTTACTACGACCCTTCCCTCCTCGTTACATTCCTGTTGTATCTTACCTTTATTCACCAAGGATCGTCCATTGAGTCCATAACCTCCAGTACCACTACCAGATCCAGGACTACCGTAATAACTGGTTGCATAGGGGTCTCCGTCCGGCTGACCCTTATCTCCTGCCTTATTATCATCGCCCTCGCCACCAGAAGCCGTTCCTTCGGACTTATTAATACCCCCGATCAACTCATCGAGCTTATTCTTTTTTGCCTGTTGTTCCTTACGAACCTTTTCTTCAGCTTCCTTCTTCTCGCGAGCAACCCGTTCCGCTTCGGCCTGTGCCTTTTTGACGGCCTCATCTGCCTTGCGCTTGACTTCTTGCTGTTGCTTTATTTTTATGGATTCCTCACTTTCCTGGGTAAGTAATTTTTCGGCAGGTTTCTCCTTAGCTACCTTTTCCTCAGGCACCTCTTCTACCACTTCTTCCACCTTCTCCTCTTGAACCTTTGGCTCTTTGATAGGGGTGTTAAGGGGTTCTGATTTAATTTTTTCTTTAGGCTGCACCCTACCACTACCAAAATCGGTTGTACCAAAATTGACAGAAATGCCATTTTCTATTGGAGGATCTAAATAAGTGAGTCCAATATAAAAAAGCAATAGCAATAGCACACTTAGCAGAATTGTGGTAAGTGTAAAAGATTTTTTCTCGTGTCTCGTGTTAAGTAATGACATTAATTTGGTCGCACTGCCAAAATAACCTTATAATTATTTCTATTGGCAATATCCATAACGTTTACTGCCTCTTTTATGGCAACGCTCTCTTCTGCCCTAAGAATAATAGTAGGCTTCTCTTGTCCTTTTAGTGCCTTTTTTAATTCAATTTCTATATATTGTCCGTTAATCTTCTCGCTGTTTACAAAATATTCCAAATTCTTATTAATGCTTACCGATACGTTTTGGGTATTGGTAGATTTACCTTTTGCTTTGGGCAACAACAGATCCAACGCATTGGGCGAATTAGCAGTCAGCATAAAGAAAATAAGCAATAAGAATACTATGTCCGTCATGGAGGACATGCTAAAATCTGGACTAACTTTATTTCTACCTTTTAGTTTCATTTGTTATGTTCTAAAGAGGTTCGTTCAATAAATCTAAAAATTCTACCGCATTTGCCTCCATTTTATGAACCACTTTATCCGTTCTGTTCACCAAATGATTATAACCTATATAAGCAATAATACCTACGATAAGCCCAGCTACAGTCGTGGTCATGGCCGTATAAATACCTGAGGCCAAGGAACCCATTTCTGCTTGCCCGCCACTGGATGCCATTTGATGGAATGCCAAAATCATACCAATTACTGTTCCTAAAAATCCGATCATTGGTGCTGCTCCCGCCACAGTAGCCAGAACACTAACATTTTTTTCCAATTTATAAACTTCAAGGGTACCCGCATTTTCAATAGCTGTATTAATATCGTCCAAAGGTTTTCCTATTCTGGATATTCCCTTTTCTGTTAACCTGGCCACTGGTGAATCTGTTTGTGCACACAATATTTTGGCCGCCTCCAATTTTCCATTGGTAATGTGATCCCGTATCTGGTTCATAAAATTGCTATCTATTTTAGAAGCTGCTTTTATAGCAAAAATGCGTTCAAAATAAATATACAATGCCACAAATAGCATTACAAACAAAACACTAATAATCAAGATACTCCCTGTACCGCCATTTACTATTAAATCTATAACAGAAAGTGTCTTTTCCTCAGACACAACTCCCTCTAATCCTGCCTCTTGAGCAAGGTCTTGTATCAATAACATATATATATCTTTATTTAAGTTGCCTTAATAACGGTCTTTTGTCTATTAAATTATGCGTTTAACACTAAATTTCTAATTAAAATAAATCCAATGGCACCTGCAGCAAATCCTAGGAAAGCCAACCATGCTATTTTCTTGAAATACCAAAAGAAATCTATTTTTTCCATTCCCATGGCTACAACACCTGCTGCAGAACCAATTATCAACATACTTCCTCCTGTTCCTGCCGAATAAGCTATGAAATGCCAAACTGGATCATCCATTCCTACGGAGAACATTCCAATACTAGCCGCTACCAGCGGCACATTATCTATCACAGCAGAACCAACACCAAGGAAAAGGACCACCAAATCCGATACCAATTCTCCCCCAGACTCGGTTCCCAACATAGGCATTACCTCATCCAAAGTTCCTGCAAAATGGAACAGCATGCCCAGAGATTCCAAAGCTGCTACCGCCATTAAAATACCCAAGAAGAAAAGAATACTGGGTAATTCAATTTTGGAAAGCGATTTGTGCACCGGACTGTGATGCGCTTCTGCCTCACTTTCACCATCTATATTGGAAATACTGAATTTAGAACTACTATAAATTTCTGCAAATGTAGCTACCAATGCCAAAGAAAGCATCATCCCTACGTATGGAGGCAAATGGGTTATTGTCTTAAAAAAGGGAACAAAAATAATAGACCCTAATCCCAAATAAAGCATTGTAGCCCCATATTTAGTTTTACTAGGCTCAATTTCTTCCAGATCACTTTCTATATTTCCCGAAAATGCCTTATACCTGCTGGCAATAAAAGTTGGCACTACCATGCATATAATGGAAGGTACAAGTACATGTTCTATTAATTGTGCTGCAGAGACTTTATTGGCAATCCACAACATGGTAGTAGTAACATCACCAATTGGCGACCAGGCACCTCCGGCATTGGCCGCAATGATTATCATACCTGCAAACCAAAGTCTGGTTTCCCTAACCTTAATTACCTTTTGCAGAATTGTAATCAATACAATTGTTGCGGTAAGATTATCAATAATCGCAGACAATATAAATGCCAAAATAGCGAACAACCAAAGTAATTTCCTTTTACTCTTCGTTTTTATAAATCCTTTAATCGTGGCAAAACCATCAAAATAATCTATTATTTCCACAATAGTCATCGCCCCCAGAAGGAACACCAATATTTCTGCAGTTTTACCAAGATGATGTAATAAAATTTCATCTATGTGCGTAGGCTCCAACTCCCTGAGCTCAGCATTAACCTCAAAAACTGGCATATGAGCCAAAGCTATAACTGCCCATAAAAGAGCCATCATAGCCAATGCGGGGATTAATTTATCTATCTTAAGATTGTGCTCCAGGGTAATTGCCAAGTAACCGGCAACGAATAAAATAATAATAATGGTCTCCATACTATTAATGGTTAAGTTAAATTAATTGTTTTAATGCAATCTCAAATCCGGTTTTACTGAGATTGACTTTTGAATTATTTTGGTTAAATATATTTAAAATTGCGCTTCTAATGGTATTCGAGGTATCATTAAAAATAAGTTCGTCATCCATAGCCACCCGACCTTCCATAAAATAGGCAAAAACTCTGGCCATGCCACAATTGGAAATAAAATCGGGAATTAAACTTACCCTCTCGTCCGTATATTCCATAATAGAACCAAAAAATATTTCCTTATCCGCAAAGGGCACATTGGCTCCACAACTTATCACCTCCAAGCCAGTATTGATCATTCGTGATATCTGATCTTTGGTTACCAATCTGGAAGCGGCACAGGGAACAAAAATCTCTGCCGGTAAATTCCAAATTCTTTCATTGATTTCAGAAAATGGAATAATATTGTCCGCAAAAAGAGTATTCCCCTTTTTATTCAAAAAAAATGACCGAATCTCCTCGACCGAATATCCCTTTTCATTAATCACTCCACCAGCCCTATCAATAATCCCCACCACCTTTGCTCCCATTTGGGACAAATAGAATGCCGCTGCGGAACCTACATTACCAAACCCTTGCACAATAGCCCTTTTTCCTTCGATCTTACCACCGTGGATGTCATAAAAATGTTTCACCGCTTCCGCAACTCCATAACCGGTTATCATATCAGCTACGGTAAACTTACGTGATAATTGTGGTGAATATTGACTACTCTCCAAGACCTTGATCACACCCAATCGCAATTGGCCTATCCTATTTATTTTATCCGCTTCTGTTGGTTTAAAATGACCATTAAAAACACCCTCCTGAGGATGCCAGACCCCAGCGTCCTCCGTTATGGGGATTACCTCATGGATCTCATCAACATTTAAATCCCCTCCAGTACCGTAATAACTTTTTAACAAAGGTGCCACGGCATGGTACCATCTTTTAAGCACCCCCAATTTCCTTGGGTCGTTGGGGTCAAAATTAATACCTGATTTTGCGCCTCCAATTGGAGGCCCAGAAACCGTAAACTTTACCTCCATTGTTTTTGCCAAAGACAGGACCTCGTTCAAATCCAATCCTTCCCTCATTCGAGTACCGCCACCTGCAGCCCCACCACGCAGTGAATTAATAACTGTCCACCCTTCTGCTTCTGTCTCTGGATCTTTCCAGTTAAAAACAATTTCAGGGGCTTTGTTTTCATATATTTTTAACAACTCTTTCATTATACTTTACAATTAAACTATTAGAATCCACTAGCTATTAATCCGGACTTTTCAAATCCTTGGGTATATATTACCACCGTAACTAATGTTGTCTCATAATTGTTAAGTTCCTATACAGATAAAAAAGTATTCAACCGAACAAATATAAAAATATAGATTAGGTTTTAATGTTTTTATTCTCCATTATTATTCCATCGTATACTCGTATATTTGTAATATTCTCACTATTTTATTAAAACACATGGATTTTACGCTTTCGGAAGAACAGATAATGATACAGCAGGCGGCAAGGGATTTTGCTCAAAATGAATTACTGCCCGGAGTTATAGAAAGAGACGATGCCCAAAAATTCCCTGGCGAACAGGTAAAACAAATGGCGGAATTAGGTTTCTTGGGAATGATGGTGGACCCTAAATACGGAGGAAGTGGTTTGGACACCATTTCATATGTACTTGTTATGGAAGAACTTTCCAAAATTGATGCCTCAGCTTCCGTAATTGTATCTGTCAACAATTCTTTGGTATGTTGGGGGCTGGAAACTTTTGGCAACGAAGAGCAAAAAGAAAAATATTTAAGCCGATTATCTACCGGACAGAGTCTAGGGGCATTTTGTCTATCAGAACCAGAGGCAGGTAGCGATGCCACCTCCCAAAAAATAACAGCTCTGGACAAGGGCGATCATTACATCTTAAACGGAACCAAAAACTGGATCACCAATGGAAACTCCGCCGACATCTATTTAGTGATTGCACAAACGGATATTTCAAAAGGACACAAGGGAATAAACGCATTAATAGTAGAAAAAAGCGCCCCTGGTTTTGAGATTGGCCCCAAAGAAAATAAACTGGGCATACGGGGCAGCGACACCCACTCCCTAATCTTTAACGATGTTAAGGTCCCGAAAGAAAATAGAATTGGCGAAGATGGATTTGGATTTAAATTTGCCATGAAAACACTCGCCGGAGGACGAATAGGAATAGCGGCACAGGCATTAGGTATTGCCGCAGGCGCTTATGAAATGGCCCTTAAATACTCTAAAGAGCGAAAAGCCTTTGGTACCGAGATCAGCAATCACCAGGCCATCGCCTTTAAACTAGCGGATATGCACGTCCAAATTGAAGCGGCAAGGCATTTGGTATACAAAGCTGCCTGGGATAAGGACCAAGGAAATAACTATGATCTATCGAGTGCTATGGCCAAGCTCTATGCCTCCCAGGTAGCCATGGACACCACCATAGAGGCAGTACAAATTCACGGTGGCAATGGCTTTGTAAAGGACTACCATGTGGAAAGAATGATGCGGGATGCCAAAATAACGCAGATTTATGAAGGCACATCTGAAATACAAAAAATAGTAATTTCAAGAAGTATTTTAAAAAAATAACCATAGTATCCCCTGTTTTTTAAGGGGTAATAACCAAATAAATTTAAATAATATAACAAGACCCCCTTCACTTGATAGGGTGTTTGGTAAAAAAAACCTAATTTACATTATTAACCCCCTATTAATAGGAAAAACATCAGTATTAAAACCTTAATATTGAGGAAATCCCAATTTAATAGGCTCAAATATCAGAATATGCATTTTTTTTAACGTTGAATTATAAACGTTGAATTTCTTACACACTATTTGACATTGCACTGCATTAAATGCAAATATTTTGATATTTTTGAATAAATATGATAATTTATGAAGCTGAGAAAACAAGGATTGTACCTACCGGAATTTGAACATGATAACTGTGGCGCAGGATTTATTTGTAGTCTTAAAGGAAAAAAGTCGAATGATATTATTCATAAGGCTCTAGAAATATTAGAAAAATTAGAGCACAGGGGAGCAGTAAGTTCCGATGGTAAAACCGGTGATGGTGCAGGAATTCTTATAGATATTCCACACGACTTTTTCCAAGACGTGTGCAGCTTTGAGCTTCCCCAACCTGGCAGTTACGCCGTAGGTAATGTGTTTTTACCCCAAAAAGAAAACCAAAGGGACTACTGTATAGAGGTTTTCGAATCCAATATTAAAAAACAAGGATTAAAATTATTAGGATGGAGAGATGTTCCTGTCAATAGATCTATTCCAGGAAGAATAGCAGCGGAAACCGAACCATTCCTGAAACAATTATTTGTAGCACGGGAAAACGACGAACAGGACTTCTTCCACTTTAATTTAAAATTGTTCATAGCTAGGAAGGTTACAGAACATACCATCAATGCTTCTAAACTATCCGAAAGCAAATTTTTCTATGTTCCAAGTCTTTCAACCAAAATCATCATCTTCAAAGGGCTCCTTATGCCAGAAGATATAAGTTTATACTACAAAGACCTTATGGACCCAAGGGTAGTAACCCGTTTAGCCCTGGTTCATCAAAGATTTTCCACCAACACTTTCCCAACTTGGGATTTGGCCCAGCCATTCCGCTATATGTGCCACAATGGGGAAATAAATACCCTTAGAGGCAACGTGTCAAGAATGCTCTCTAGGGAAGAGTTAATGAAGAGCGATTGGTTTGGGGATGAAATAAAAAATATCATCCCGATCATATTACCTGGAAAGTCGGATTCGGCCACCATGGATATGGTTGTAGAACTATTGTTAATGACAGGAAGGTCGTTACCAGAGGTAATGATGGTACTGGTACCTGAAGCTTGGGAGAAAAACAATGAAATGTCCGAAGCCAAAAAAGCCTTCTATGAATATCACTCTTGTTTAATGGAACCTTGGGACGGACCTGCCTCCATACCTTTCACTGATGGAAACTACATTGGTGCTGTATTGGACAGAAACGGTTTACGCCCATCAAGATATTCGGTAACTAAAGACGGTTATGTTATTATGTCCTCAGAAGTTGGGGTTGTGGATCTTGAACCAGAAAACATTGAATTGCACGGACGATTGGAACCGGGAAAAATGTTCTTGGTAAACATGGAAGAGGGCCGCATTATTAACGATGAGGAAATTAAAGAAAAAATTGCGTTAAAGTATCCCTATAAAAAATGGTTGGACAAAAATTTGGTCCACCTTAAGGACATTCCTTATAATGATTGCCCACTCTTCTTAAACGAAGCTTCTGTACAAAAAAGAAAGGCCATATTTGGATATACCCTAGAAGATATAAACACTATTATTCTTCCCATGGGAAAAACGGCAAAAGAGCCACTTGGATCTATGGGATCCGATACGCCAATAGCTGTTCTGTCTGAACGCCCACAATTAATTTACAATTATTTTAAGCAATTATTCGCACAAGTTACCAATCCTCCCTTGGATGGTATCCGCGAAGAACTTATTACAGATATCAGCTTAACCCTAGGTAGCGATCAAAATATTTTTGAATTCTCCGAACTTCACTGTAGAAAATTGAAGATTCAAAATCCCGTCATATCCAAAGAGGATTTGGATAAGATAAAAAATTATGATTCCAGCCCGGACTACAAAGTAGTTTCCATTTCCATGCTTTATGATATAGAAAAAGGACACAACGGTCTGGAAGATGCATTGGAATCTATATTAAACCAAGCAGAACAGGCTATTGATGATGGCGCAAATATTATTATACTATCAGATAGAAATGTAAGTAAGGAAAAAGCGCCTATTCCTGCTGTTTTGGCCTGTTCATTTGTTAACAGCGGGTTACAACGATTGGGGAAACGTTCCAAATTGAGCGTTATTATTGAATCTGCCGAGCCAAGAGAAGTACATCATTTTGCTTTATTATTTGGCTTCGGGGCAAGTGCAATAAACCCTTATTTGGTAAACGAAATAATTGCAGAGCAAATTAAAGAACACGATATTACCGAATACACTTTTGAAGAAGCCATCAACAACTACAATAAAGCTGTTGGCAAGGGTGTTCTCAAGGTAATGAACAAAATTGGAATTTCTACCCTCAACTCATACCGAGGTTCCCAATTATTCGAATGTATTGGAATCAATACCAAGGTAGTAGACAAATACTTCCCTAACACTCCAACTAGGATACAGGGGATTGGACTTTATGAAATAGAGAAAGAAATTGCAAAACGTCATGGTAAAGCATATTTGGATAAAGAAATTGCTGCCAATTTAGATTTAGAAATTGGCGGACAATATCGTTGGAGAAGGGATGGAGAAAAACACCTTTTCAATCCATTAAGTATTGCCAAACTTCAAAAAGCAGTTCGAAACAACGAACCAGAATCCTATAAGGAATTTGCCCAAATGGTTAATGAACAAACCAAGGATCTGATGACTATTCGTGGGTTGTTCGAATTCTCCAATTACGACCCTATTCCGTTGGAGGAGGTTGAACCATGGACAGAAATAGTAAAACGCTTTAAAACTGGCGCCATGTCCTATGGCTCCATCAGTAAGGAAGCACATGAAAATTTGGCTATAGCCATGAATAGAATTGGCGGGAAGAGTAATTCCGGCGAAGGTGGTGAGGATGCTGATCGTTTTTATAAGAATCAAACTGGAGACTGGAAAAATAGTGCCATAAAGCAAGTTGCTTCCGGAAGATTTGGGGTAACCTCCAATTATTTGACCAATGCCAAAGAAATCCAGATCAAAATGGCACAAGGTGCAAAACCTGGTGAAGGAGGCCAATTACCTGGACCAAAAGTAAATCCTTCCATTGCAAAAACCAGAAGTTCTACGCCGTATGTGGGGTTAATTTCACCTCCGCCACATCATGATATATATTCTATTGAGGATTTATCGCAATTAATATTCGATTTAAAATCTGCGAACCGTAAGGCAAGAATCAATGTGAAATTGGTTTCTGAAGTAGGTGTTGGCACCGTAGCAGCAGGTGTTTCCAAAGCCAAGGCAGATGTTATTTTAATTTCAGGCCATGATGGTGGTACAGGAGCATCTCCCTTAACCTCATTAAAGCACGCTGGACTCCCATGGGAATTAGGAATCGCCGAGGCACAACAAACCTTAGTATTGAACGATCTAAGGAACAGGGTAGTTCTGGAATGTGACGGTCAGCTAAAAACTGGAAGGGATGTAGCAATAGCCTGTTTATTGGGCGCCGAAGAATTTGGATTTGCTACAGCACCATTGGTAGCCTCAGGATGTATTATGATGCGTGTTTGTCATCTAAATACCTGTCCTGTCGGAATTGCAACACAAAATCCTGAATTGCGTAAGAAATTTGAAGGCAAGCCAGAGCACGTTGTCAACTATATGTACTTTGTAGCCGAGGAGCTTCGGGAAATAATGGCACAATTAGGCTTTAGAACCATTGAAGAAATGGTTGGACAAGTACAAAAATTGGACCGTAAAAAAGCTTTGGAACATTACAAGGCCGCCGGTATAGACCTAACACCAATTTTATATCAGGTAGATGTGCCCAAGGGGACCAAATTCTATAATACCCAAAAACAACAACACGATATTGACAAATCCATTGAGTTTGAAATTATAGAAAAAGCCCATCCTTCCCTATTTAGAAAAGAAAAAATTTCATTGGATTTCCCAATCCATAATACAGATAGAGCCGTTGGAGCTATTACAAGTAACGAAATTTCCAAAATCTACGGAGCAGAAGGACTCCCTGAAAACACCTTGAAGCTAAACTTCACGGGTTCTGCCGGACAAAGTTTTGGGGCTTTTGCAACAAAAGGCCTTACCATGATCGTCAATGGAAATACCAACGATTATTTAGGTAAGGGCTTATCCGGAGCTAAACTAATTATTAAGGTACCTTATAAATCCACCTTAAAACCAGAGGAAAACGTAATTACAGGAAACGTTACACTATATGGAGCAACTTCGGGTGAAGCCTATATTAATGGAAAAGCTGGTGAGCGTTTTTGCGTAAGAAATTCCGGAGCAAAGGCTGTCGTAGAAGGTATTGGAGATCATGGTTGTGAGTACATGACCGGAGGTATCGCCATTATCCTTGGTGAAGTAGGCAGAAACTTTGGAGCTGGAATGAGTGGTGGTATTGCCTATATCTTTGATGAGAAAAATACCTTCACAAAAAATTGCAATACAGAATCCTTAAATCTTTTAAAGGTAGAGGATGATAATGATATTGCAGAATTAAAAGGGCTTATAGAAAATCATTACAATGCCACACTTAGTCCAATTGCCCAGAGGATATTGGAGAATTGGGAAGATTATTTACCAAAATTCATCAAGATTTTCCCTGAGGAATACAAGCAGGCACTGATACGTTTAGAAAAAGAAAAATTAGAAACGATATAATCGAAATATGGGAAAGATTACAGGATTTTTGGAATTCGATAGAAAAGTAGAGGAGTACGCTCCAGTAGATAAAAGAGTTCAGAATTACAAGGAATTTACAATTCCGATGAAAGAAAAGGAGCTTAAGGACCAAGGTGCAAGATGTATGGACTGTGGTATTCCATTTTGTCATAGTGGGTGTCCTTTGGGAAATTTAATCCCTGATTTCAATGATGCAGTTTACCTTGGGAAATGGGAAAAGGCCGCAAAGATATTACACTCCACTAATAATTTCCCGGAATTCACTGGAAGATTATGCCCGGCACCTTGTGAAGAGGCTTGTGTTTTAGGTATTAATGAAGACCCGGTAAGTATAGAGAACATTGAAAAAAATATTGTTGAAACAGCTTTCAACAAAGGATGGGTCGTTGCAGAACCACCTGCCAACAGAACTGGGAAAACTGTTGCGGTTATTGGATCGGGACCTGCAGGTCTGGCAGCAGCCCAACAATTAAATAGAGCCGGACATTTGGTTACGCTTTATGAAAGGGATGAAAAAGTTGGAGGTCTTCTACGCTATGGTATTCCAGATTTTAAGATGGAAAAGAGTATCATTGATAGAAGGGTAAAAGTATTGGTCGAAGAAGGTATTATAATTAAGACCGGTGTTAATGTGGGTATGGATATTTCAGCTACAGAACTTAAGGATCAGTTTGATGCCATTGTTCTTACCGGAGGAGCTACCGTTCGAAGAGGATTGCCCATAGAAGGGTCCGACCTTAAAGGAGTTACACAAGCCATGGATTTCTTAAAACAGAATAATAAGCGTGTAGATGGCATAAAAGATCTAGGCGAAGAAATTAAGGCCACTGGGAAACACGTTGTGGTAATTGGCGGGGGAGATACCGGATCTGACTGTATTGGAACTTCCATCAGACACGGAGCTACTTCTGTAACCAATTTCGAAATTTTAGGAAAACCTCCCGTAGGCAGACCTGAAGACCAACCTTGGCCATTTTGGCCCATGCGCCTCAGAACAAGTTCTTCCCACAAAGAAGGAGTTGAGAGATTCTTCAGCATTTCCACCAAAAAATTTATCGGCGATAAAAATGGGAATCTAAAAGGACTTATTACTTCGGAAGTAGAGTGGATAACCGTACCTGGACAACGCCCTACTCTTAAGGAAGTTCCGAATACGGAAAAAGAATGGCCATGCGAATTAGCACTATTGGCAATGGGCTTTACAGGATCCGAAATGACTATCGCTGAGCAATTGGGCCTTGAGGCAGATTCCCGTACCAATATTAAAGCTAGTGAAGCAGATTATAAAACCAATGTACCAGGTATTTTTGCTGCCGGAGACCAAAGAAGAGGACAATCCTTAATAGTTTGGGCCATTTCTGAAGGTAGACAAGCCGCATACCATGCAGATACCTATCTAATGGGAACATCATATTTACCCCTAAAAGGGGAAGGAGATTTACCTAGGGTTTAACACCTTTTGTAATTACTCCTATTTACTGCTAAATCCAACCTATTAAAATGGGTTGGATTTCTTTATTTATAAAGCAAAATGTAACTAATCAGTTTGTCTTTTGAGGCTTTGCTTCAGCGATAAGAGCCAATGCATCCAAGACATTCATTCCATTTTTGATTGTGGTATCTATGACGGATCGTATTTTGGCAAAGTTCTG
>Ga0105050_10006576_pt1 | contig 14355 bp, 17 predicted proteins | sample FRY01_FD_78088 | JGI IMG/M metagenome (GOLD analysis project Ga0105050, IMG submission 78088) | Freshwater microbial communities from Lake Fryxell liftoff mats and glacier meltwater in Antarctica - FRY-01 | ecosystem: Environmental > Aquatic > Freshwater > Ice > Glacier meltwater ... | reverse complement strand
TGTAGACTCTTCTTCAAATGTTTCAATCATTCTACAAGATTCACACCAGGATATCAAATATCTCTTACTATTATCTTCAAACAAATTGCTATTCTTCTTTATTTCTATTGGTTCTATCATATTTTACCAAATGATAGATATTTATTCATAACATCGTCTAAATTCTTTTCTGGAATTGGCCAGTCAAAATTGGACAACTGCGGTTCTTGTAATATATTATCAGGGTCGTTATTAATATAAACCAGAGAGAATGATTCCTTCTGGTTATTAATATCTTTCTGATTAATAAAATCCTTTGGATTTTCTATAATAGGATATATAGTAGTATCTGTAATAGTATCTATAATAGTATTGTGTCCACTATTGATGGACAACTGATTCTGTGAATTGGACAACTGATTGTCTAAATTGGACAACTGATCTAGTAAATTGGACAACTGTTCACTTGGAACGCCAAACTCATACTCAGAGATATTCTTTTCTCTTTTGCGAATTGTTATAAGAATGTTATGTTCTAACAAGAAGTCCCTTACTTTCATTGCCGTCTTTCTGTCAACACCAGCTTCTTTGGCTACTGTTAACCATGATGGGAATATTTTATTTCCCAATTCATAAGTTCCATACATTGAAAGAGTAAAACATACTGCTTTAAAATGTGCTGGATTTAGATTGTTTTGCTTAAGTATTATGACTGGAAAGTCCTTTACAAATACTCTGAATTCGTGATGATTCATACTTATTCCTCCTAAGAATATATATAAATTATACCACACTTTTCACTACAATGTCAACTAAAATATGAAAGAAACTATCTGTTGTACATTTTGAACAAATTTGGCCTTTACTATTGAATCTTCAACTATAGAAACACCAGTATCTATGGCTATTGACATAAATTCTAAATAATCGCTAAATTCGTAATAAGCTTGAGATATTGCTACCTGAGCATCATCTGGATCTCTTGGAAGTTGCTCAAACCATGGCACTATTTTTCCATAAAGAATCGACTCTTGTCCAGAATTCTCTGGAAACGACTCCATAGCACCTATCGCCATGTTAATTCCAGCACCAACTATTTGTTCAGCAGAATCGTCAGAATATTCTTGTGCATAAAACAAGGCTTCTTCAAACGAAATACCCGTAGACACAAAACTTTTAGCAATTTTACTTGACAATGCTCTGGAAAGTCCTGCACCACTAATTTTAATTGCTATCTTTGAAGCCAAAGTACCAGAGATTCCAGTTCTTGACAATTTTATTCAGCACCAAGATTTTGAAATGGTGCTATTAAAGAAATGCATTCATAAGAAGTCGTGTGACCAAAAACATTTATGATAGGAGTAATGCTTGTTATTTGATAATAATGATTTGGAAGAATTACTAAATTTTGACCATCACGAATATCAAGAATTCTTGATCCGACTCTTAAAGGCTTCTCTGAATAAAATTTTACTCTCTCTCCAGAATTTGATCCAAGAGTAAATTTAATATTTCTGGTAAAAGAATGAACAGTAACGTCCTGGTCTCCAACTTTTTCAGTAACAAAGTTGTAGTAATCTCCAGAAAATCTATTTCTTTTAATTGAATTAGTTTTCATTAACTAATCACCCATTCATAATAATATTCATTATCTGATGTTGGATTTGGATAAACTTTTCCAGTAGTTATCGAACGAGATCCCATAAAAGAAAGTTTTTTACAAGCCATAACTGCCAAAGGTGCTATCCAAGGAGAAGTTTGATCTCCTGCTTTGAATGTAGTTGAAGCATCATTTTGACTAATTGTGCTTGCAGAAATTTGTTCAAAAACGATATCCTCATTTTCATCCATATATGCAGCTTGATAAGATACCGCTCTTTTTAATAATTCAATATCTCTTTCTACAATAATTTCATTCTCAAATTTTCCAACATACATTTCAATTATTGACTGTGCTCTGTTTATTAATGACTGATTTAAATTTCTATTAGTTAAGTCTAATACTTCAGTTGTTGTTGCTAACATTTATTCTCCTCCTAACCATTTTAGACCCAGGTAAGTCATGCTATAAACTGCAATTTCACTTACATTGTTAACTTCCTCTTCTAAATCTGGATATAATATAGATTTTCTTTCTGGTAACAATTCATCCTTTTCAGATCTAATTGTTCCATTAGACTCATTTGTTGGTGCTTGAACAATTGGCCCTCCACCAGCATTGGTTGGAAGTGTTTGTCCAAGATAATTAAGATTAGTTTCTACATCTTCTACACGACTCCTGTCAAGTCTTGAAGTGCTATATTGCCAAAGAATTGTTTCTTCATTTTCATCAACATCGTCTATTGAAATATTTTGAACAACTCCAATATTATAGTCTTCTCTTGCCATAGTCAATGCATCTTCTGTGCAGTTGAAGAATACTTTTCCTGCAATTGTCTGACCATCAATTTCGTCACCTGGCTTCAGAATGATTGTAGTTGCATAATCTGCATAAGGGTTAATATTAGAACTATTAATGCTTGCTGACATTTTTGTAACAATCTCACCATTTGAGACAAAGTTTGAAGGAACCAGAACTAGCTTAGTTGCTCTAATTTGATTTGGTGCATAAGATTCAAATTCATTAGGAGCTTGAACCTTTCTTAAAGGTAAACTTGAAATTATGAATTCATCTCCAACTTCATGTCCATTTTCCTTTAAGACATATTTAGCATGGTACTCATCGTTTTTCCAAGAGTCTGAAGGAATGTAGTTTATAAAATTAGTCATTTGATATGTTGAAACATCATTTAATCCTTCAACTATAGAAGTTACACGATATTTATTAATTCTATTGTTGTTAAAATACAGGGAAGCATCTTGATTAATTTCAAAAGGATTGTCTTCAGCAGCATCGACATCTAACAAATCTATTAATTGATCAACATCTTCATAATTGCTAATCATACCGAAATCGTGTGCTAACTTTGGACTATTAATCATTAACGATTTTCCATCTATTACTGCATCTTTTAGTGTTTGAATAAATTCTTTGTATTTTGCAGAAACGTATTGAGAATCATAATCTGAAATCTGAGAAGCAATATCGTTAAAAGATTCTGGGTAATTCATAAAAGCAATAACATCATACTTGTCAATATCAATATCATTGTTAATATCAATAAATCTTGCTTCAAACTCATCATCTCTCCAATAGTCTAATTCAATAGGAGAAGATGCAAATTCATCAATATAGTTAATTTCTTTCCAATTAAATTCACTTGTTTGTCCAACCTTATGACCAAGTGAATAATGCTCGGTAAAGCTCACAGCGTCATTCAGACAGGCGAAATACTTGTTTGCAAACTCTCCATACCTAATATATACAACTGCCCCAATCATATCTACTGATCTAATTAAATCATTTGGCCTTGTCATTGGTGTCCCAATTCCTTGGAATACCCAAACTCCATTCTCCCTTGGATCTTTTTGTCCAACAAGAAGAATTCTTTCTCCAGATTGAATAGAATAATTACCCACAATTAATTCAGGAAGATATTTTTCTCCAGTATTTCCTGGACCAACATACTCAGCAGAATATGGATACCCATCTCCACCTGGACCCCAAGCTGTTGTTGATATGGTACTATTTGTTTGAACCATTTGAGGGTTGTAAATATTTATCCATCGTTCTGCAACAGCTTTTACTTTTAATTTTTCAGTAAACTTCTTACTTGACTTGTCATAGTTAAGAACTTCCCCAGGAGAGTTAAACAACTGCTTTGAAACATTGTAGGTAGAGGTGTCGTATGGCGATGATATAGAAATACCATTCTGTTGTTTATCTTCAATGTTCCAATACAATCTAAGTATCTTTGTTGAATTTGTTGTAACAATTGGATTATTAAATTTGGCAGACCCTGTTATTTTTTTAGGGAATTTTGGCATTGTTCCAAAACATGTTACGGCAAGAAGTTTTATTTCATTTTCAGTTAAAGGACGTGCGGCTCTGTAAATGTAATCAGATAAGGTTCCAACAAATACTTCTTCAGATTTTGCAACTGGGATATATTGCTTTACTTGTGCCAGTTCAATGTTTTCAGTTACTGCATCTTCCCAACCAATTCCAACATATGTAAATGTATTGAACCAATAGCTATCATCGATCTCATAAGTTCTTATTTCAAGATTTCCGTCTACCCATAATTCTAGACAAGACTTTTTCTTTTTATCACTCTTATTATCTTTTCCAAAACCATCATTAGTTCTGTTGAGTACAATGTGGTGATTTACATCATCGGCTATGTAAGTCTTTCCAACAAAGAGTTTCTCTTCTTGAGTAACTCTATTCTTGTAATAGAATGCAATTTTTCCATCTACCATTTTTACTTCACCGTAGTTGCGATATTGATCAGTTCCAGTAAATCTTACATACTTGCTGTAATCATCCCAAACTGTGTATGAAGCGTTTGTTATTCCAAAATTGTCATCATGTTGATCTCTGTTTGCATCAGCGTAAGTTGTAAACGGCAAGACGTTGTTGTTCACTATACTCGGACCAGACTTGTAGTTAACATCTTTTACAACTTCAATATTTGAAAAGCTTTCTCTAGAAGCAATTGTTCTATTTACAGTTGAAAATAATGCTTGAGTTTCTTTGCTTGTTCTAATTGTTAACTCATTAGATCCATAGTAGGAGCCCTTAATTGTTGCTACCGCAATTGATCCAACAGAACTTTGTGCACCACCAGAGAAGAATAAAAAGTTTTGTCCATTAAGAATTACCTGTGGCCTATACTCTGGACCAGTATAGGAATATGCTGGCATGTATGATGCCGAACCTGACACTTCATTGTAAAGTCTAGAGTATCTTGTTCCAGTCTCAAAACCAGTCCACTGGCCAGCAGTTTGTGGATGGTTTATAATTCCTAATGCACTTCCTACGCCCACACTCCTATCGCATGGAAAATGCCAAGTAAGTGCAGTATTTCTATCTTGTGCACCTGCAATTGTTCTGTAATTAGCATTTGTAAATGTTCCTGCATATACTAATGATGACCAATACTCATTAGGGAATTGCTCTGGATCTCCAACTTGCTTTGTTCCAATTGTATACAAAGCTTTGTAATAATTCCAAGCAAAAACATCTGCTGGGAATTGTGGTTGAATCAAGTGTGCAAGAGTTACCTTCATAACATCTACGAAGATACCTTCTAAGACTTCGACTGTTGATGAATTAATCAAAGCGTCAGAAGTCATAACGTCAGAATCAATGAATGCATTTGTTTCTGATACGACTGTTGGTGAATTTATTAAGGCATCAGAAGACATAACGATAACGTCAGAATTAACAGATTCAGAAGATTCGGCTACTACTGTTGGTAAATTAATCAAAGCGTCAGAAGTCATAACGTCAGAATCAATGAATGCATTTGTTTCTGATACGACTGTTGGTGAATTTATTAAGGCATCAGAAGACATAACGTCAGCATTAATTAGCAAGTTGACCTCTGATTCAATAGATGGATTATTCATAAATCCAGTTGCAACCAATACTCCTGGAATGTTATTTTCTGAAATATGTGCAAAAGCTTCACGCATGATTACGTTAGCCTCTAATAATTCTGCAAGATTATCTTCTGAAGAACTTGTTAAAGAATCTATCATTAGGGCTGAGGCTGTCACAACACCTGCATCAAATTGAATATCTAAAGGAGGCTGTCCAGTTGCATTATTCATTAATACCGAAGCTGTCATAACATCCGCAGTAGCTGAGTAATTAGTTGGCGGGACATCTAAATAAACCAATGCTTCGATAAGTGGGAAAGTTGGAATGTTAAACGAATATGCAGTGCTTGATGAGTCAAGTTTAATTGCAAATCCATAATTGATATTAGATGTTAAGTATTGATAAGACTCTGTTATATCTATAAGTACTGGGATTCCATTAGCCACCCAGTAAACAATATTGTCATCTTGAATTAAAGTTTCTGATGGTCTTGTATCGTAAGTAACAGTATTGTTTTCCCAAGTTGTTGTTAATGCATAAATATTAAAAGATGCGCTTCCCATATCTTGTGGATAAAATTTTAATAATATCTTTACTATTTCTCCAGAGTTTAAATCAGCGATATATGGCTTAAATAATAGATAGTTTGAAATCTTGCTTATTGTTGGATAGGAGTTTCCAGTTTGCTGATCCTTGGTCCACAAGTTTGAACCAGAAAAATGAGGACTTATTTCTGTAAATACATATCTTGGATCAGTGGCTGGATTGAAAACTACTGGTCTATCAAAACTTCTTGTATGTAGCCAAGAAGGAATGTGATTTCCAGATTGTGCAGACATTGTCATAAGAGCTGCTGAATAGCTTACATCGTCTTCTGCTGGAATGCTTGCAACGGGATCTAACATTAATGCTGAAGCTGTCATAAGAGCTGCTGAATAGCTTACATCGTCTTCTGCTGGAATGCTTGCAACGGGATCTAACATTAATGCTGAAGCTGTCATAAGAGCTGCTGAATGATTTACACTACCTCCTGCAATTCTAACAAGTTCTTTGATATCTTCTTCTGTAAAATCAGCCGATAGATATGCATTAAATTCATCTCCGACCCAGTTTTGTCCATTCGTATTTGAGGATGAACCAAATTGAAAATTTGCTGTAGAAGTTGTAAATCCGTAATTTCCAGTCGCAGTAGATGCTTCTAAGACTCCATTAACATACATCGAGACTCCAGACACATTACTTCTTATTGATACAATATGTCCAAAATATCCTTTTGAACCTGTCTCAATAATTGTTGATGTACTTATTAATGAAATTCCACCTGCTGCTTCAAACCTATATTTTCCAGCATTTGCACCACCAGATGTTCCATAATATGAAAGAGTAGCTCTAAGAGATGTTGATGTTCTCATCTCCCATAAGATCTGGCGCTGCGAAGCAACCAGTTCCGCCGCTGAATTAACTGCTACATTAAAGTTTGCTGTATAATCTCCAGCTTTAATAAAATTCATTATGTCTGTTCTAGTACTTCTTAATTGGCAGTTGCCAAGAAATGCTGTAGAGTAAGCTCCAGTTGCAGTTCCACCACCACTAGCAAGAAAAGCTCCCCATCGAAAAACAGCAGAGCCTGATTGATTGTATGCTAAACCACCTCCAAGACTTCCCTGGTTTGTAGTTGTTGAAGCATTAGTTCCATCAAATTTTACCCAAATCTTTGGGGATTTTGAAGCTATAAAACTTTGTACATCAACTGCCATAATAAAAATAGCCGTATAGCTAAACGCTAACGGCTAACTCCTTGAATTCAATATTTTCTGGGTTGACAGCAGAAATACTGTGTCCACCGATAGATATGATTGGAGCAAAGGAGAAGCTAGTGTTTTTAACAATAGAGCTATCTGATTTTAAATAAAATCTTTCAGCTTTTACTTGCTTTACATTAACAGCTTTCGCAGTTAAAGAAATAACACTAACTTCTACCTTTACATCCATATTTTTATACCTACTATGCTACCGTGAATTCAACGATTCCGTTGACATCCCATGTGATAGTAAAGTTTCCGCTTGACGAAGACTGATCTGCACCAAAATCAACGTATCCAATTAGTGGACTTGTTGAGTTTACTCCAGTCTGTGCATCGTATACAATTGCGTAACGTGCTGTGATTGTGCTTGCACTCCAAGTAACATCTGCAGCATCTAGAACAAGTTTGTTTGTTCCACCTGAGTATGAAACTGTCTTTGATGCCAGAGTGGCACCGCCAGCAGTGTAACCAGTTCCAGAGACTTGATCAGCAACAACATCATCGTAGTAATCATGTGCATCCTGATCAGGCGTGTATGTAGATGCAACTAGGGCAACCTTGATAGTATCACTATCCCAATCAATTTCTTTATTAAGGGACTTTGCAATGAAAGAACCATACAGTTTACTTGCCATGTCTAATTATTCCCCCTCTGAGGTCTTCTCAACGATAGCATAAGCTTCAGCATCTGCAACAGCAAATCCTCTACGAATACGAACCTTGAGTTGAACCCCGTCTGTATTGAACTGAGCATCACGAGATACTGCAGATTCTACATTGCTACGAACACCGTTAATCATCATTTGACGATTACCAACAATCAGCAAAGGATTGCCTGTTGGATTAGCGGATGCAGCATCAGATGTAGCGGCACCATAAGAAACAACTAGTGGGTAACCAAATAGGCTTCCTGGAGTTGCGGCTATTGGATTAGGAAGAACAAGTTGACCTGTTCCATCTACCATTCCACGAAGGTGACCAAGCATCTTTGGATGAGCAATGAATACAGTGTTAGCTGCATCAAAGTACGAACCTTGTTCTACAAGAGCAAGGGCATCATTGATATCTGCGAAAGAAAGTGCACCTTCAGTTTGGATAAGCTGATTTGAAGCAGATACCGACACAGCTCTGTAAACAGACGTGAATGGAGCAGTATCTGTTCCATCAACTGCCACTGTTACACCAAGAGTGGCGTTATCAAACTTGCGGGCCCAACGAGAAGCCCATTCAACCTTGTATGAGTTAAGTACGTCAACGAGTGAATCGTTTACGTCTTCTTCACTGATGTGGAAAATCTTTGCATACTTTTTAGCAGTTAGCAAGATTTCATCTAGTGTTGCTGCAGCTTCGGGGATTGAATCACCCTCGGCTACGATTTCTGGTGCATCTGCAATAAAGCGTGGAACGCCTTTGGTGCGAGATGACATTTGTTCTTTACGAGCGAAAGCTTCAACTACAGAGTTTGCAACAGTTGCCTGTATAACTCTGCTTGAATCTTCTTCTGGAATGAAGCCATTGGCTTCAGTTAAGTCAATTCTTGACATTATAGTTCTCCTTAGATTTTTAATTTAGTTTTAGATATTTTGAATCGTCCAATTCAATAATAGCAAGCCTAAACGTCCATCTAGAATCTTGCATTGTCATTGATTCAATTATATCACGTTTATTTTCCTAGTAGCAGCCTTGCTTGAAGTTCAGAAACAGAGTTATTTACTTTTACTGGACTACTTATTCCAGAGTCTGCTTTTCCGCCATAAACAATTTTAGGATCAAATAATTCTGGATATTCATTTTTTATTTCATCTATTTGTTCTTCGACACCCTCTACTTCAAGAGTTTCAACATTAAAAGAAATTCTATCAAAATCTATGTACTTTTTAAGCTTATCTGAATTTGGTAATCCAGAAAGTGACATTTGTCTTTCAGCTTTTTCAGCTGTTAGCCTTTTTTCCCAATCACTTAATTGTTCCATAGCTTTTTCATAATTTTTCTTAAACTCTTCTTTTTCTTCCCTATTCCTTTTTGCATCAGATTTGGCTCTGTCTAGAGCATCAAGGACTTTTCTAGGGTCCTCAATGACTAGCTCAGATTCCATAACTTCGTAACTTTTTTCTATAATATCGTTATTTTCCATGTTTTTCCTCTATTTTCCTGCTGTTTGTGCAGCAACCACATTATTTGTATTCATTCCTTGAGACATTAATCCAAGATCTGCTTGTTCTACAATAAGATCTGCAACTTCTGAATCATATCCCATTTCCAATAGGACCTGCTTAAGTGAAACTCCAACTACACGCTTCTTAACTGCAACTTCCCAATGATCTAGCGTGTCTAAACTTTCTGAAGACGACCATTTTACTTGTACATCAGAAGTAATTCCTTCAACTCTAAGTAAGAATGTGAACAAATCTCTCCATGTTGATCCAAACATAATTTGTCTATCTAGAACCTTCTTTAAGAGTGGAGCTTCCGATGTTCTTAAGGATTCACCACTTGGTGAAGTTCCAGATGATTCAAAATAATGAAGTGGTGTTGAAGTAATTGAAGCCATGGCCTTAATATATTCAGCAACTGGTTCTGTAAATACCTTATGATCTGCTGGTGAGAATTCTCCAACCTTTGAGATGCCTTTAAGATACCAAAGTTCTCCAGGACCATTCTTTAATGAGCCAAGATTCTCAGAATCTATTGTTGAATCTTCAAAGTCTTGAAGTTCTGAATCGTTTCCACCATTTGAAAGTGCATATCTTTGTGGTGCACCTTGATAGTCGACAGTATTCATATGGGTAATGATTAGCTTGTTGATTGCATCTTGTGGACCATAGGCATCGTAATGCTCTGGTCTTCCATATGTCTTAGATGTTCTAAAGTGGAAAACTGGTATCTCTCCGTAAGGGTTGGCCACTGTTTCAATCAAAGAAAATGAAGCAGAAGAGGTAATTAGATCCAAGTCGCCAACTGATCCATACTTTTCAATTCTATCTGAATAATATAAATTCAATCTTACTTCTCTAGCTCCACTTATTCCTGGATCTATTCCAACATAAGAATCATGTTGCCAAACTTTGGCTGCAAATCTTTTCTTTCTTGGGTTTTCGCTGTCATAAAGAACAACTGTTGTAAGAGGTGAGTTATAGTTAACCTGAATCTCTCCCTTTTCATCTGTCCATGCAATTGCATAAGAGTCTCCATATACCAATGCTCTTTTATGAATTTCATCTGCATCAATGGTTAAATCATTATTTTCCCAAATCGTATTTATAAAAGTATTAGATATTTCATCTGTTCCAAGAATAGAGGCAATCTCTAGTCTATTAGAAACTGAATCAACAACTGATTTAGCAAAATTAAATCTAAATCCACTCTCACCTTTATTTAACATCTTTGTCCATTTTGGACTAGAGAACAACTCTCGTTGATTTCCCTCGTAGTACGCTCCTGCCTTTGTATAGTAAGCTCTTCTATCAAGAATAGCTTCTAAGGCATCTTTAATGTCTCTCATTTTTATTATCTCCTATTGTAATTAAATTGTTTTGCGCTTACTCTTATTGATTTATTGTCTAAGAAGTATAAAACTCCAGTAACAACGGCATCCAATACATCGTCATGCGAAATTTTTGGAAATGACCACATCTGCTCTTCTAATATTGGAAAATGAGCAGAATGTCGAACCCTTCCTTGTTGATAGTAGTTTAAAGCTTTTCCAGCTCTAATCTGCTTTGATAGTTTTTGATGCTTTGATCTATATTTAATAGGAATTCCTTTAAATACTTCTTGCCAAAGGTCTCCACCCTGATTTGTTTCAACATACAACAGTCCAGCGTTATATGTTTCAGCTAAATCTCTCACTATATCAGAAAGATCTGAGGGTGAAAGCTTTAATTGTTGTGCATGTCTTACATAGATAACATCGTTTCCAAGATCATCTATTCCTCTTGACAAAACAGCGATTCCTGTATAGTCAGAAACTTTATTCTTTGTCACTGCAGGATCCACTGAAATAATGGTATTTCCATAGTCAGAAAGGTCCTCAACAACAACATCTTCATTACTCCAAAATGTTCCATCAACATTTATAGGTCTATTCATATAATTCTTTGCAAAATCTCTTAAATGTCTTTGAGATTGTAGCCATTCTAATGACCACTTTTCCTCCCAGATTGATCTTTCAGTTCCATCTTCATTTTGCATAATTGCTGGATAATAGTGGGCATCAACATTCTGATCTTTAATCCATCTAAGTTCAGGATCATCAGGAAACTCACAATACTTTCTAAATTGATCCATAATTGAATTAGGCATAGTTGTAGTTCCAACAAAAACCATTCTTGCATAAATATTCATAGGGGCAATGTCATCAAAAACAGTGTTCAGCTGCCTACCTGCTTGATATTCTGAATAGTTCTTTTCACCCTTTTCAATGTCATCTAAAATAATTAAATCTGGTCTTTGTCCAAATACTTTTTTACCAAGAGAGTTTGTATCAATTCCATTGGCATCAAAAATAAAATCATTGCTCTGGACTATTCTCCAAGAGTTGTTTGCAAGGGCTCTGCCTGTCGTAGAGACGATTTTAGGCTTACATAGTGCTGGGTAGTCACTTTGTAGATATTCGTTTGTATCTAATTCATTTTTGAATGTAATCAAATGAGTCTCAGCCTGACTTGCAGCATCAGAAAAGGCAGCAACGAACTTAACATGACCATGAGCTGCTGCCCATAATGGTAAAATCAAAAAGATCCAAGTTGACTTGCCAGATTCTCTTGGAGCAATCCAAGCATCTCTATTTTCTTTAGGTACTATTGGAGGGGTTATCCAAGACTTTCCATATTCAGATAAATCAATATGAAATTCAGAAAGAGTTATCTCTCCTTTAGAATTTTGAAGGTGGTGAGGAAGATAAATTAAAGCAAATAATAATGGGTCATACTTGGTTAATTCTACTCTTCCCTCTGAAAAGGTCAATAACTCTACTGGAATATTATCAAATAGTTTATCAATTTTCATTTTTTATCACCTTCTCCTAAAATATGAAATATATCGTCCACACGAGTCTCTAAGCGATTTGTTTGATCTTTTAATGAGGATCCACCGTTTGGCTTTAGCTCTTTTAAAAATTTTGTTAAAATCCATTTAATCAGAGCTATAAAAGAACCAATAACTAAAACAATTCCTACAAATAATTCTCTTAATACATCTGAACTCATAATAAGATATCTCCAAATTGAAATTTACTATGAATATTTATATGGGATAGCGCAAATAACTTTTTTAAAAACAAATTCATTATTGGGTACTCCCTATTATATATATCTCTTATAATATATGTATTAATTATCATAGGAATATATTTATACTTCATTCCTTGAATTTTGTTTACTAATTATATTATCTTTCATCAAAGCATTATTCATTCTGGCTTCATTAAGCATGTCTGTAAGGGCAAGATCTGTGCCATCCTTGCTTCTTGTCTCACTAATAGCAGTTGATTTACCTTCAATAAGATTGATAGTTTGTATTGCTTTATGAACAGCATTAGCTAATTTATTTAATTCATCAGAGTCTAACATATCTTCCATAAGCTTTTCAAAGCATCTATCAAGAACTGCTTGAGCTGCTACTACCTTTTCTTTATCTGTATAGAATATTCCTAAACTTCTTGCTATTACCGCCAAAGAATTCGGGGTAGGTAATTCTAAATTTCTTTGAACAAAGAATTTCTTTGCAGTATGATATGATCCAGGATATTTTAAATATCTCATAGCAGGACCAATTCCCATTTCATTTGATATTTCTATAAAATCTGTTATTTGTTCTTCTGTATATTTTAAATAGCTCATTATATTTATATATCTCCTCTTAATTTGGTATTAAGACACACGTTCCTGGATATCATAACCATATTTAATCCTTTAAACTCTTCTTTATAATACTTGATAATTCATCAGAACATGTGAAGTTTATATTTATATTAGCTTCATGGTCTTCATTAAATAATATTAATGTCATAGTTAATGTATTACTGTTTTCTATATAGTCTATATCTTTTGCATATGGGAATAGTATCATTATATTTATCTACTACCCCCCCGAAAAAATAAGCTAGTTTGTGCAACGTGGCAATTCATTACTTTAATTATAACATATATATATATTAGTTGCTAACTGTTAAGACTTACATCTTTGCTCAAATGCTTCCTATAACAATTGTTTAGGATTTTAGAATTAGATGGCGGGGGCTGGATGATAGACTATGACCCCATATGACACGGCCCCCACCAAGATTAAGTGTAAGAGGGCGGTTATTCTTAGGAAGACGCTTCCGCCCTCTTACGAGGTGTATCTAATGGCTTAGATATTATATTTAGTTAGGTGACAGAAAATATTATTAAATACTTTCTATATATATTATATCATGCTTGTTGGTGTTTTTTTACCAAGTAGTTTCTTTTTCCATAAGATCTTTGTAACACTTTTCATGTACTACTCCCCGATTTTTTCCTAACCAAAGACCAAACTTTAGAGATTCCATAATTTCTAAACAAAGTCTGCATTTATCTTTATGGTGTAGCACGATCACAATAGGTCTATATCCTGGCATAGACGTACACTCTCCAACAAACTTTGCAGTATTGGTTCTTACCATCAATTGATTGTGTTTTCTTCCCAAATTCATCTATCTGTTTTATCTCTTTGCATTTGTTACATCTTTTTTCAACTCTTATTACTTTTACACCGTCAATTTTTCTTTGTTTATAATAAGATTTCATATATTTTTTATGACATTCCTTACATTGATGATTATATCCACTTTTATGAAAGTCATTTATATAGAATTCAGATAATGGCAAAAAGTCTTCGCACCTACTACACTTTTGCATGTTCTACCTGCCAACCAATTTCAGTCATGTAAATATTACATTTATCACAAGTAACCTGTGGTGCTTTAACATATGGAACTGTAGACTCTTCTTCAAATGTTTCAATCATTCTACAAGATTCACACCAGGATATCAAATATCTCTTACTATTATCTTCAAACAAATTGCTATTCTTCTTTATTTCTATTGGTTCTATCATATT
>Ga0105050_10006573_pt1 | contig 14357 bp, 15 predicted proteins | sample FRY01_FD_78088 | JGI IMG/M metagenome (GOLD analysis project Ga0105050, IMG submission 78088) | Freshwater microbial communities from Lake Fryxell liftoff mats and glacier meltwater in Antarctica - FRY-01 | ecosystem: Environmental > Aquatic > Freshwater > Ice > Glacier meltwater ... | reverse complement strand
GTGTAACCTGTGTGTCGGGCCGCTCTGATATTGATTTTGGCATGTTGGGAATCCAGTATCTGTGGCCCTGAAATATAGTTTATCCCAAACGGGGAGTGTATGGGATCAGGTTGACACACAGGGAGCCTAGGTTGCTATGCCCCTTTTCGTATTGATAGTTTTTCTTGGGGCGGTAACATCTATGATGGAATGGACCCTGTCTCTAAAACTATGTATATCACAAACAAAAGAGTCGATGCTTATGAGTTTGTCGCATACCTGTCGGGCGTGCAGTATGGCTGGGAAAACATAAAGATACGAATTCTACTTCTTGACTCTTCTGGTACAGTTTTCTCGAGCGATGTATTGCCGCTGGATCTCGACTTAGAGGCATTTGATGAGGGTACTAGAGCCCTGTTCTTCACTGGGAGCAATATTGTCTCAAGAGCTGATGTCACTAGTTTTCAAAATGGTGTTGAAGTCCCTGTGCCCGCAACCATTCCCCTTGCCGCCCTAGCGCTCGCTGGCCTTGGATGGTCGCGACGCAAGAAAGCTTAACCGGAGCACCCGCTTCCCTTTAGTTATAACAAGTTATAAGGCTATCAGTCTGCCCCCGCGCTAACCCAATTCCTTTTCGATGGCAGACTTTAACGACTGCCTAACAAAGTCCAGTACGCCACGATCCGCAGACACATAAGCGACTTCAATGCACTAACATAAATACTGCCACCAAACACTATACAAAGCCACGCTGTTTAGCTGCCACTGCCCCAAGGCATAAGCCAGCTATTGCCGACAATGTGCCCGTCTAACCATGTTATTGCATCACTCTTAGCATCTAACCCCTGGTATATTAATAAGGTGTACAGTTTCTGTACCCAGTGAGGCGCTGTATCGGTACGGTTTCTGTACCCATGGGATAACATTGAAGCCCCAATCTTACCCGATCACGTGGCCATCGGTACAGTTTCTGTACCCAGTCGGTACAGTTTCTGTACTGGGCATTCTAGAAGCGCCGAGGCGCAGTCGTTGTTGGCGCAATGTCCAATTTACCCCTGCACTCGTCAATCGGTTGCCATGTAATCGCGTACAGATTGCATACCCCGCCTGGATTCATAAACCTGCCGGGTCTTGCACAGATAATCAGATTTTTACCTAGCAACTCTTTCAGTGAATCAGCAATCGTCGCTTTAGAGCGCCAGCCCCTCACTCTCAGCACGGTCCATGCCGCAGTGAGATCACCGTTATTGTTGCCGCGAAACTGATACGCAAACTCTAACAGCAATTTGACTGAACTGGCCCCCAAGCTCCTGTAATCCTCAGTCTCCATCACTGCGCGGGGAATGCCTGCAAAGCTCCTTTTAGACGCTGCGCGACCATCGGCAGCCATCCCCTTACTATTGGGTTTGGTCATCGCTGGACGCTCTCAGGCAGCGCCCCAATGGGTGCAAGTGAATCACCCGGTAACGTGGCTCTAGGTAATGGCTATCGAATCGCTCTAGCTGTGGGGAATCGCAGCGCACCGCGTCCATCGCGTCAGCCTCGCTATCCGCTTCGATTTCAACTGTGACAACCTCGGTAGTTGAAACCTCAACCCGATACAAGTTAGTGATAGCGTTGCTGTGCTGTTTGATTGTGTTGCTCTCAGGGGCAGCCGTTTTTTTAGTCATGGTTTAGCCCTCCCCCCATCATTAACCAGACCGTCGCGCAGCCCACCCCTAGAAATCAATTCTGTGCTCAGGATATGGCCAGTTTGACCAGATTCAGGAGTTAGAGCTTCAACCCTGACCAATGCCCTGGAGATAACCGTTGCAGTGATCGGCCTCACCGGATGCAAAGGACAGTCATTAGAGACACAACACGCGATTTGTTGCGCAGCAAGGCCTGCATCCATTGGGTCACAAATACAATCACGGCAGTAGGCATTGATAGCAGATCGCAGGCTCATACATCCTCCCGCGCTACAGCATTTTCCGTGGTCAATTGCTCGGTGAATTGGCCGCGCCAGACTTTCAGGGTTTTACCTCGATAGCGCACCACAGTACCCATCTTGATAAACGCCGGAGCTTTCACCCCAGCCAATCGGCCAGTGTGCCGAGAGTTACGCATGGTAGTTGGTTGAAAGCCCAGAAACGCGCCGCTAGAGATTGTGCTGTACAGCCCGTCATCACCAATGTCGGGTATCTCTACCTGCAATGGCTTGAGCTGATCTCGAAGTGAAGTCATACCGTAATACCCCTGTAGGTCTTTAGTTAAACGCCAGAATCATTCGGCGCTCTCAGGGACATCTTTGCGTACTGTGTGGTGGGAGTAATCGCAACTGCGGTTCTAATTCACCGCAGTTGCGGTACTACTTTTCGCCGTTTATATATTTATTAGCTTTGGCAAATATCAAGTCTAAGTTGCGCTTACTCAGTCCAGATACTTTGCGCACATCATCGGTCAAATAGTCTTTTAGCTGCTCTTGGCTGGCAAATGTTTTCCGCTTTTCTTTATTGGTAAGTAATTCGAGCATAATTGCTATCACACGATAGCGATTATTTTCCTCTTTCGTACTTGCAGGGTTGGCTTTGCCTGGGGCCTGGCTAGTTAACATGTTGTCGCCTTCAACATTGTGCAGCCGCTCAAATCTATCACGCTCACTTCGCGGGATGACTTTTCCATCAAAATCAAAATTTTCTCTTTCTATTACTATCTTATTGATGCACCAATTCTTTAGGTCTGAGAATGGATCTTTTTTTGAGGGGATTACCGGGATGTATCTTTCATCACCTGGGCCAGCAAGAAAGTATATTTCCCCTGTGTCCCAATATCTCGGTGTTATGCCATCTAACATATCGCCAGTACTGAGACTTTTAAACTCATCCTGTAAAAACAACATGTTCTCTGTGTCTGCTAAATATGCAAACTCCGGGCATGCAACAACATCGCGTATATCCAGAATCTCAGAACATAACGAAAGCAACTCCGTGAGGTCGTCGAAAAAAACTGGGCAATTTCTGTAAGATTTAAAAATTTTTGAATTCGCGTCACATTGAAAGTACGTGGCGGAATGCAAATCGGAAAGACCAGATCGCGCGGTTATCACTGCTTCTCGAAGCAAGCCCCGACTCACATAGTGACTAACTAGCTCTACATCACAGCACCACTGTTGCGCTATTTCATCACGCGTAAAGTAGTCTTTCTCTGGTAGCTTGATCGCCATAGCATTCCCTAATGTGCAGCCCTATTTAAATCACAGCGCCAGCTTGCATAGGGGGCAAGTTTTCGAGAGCTACTCTAGGCGCTGCAAGCTGTATGGTATCGCTTACTGTCCAAATTTGGCAGTGACAACGTTGCCAGATAACGCCTGAGCTTTCAGGTTATACAGATAGTCAGCCCAGGCCTGCATCATCTCACGGCGCTGAGGTAGGTGGGCGGTACGGTTATAGGCTCTGCCATTGGAATCCTTCACCGCATGGGCTAATTGGTGCTCTATCAAGTCCACTCGGTAATTCAGCACTTCATCCAAAATAGTACGGGCTATTGCACGGAAGCCATGCGCGGACATGGTGTGCCTGTCATAGCCTATGGTGCGCAGTGCGATTCTCACGGCATTGTCTGACATACAGCGGCTAGCCCCTCTTGCGCTGGGGAACACATACCGGCTCCGCTTTGTCATGGGCTCCAGTTCGCGCAGAAACAACACTGCCTGGGCAGACAGCGGGACAATGTGCGGCTGGCGCATTTTCATTTTGTGTGCAGGTATCGCCCATTGCGCAGTCTCCCAATCGATTTCGCACCACTCCATCCCACGCAGTTCTCCAGGTCGCTGAAACAGCAGCGGGGATAATTGAAGGGCAGCCTTCACTACGGGTGTGCCTCCGAAAGCGTCTATCGCCAGCAATAGCTTGCCAACTCCGGCAGGGTCAGTAATGGCTGCGTGGTGTGATTTGCGATTCGGAGTGAGCGCACCTTTCAGGCTGGCACTGGGGTCAATGTGCGCCCGCCCGGTAACGACGGCATAGCGGAATACCTGCCCGGCTATTTGTCGCGCCCGGTGGGCTGAATCGAGGGTGCCTGCACTCTCTGCCCGCCTAAGTGCCGCCAATAGCTCCTGAGGGGTAATATCTGCTATGGGGCGAACGCCCAGCCAAGGTATTAGATGATTGTCCAGAATGGATACTGTGCGCTTACGTGTGGCCTCAGCCTTATCGGCCAATCGCACCTGTTGCCACTCCCGGCTTATTGCCTCGAAGCTCTCAGCGGCTGACAGGTGCCGGGTGAGTTTCTCCACCTTGCGCACTGCGCCGGGGTCGATGTGCTGGGCTAGCTTCTCTCGGGCTGCCTGGTGGGCGCTGCGGGCCGCTTTTAGCGATACACTGGGAAAGGTCCCCAGCGCCAAGGTCTTGCGTTTCCCGCCATAGCGATAGTTATACCGCCAATACTTGGTGCCGTTGGGATTCACCAAGAGGTAAAGCCCTTCGCCGTCTGCCAGTTTGCGGGCTTTGTTGCCCGGTTGGGATTGTTTTACCTGTGTTGCAGTCAGATTGGCCATACCTATCCCCACTGTTTGGCGGTATCTGGATTGGCATTTTATTTATACCGCCACCTATGCCGCAGTAGGGCGAGCCATGGCTGCACCCTCAATTTGGCGGTATCTAGTGTGGAGGTATCAGATATACCGTCACATATACCGCCTGATCAGTCGGTATACTGGCATATCTGGCGGTACAGTCAAGTACATGGAGTTACAGCAAAGCAGCCTGCAGGCTGCGTGTTTAATGGTTTAAGGATTTTATAGTGACTTAAAAAGATTCCCAGTTACGGGAAAATGGAGGCTCGGGTCGGAATCGAACCGGCGTACACGGAGTTGCAGTCCGCTGCATGACCACTCTGCCACCGAGCCTAATTTTGGAGATGGAGCGGGAAACCGGGTTCGAACCGGCGACCTCAACCTTGGCAAGGTTGCGCTCTACCAACTGAGCTATTCCCGCACTTCTTACTGTTTATCCACCATCGTGGTCGCCGGAATCATCGAGCTGCGCGCCCGGGGCTGGGCACCCCGGCACAACCTTACCAAGATTGCGCTCAACCCTCTGAGCTGTTTCCGCACTCACAAGCGTTTCAACTGCTCACTTTGAGTGGCGCTTATTGTATGCACCGCGCCTGCTGAGTCAAGTAAATACCAGATATTTACCGCAAGCAATTGAATTAAATAGGATTATCGCGCTCTTTCATCACTGCCCAGGCCGCTTTGAGGTAAACCATCATGGACCAGAGGGTCAGTACGGCAGCGGCGTAGAGAACGATATAACACAATGCCAATTGCCAACCGGGGTCAGACTCGGGGTTGATCGCTAACAAGGCTGTTATCGCAGTCATCTGAAAGCCAGTCTTTACCTTGCCGATATATGACACCGCGACGGAGGTACGCTCTCCCAATTCCGCCATCCATTCGCGCAGAGCAGACACTACGATCTCTCGTCCGATGATGACGCACGCTGCCAGCGTAAAGAGCAAGGTATCATGGCGCTCGACCAGCAGCACCAGAGCGACAGCGACCATGAGCTTATCTGCAACCGGGTCCAGAAAAGCACCGAACTCTGTCATCTGCCCGAGGCGGCGCGCCAGATAGCCATCGAACCAATCCGTTGCCGCCGCCAATGCAAAGATCAACGCCGCTACCGGCAGATGATTTTTGAAGGGCACATAAAACGCCACTACCAAGACCGGGATCAGCAGAATTCTCAGTATCGTCAAAGCATTGGGGATGGTGATGGGCAAAGGCTTCAGTTCCGCGTCCAATCAGTCGATATGACCTGGAAAATGTGGGCACACTGCTCTTAGCAGCTAACACTCTAGCCGCCTATGATACGGGATACCTGAGGCGAACAGGGTGTAACTTATTGTGATAAATAGATACTTTTCGGCCCACATCTGCAGTGACTGCAAGACAGGTCGTCTCGCTCGCATGTCCAGAACCGTTTACTTATCCGCATGTAAGTGGTCGTAGATCTGCTGCGCCATCGCAGCGTGTATTCCAGAAATCTTCTTCAACTCTTCAACATTCGCATTCTGGACACCCTGTGCGCTGCCAAAATGGCGCAGCAGTTCGCGGCGCCGTTTGCTCCCTACGCCAGGGATATCTTCCAGCTTGGAACGCTGCCGGGCCTTATCACGTCGACCCCGATGGCCTGTAATGGCAAACCGGTGCGCTTCATCGCGAATTTGCTGGATCAGGTGCAGGGCACCGTGATCAGGGGGTAACTGGCGCTCTTCACCGGTGGCGCCTTTTACCAATGTTTCAAATCCGGCTTTGCGGGTAGCGCCCTTCGCCACCCCGATCACTTCAACACCGCTAATCTGCAGCTCCGCCAGTACGCTCATGGCCTGCGTCACCTGTCCCTTACCGCCGTCAATAAAAAGAACATCAGGCATAGCGGCCTCTGCCGATTTCAGGCGCCGGTAGCGGCGCTTCAGTGCCTGATGCATGGCTGCATAATCGTCCCCCGGAGTAATGCCCTCAATATTGAACCGACGATAATCAGACTTGCGCGGACCCTGTTGATCAAACACGACGCAGGAGGCCACAGTCGCCTCCCCGGAGCTGTGGCTGATATCAAAACACTCCAGCCGCTCGGGAAGTTCTGGTAAATCGAGAATATCCTGCAGCAATTGCAGCCGCTTCAATAACGTCTGTCGCCCTGCGAGATGGGATGCCAGATTGGCTTCGGCTGTCTGCTGCGCGAGTTGCAACCATTGCGCTCTGGCCTCACGCACGCGGCAGCGTATTTTGACCGAACGCTGCGCCTGAGCAGTCAATACCTCCGCCAGGACCGCAGAGTCCTCGGGCATTGCATTGAGGATGATTTCAGAGGGGATCCCTCTGCCCTGCCCCAGATAGAACTGCGGGATAAACGCCCCCAGCACCATTTCAGGAGTCTCCTGTAACTTCAGCGGGGGGTAGTAGGTTTTGGAACCGAGCACCCGGGCGCCACGCACAAAAAGTACCTGCACGCAGGCGCGGCCATGAGAAACGGCAGCGGCGAGGATATCGACATCGCCCGTTACGCCCTCGATGCCCTGGCTGGCTTGCACATGTTGTAACTGCGTGATCTGATCGCGATAGACGGCCGCTTTTTCATAGGCCAGCTCGGCGGCGGCTTTTTCCATATCATCGGCCAGCCGGGCCATTAACTGTGTTGATTTGCCCCGCAGGAACATGCGGGTGCTGTTCACTTGCTGTGCGTAATCCTCTTCACTGACCAGATCCACGCAGGGCCCGCTGCACCGATCAATCTGGTATTGCAGGCAAGGCCGGGAGCGATTGTTGAAGTAACTGTCCTCACAGGGCCGGACCTTGAATGTTTTCTGCAGGAAATTCAGCGATTCACGCACCGCCCCTGCGCTCGGATAAGGCCCAAAATATTCGCCCTTGCGGCGTTTCGTGCCTCGGTGCAGTGCTATGCGCGGAAAGGTATCGTCGCTCGACAGAAAAATGTACGGATAGGTTTTATCGTCGCGCAGCAGAATGTTGTAAGCCGGCTGTTGCGTCTTGATGAGGTTGTGCTCCAACAGCAGAGCATCCACCTCGGTGCTGGTTACCGTAACCTGAATGTCATGAATGCGCCCGACAAGGGCCATGGTCTTTTCGGTCAGTCCGCTGGCGCGAAAATAACTCCCGACTCGATTCTTGAGGTTCTTGGCTTTGCCGACGTAAAGCAGTTCACCCTCGGCGCCATACATTTGGTAAACACCGGGCCGGGTGGTCAACGATTGAAGGAGCGTTTTGTGATCGAAATCACTCATGCGAATGCGCCATACACGCGCGGCTCGATGTCCAGTGACACACCAAAGGTCTGCTCTACCGACAGTTTAATTTTTGTCGCCAGCGCCAGCAGTTGCTCACCGCTGTCATTGCCGTAATTGACGAGTACAAGTGCATGGTGTTCGTGCACTCCAAGCTTATTTTCTTTGAAACCTTTCCAACCGCAGTAGTCGATCATCCACGCGGCAGGGACTTTTACGGACTCATCGGTTTGCGGGAAACCCGGTAGCGCCGGAAACTGTTGGCGCAATGCACTGAAAGCAGCAGGCACAAGTATCGGGTTCTTGAAAAAACTGCCCGCATTGGGGGTCGAGGTGGGATCGGGAAGTTTCCTCTGGCGGATATCCACCACCGCATCGTAAACAGTGCCCGGGGTGGGCTCAATGTCCGGGTGTTCGCTAAAATAACTGTCCAACGCCGGGTACGCGATATTCACATCGGCGCGCATTGATAGTTGCAAATCGATATGGGTAATCACCAGTTTGTCTTTTAACGCGTGCTTGAAAACACTGTCGCGATAACCGAACTGACACTCGCTGTTGGTCAGCGTAACGGGTTGATCGTCAGCTATCTGTAACGCGTGAACGCGCAGCAGACAGGACTGCAGCTCGACCCCATAGGCTCCGATATTCTGCATCGGTGCAGCACCGGCATTGCCCGGAATGAGGGCGAGATTCTGCAGGCCGAAGTAGCCCTGCGCGACGGTCCAGCGCACCAGATGGTGCCAGTTCTCCCCGGCGGAAACCCTCAGTGTGACAGTGTCGGTGTTGGCGTCCGTGTCAGCGTTTTTGTCGGTGGCGGTTTCCAGTATCTCAATGCCCTGAGCTTCCTGCCGCAGCAACAGTGCGTTGATATCGCCCGCTAACACCACGTTGCTGCCAGCACCCAGGGGAATTACCGGACGTTGATGCGCCCTGCCCCACGCCAGTGCTGCCAGCAACTCACTGTCATTGCGCACACTGACGAGTGCGTCCGCAGTGGCCTGCAGCGCCAGTGTGTTGTAGCGCCGCAGCGCCTCACACCGATGTATTTCCATCGCTTCTTTGGGGCTCCCCATCCCGCTGGTGTAATAAGTGGCATACGGCTGTCAGGTCTTCTGGTGTATCAATCCCTGCCGGAACTGTGTGACAGGCTTCGGCGACATGCACCGCAACACCATGGTGGAGTGCGCGCAATTGTTCCAGGCATTCCAGTACTTCCTGCGGGGCTGGTGACCAGCTGACATATTGATGCAGAAAATGTGTGCGGTAGGCGTAGATGCCAATATGCCGAAACCAGGCGCCAGCAACCGGCATGGCCATCGCATTTTTGCTGAATGCATCGCGTGGATACGGTATGGGTGCACGACTGAAGTACAGTGCAATGCCCGACTGATCCCGCACGACCTTCACGGCGTTAGGGCTCATAAGCTCGGTAAAATCGTTGATTTTCTCGCACAATGTCGCGATGCCAGCGGATGCGTGTTGCGCCAGATTAGCCGCCACCTGATCAATTACCTGCGGCGGAATGAGCGGCTCATCGCCCTGCACATTGACGACAATGTGGTCATCAGCCAAGCCCAACTCCAGCGCGACTTGCTGCAGGCGGTCGGTGCCGGAAGGATGCTCTGGCCGCGTCATACACACCTCAGCGCCAAATGACTGAGCGACCTTGAGAATTCTCTCATCATCAGTAGCAATCACTACCCGCGCGGCACTGCTGAGCTGCGCTTGCGCCCAAACGCGCTGCACCATTGGCTGGCCGAGAATATCCAGCAGCGGTTTGCCCGGCAAACGCGTAGAGCCGTAACGGGCGGGAATAATCACTGTGAATGCCATAATGCGCTCCGTGTGATGGGGATCAGGGCGCCGCCGGCTGAGTGGCCGGCTGCCGGGTGGTGATACTCAAATGCACAAAGCCCATCTGTCCGGCAGCATCCATCGCCTGCACGACGTCCTTGTGCGCGGCTTGCGCATCGGCGGAGATAATCATCGGTAAAGTGGTATCGCCCGCCGCTATCTTATAGATGGCGGCCTGCAAGGTTCGCATCCGCGCATCGACTAACGCCTCACCGTTCACGCGGTAATTGCCTCCCTCGTCCACAAGTATCTCAATCTGCAGCTCTGCAGTCTCTTTAGGCGTGCCCTGCGCTTCAGGCAGATCGATACTCAACTGTGTCTCGCGGGTAAACGTTGTTGAGACCATAAAAAAAATCAGCAGGAGGAATACGACATCGATCAGGGGCGTCAGGTTTACCCCCACATCCTCCCGCGTCTGTCGTCGAAATTTCACGTTGTTACTTCCGTGTTCTCTTCACTGTGCAGGGCATCCACCAGTTTTATGGTTTCCTGCTCAAGCTCCACCACAATACTGTCGATCTTGCCGACAAAATAGCGATGCATGACCAGCGCAGGAATGGCAATGGTCAGGCCCGCTGCCGTGGTGATCAGAGCTTGCGAGATACCGCCGGCCAGTGCACTTGCATTGCCTGAGCCCTGCACCATAATCTCGGCAAACACCTCGATCATGCCGAACACTGTGCCTAACAGGCCTAACAACGGCGTGACGGCGGCCACCGTGCCGAGCGTGTTGAGGTAGCGCTCAAGATCGTGAACCACATGCGCGGCAGCCTCCTCAATACTCTCTTTCATCACATCGCGGCCATGGTAGGCGTTCGCCAGGCCCGCAGCGAGGATGCGGCCAAGCGGGGAAGATTGCCGCAGTGTGCGCAGTTTGGCGGCGTCCAGATCGCCCTGTTTAAGCTGCTTCCAGACCGTTGCCAGCAGATGCGGTGGCGCGATCTTTTTAGGATTAAGGGTGTAGAGTCGCTCGATACAGATGGCCAGCATCAACACAGAACACAATACGATGGGCGCCATTAACCATCCGCCCGCCAGCAACAATTCAAGCACAGTTACGCCCCGTCCAAACAAAGACCGCATTATACGCACAGCATTGCGGGAGGGTGAAGCGACGAAAGCCCCTCACATCCAGTAGCGATGATCCGTTTGCCTGTAGGCGCGTATCCGCAGGCGTTGCCCGGGCTCAAAGTAAAACTCCAGAGCACCGCTGGTGGCAGTCGAGAGGGTTGTCGCGTCGGAGTGCTGCAGCCGTTCACTGACAGTGAAATGCGGATGCCCGAAACGATTGGCATAGCCGGCGCTGATAACCACGATCTGCGGTTGCACCCGTTTCAAGAAGGTCGGTGTGGTGGAGGTTTTACTGCCATGATGCGCCGCTAACAGCCACTCACTGGTAAGGTACTCGCCCCAATAGCGCACCAACAATCTCTCGCGATGTTCTTCGATATCGCCAGCCAACAGTATTCGATACTCGCCTATCTGCAGCTGCAGTACACAGGAGTTGTTGTTGCGCTTCCTCGGCGTTTCCAGTGCGGGCGATAGAAATTGAAATGTCTGGCCGCCGGGCCAATGCCAGGACTCTCCTGCAACACACGGCCTGCCTGTGGTCATTCGCTGACTGTAATGTGCTGGGAGGCCGCCATACCGCAACCGATCGATGGGCAGCGCGTTTCGCACTGCGTCCAGGCCCGCGCTGTGATCGAGATCGGCGTGACTGATGACCACTGTATCCAGACGGGTAATCCCCTGCCCGCGCAGGAAAGGCAGGGCCGCCATTGAGCCCATATTGAGGCCATTGGGGTCTCCTCCTCCGGTATCGTAGAGCAACACGCGGTCGCCTGAATGCACGACCACTGCCGTGCCCTGCCCCACGTCCAGCACGGTGACTCGGGTGCTGCCCGGTGCAGTCGTCATTACCGGATTGATTGGCAGTAAAAACGGCAAGGTCAATATGACTGCCAGAGGCTTCATCACACTGCGCCCGGGCAGCGCGAACAGCGCCACTGCCAGCACGCTTGGCAGTATCTCGTTGACGTTCGCCGTCAGTGGCACATACAACCAGCCGCCGGCTCTTTCGGCCACGTCAGCGGCGACCGGTAACAGCTTGCCCAGTGGCCAGGCAGCGAGCTGCCACACGTGAGATTCGATATTCCATCCGAGCAGAAAGCAGACAACTGCAGCCAGGGCCGCAGGTACCACGACGATACTCAGCAGCGGTATCATCAACACATTCGCCAGCAGCGCAGCGAGGCTGCCACCGCCAAAAAAAAAGGCCCCCAGCGGTAACATCAGCACCGACATATACAGCTGGGTCGTTAACAGTCGGGTGAAAGATCCGAAGCCGCGCTGCCAGCATGCCAGCCATAACAGCGCGCCGACCGCACCAAACGATAACCAGAATCCACTGCCGATGGCGGCGAGCGGTTCGAGTATCAGCACGGCGCTAGCCGCTATCAGGTAACTTCGGGCAGAACCACTGTGACGCCCCGCCAAGCTCGCCACCACAAAGCAGGCGAGCATACACAGCGCTCGCTGAGCGGGCAGAGAGAAGCCCGCCAGTGCAGCGTACAGGCCGGCCAGAAGCAACGCCAGGACGCTTGGCAACCAGGAGCCGTTAGATAACACCGGGGAGAATATTTTAAGGAATAGTCCGCCCAGGAGATAACCGACGCCGGCCACCATGCCGATATGCAGTCCGGAGATCACCAGTAGATGATTGAGGCCAAACTGTTGAAACAGAAACCACAGGCGCGAGTCGATAGCGCTGCTGTCTGCGACAGTAATAGCGCGCAAAACGCTGGTCACGTCGGGCTGCAACCCCAAATCTTGAATATGCTCACTAATACGCTGGCGCAGCCGGTTGGGAATGCCAGTTAAGGCCGGACTAGCGGAAAGTTGTTGCGCCTTCGCAGCATTGCGTACGCTGCCCACGGCGTCGACACCGCGCTGGGCAAACCACGCCTGCATATTGTAGACTCCGGGGTTGGCCAGGCCCCAGGGCTTCTTCAACTTGGCTTCAAACTGCCACTTGATCCCCGGTTCGATGAGGTGATCCCCGTAATAGGATAACATCACGTTCTGCGGCCCTGCACATCGCTCGGGATATAACTCGTCCACAGTAAACTCAAATCGTTGCCGAATGACACCACCGGGCATTTCGCCGCTGCGCGGCAATGAAGATACTGTGCCCGTCACGACCACCGGCAGGCCTACGCACTCTTTTGTAATACGGTGGTCTAACAGCAAGGTTCCAGACACTAACGCGAGCGCGCTGCCGCACGCCAACCCGGCAATCAACAACCGCAGCGCGGAATGCGAGGAATGCCATGGCCTCAGTATCAGTGCAACTGCGACCAGTGCCAGGGAAAGTTGCCACGGTGGCAGTCTCGTCCAGTAACCACCGAACACGATGCCAGACACCAGGCCAATCATCCATGATTGCATTGGGTGGTTCCCTACGAGACCAACAGCTCATTTCTGGTACTTCGATTTTGAAATTTTGCCCCCAGCCCCCATACTATGATCTTGGTCAGTCTTCTGGGCTGCAGGGCTGCAGGTTTATCGCGATGAACATGGCAGTCAAACACACACCTACGTAGATTGACAGGTCACTTCCAACCACCTCGGATATGCCAAAAAAATTTCTCAGAAAAGTGGTGCCCAGCCCCAGGCGAATCCAAGGGATCAAGGCACTGGGTGTGCTTGGCGATTGGGTCTACGCGAGCAACCTGTGGCATCTCAATCGCTACTCGGCTTCCATGGCGTTTTTTGTCGGTTTGTTCGTGGCGTTCATACCAATCCCCGCCCAGGTGGTAGTAGCGGCGATGCTGGCCGTCATATTGCGCTGCAACTTGCCGATCTCTGTATCGCTTGTCTTTGTCACCAACCCCGTGACTATGGCGCCACTTTTTTTCATGGCCTACGAAATCGGTGCGCTGATTATTGATGTTCCAGTGAAGGACGTGCATTTGGAGCTGAGTTTTTACTGGCTAAGCACCAGCCTCGCCGCAATCTGGAAGCCTTTCCTGCTGGGCTGCTTGCTCTGCGGATTATTTTTTGGCTGTCTGGGTTACTTTGTTATCAGCCTGCTGTGGCGCTGGAACGTCGTAAGCCAATGGCGCGCGCGCAAGCGCAAACGCCAGAACAGGAATCTTAACGATCCTGATTGAGGATCAGCGCGGGGGCCATTTTGGCGGCACGCCTTGCGGGATAAATCGCTGCGATGACACACATCACCAGCGCGGTGCCACCTACTTTGAGCACGTCAGCCAGCAGTAGGTCTACCGGCAGAAATGACACGGGATACACATCGGTATTCAGGAATTGCATACCGAGCAGCCTCTCCAGTTGACCGACAGCACCCGGCACCGCCAAGCTGCCGAGAGCGCCGAGGATACTGCCCAATACCACACCTACGACACCGATCATGCCGCCCTGCAAGACGAAAATCCACGCGATATCTTTGCCCGTTGCGCCCAGTGTTCGCAGAATAGCGATATTGCCCTGCTTGTCCAGCACTACAAGCACCAGTGAGGACACGACGTTAAAGGCCGCCACTGCGATAATTGAGAACAGCAATATAGACACCATATCCCGCGACAGCTGAATAGCCGAATACAAGTTGCCGTGGGTCAACATCCAGTTGGTCGTGTAATAACCAGGAGGCAAAAGCTCCTGCAGTTCCCAGCTGATGCGCTGCACATCAAAGAGTTTATTTGTGCTGATGC
>Ga0105050_10006572_pt1 | contig 14358 bp, 12 predicted proteins | sample FRY01_FD_78088 | JGI IMG/M metagenome (GOLD analysis project Ga0105050, IMG submission 78088) | Freshwater microbial communities from Lake Fryxell liftoff mats and glacier meltwater in Antarctica - FRY-01 | ecosystem: Environmental > Aquatic > Freshwater > Ice > Glacier meltwater ... | reverse complement strand
GCGAGCGCATCGGCGCTATGGTTGGTTCGGCAGTTGAGGGCATGCCGTGGCTTGGCACCTTCCACAGCATCGGCGCAAAGCTTCTCCGCCGCCATGCTGAAGTAATCGGGCTACAAAGCAACTTCACGATTATCGACACCGATGACCAGATCAGATTGCTCAAGCAGCTTATCCAGTCGGAGGATTTGGATGAAAAGCGGTTCCCAGCCCGCGGACTTGCTGCGCTGTTGGACAAATGGAAAAATGCGGGCAAGTCGCCTGCAGACCTTGATGCTGGTGACAATGAAGCCTTCGCCAATGGTAAAGGGCAGAGGATGTACGCGCTATATCAGGCTCGGCTGCTTGCCCTCAATGCATGCGACTTCGGCGACCTTCTATTGCACGGGCTCAACCTTCTGAAGAACAACCGCGACATCCTCGAAAAATATCAGGCGCAGTTCAAATATATCCTCGTCGATGAGTATCAGGATACAAACGCCGTCCAATATCTCTGGCTTCGTTTGCTCGCCCAAAAACGCAAAAACATTTGCTGTGTCGGTGATGATGACCAGAGCATTTATTCTTGGCGGGGCGCAGAGGTCGCCAACATCCTACGTTTTGAAAAGGACTTTCCGGGCGCGAAGACCATAAAGCTTGAACAAAACTACCGCAGCACGCCGCATATTTTGGCAGCGGCATCCGGCTTGATCGACGCCAACAGTACGCGGCTTGGTAAGACCTTGTGGACCGAGCTCGATGAAGGCGAAAAGGTCCGCATCATTGGGGTTTGGGATGGTCCGGAAGAGGCGAGGCGCGTCGGCGAAGAAATTGAAGCGCTACAGTATAAAGGCGAGAGCCTCGATAGTGTTGCCATACTCGTGCGCGCGCAGCATCAAACGCGTGAATTCGAAGACCGTTTCATACAAATCGGTATTAACTATCGGATAGTAGGCGGATTTCGCTTTTACGAACGCGCAGAAATTCGTGATGCTATCGCCTATCTTCGCATCGTCAACCAGCCCGCTGATGACTTGGCGTTTGAACGCATCGTCAATGTCCCAAAACGCGGCATTGGCGACAAAGCGGTCGAAAAAATCCACATCGTTGCCCGCGCTGAACGGTCGCCGCTTTCCCTCGCCGCCGCTCGGTTGGTCGGCACAGATGAGTTAACTGGCAAGGCACGCAAGTCGCTTGCCGACCTAGTGGTCGACATCGCCCGCTGGCGTGATGAAGCGGCCCGTATAACGCCTGCAAACTTGACTCGGCTGATTATGGATGAATGCGGCTATACTGCCGTGTTGCAGGCGGAACGCAGCACGGAAGCCTCGGCTCGTCTTGAAAACCTAAGCGAACTTGCCCGCGCAATGGAAGAATATGAAACCCTTGGCGAGTTTCTGGAGCATGTCAGCTTGGTCATGGACAATGACCGCGGTGATACTGGCGCGAGCGTCACGATCATGACCATTCATGCCGCTAAGGGCCTTGAATACGACAATGTCTTCCTCGTGGGATGGGAGGAAGGCATCTTCCCATCGCAACGGGCGCTTGATGAAGGCGGCCTTGCCTCGCTGGAAGAAGAACGCCGACTTGCTTATGTCGCAATAACGCGCGCCAAACGCCGCTGCACGATCATTCATGCGGCAAACCGTCGCATCTACGGCCAATGGACCAGCAGTATTCCAAGCCGATTTATCGAAGAACTGCCGCTCGATCACATTGAGGCCGAGCAGACCATGACGGGCGGCGCATCCTTATGGCGTGCCAATTGGAGTGAACAAACCGACCCGTTCGCACATTTGGCTGCTGCAAACCAAGGCCGCAGCAATGCGCGTGGTCCCGGTTGGCAGCGAGCAGCGACATCGGGCGGATTTAACCCACGCCTCCAACGCATCGCTGAAAACACCCGCAGCGCGGTCAGTCTGGGCAATAAAGGGCGTAGCGACCTGAGCGTTGGTCTGCGCGTGTTCCATGAAAAATTCGGTTATGGCGAAATCGCGGAGATAGAAGGCAACAAGCTGGAGATCGATTTTGAAGTCGCCGGCCGTAAGCGGGTTATGGACAGCTTTGTAACCTTAGGTTGATCCGTTTAGTGAGCAGCGGTGCGTTATTCGGGGCATTGCTGACCCTTTGCAAGGTCCGCGATATACTATCCCAAGACATTCCCCGATATCGCCCTGTCCCAACCCATTCTTTGGGAACGTAGCAGCCTTTCTGGCGTTTGCACTTGTTCATCACAGGGAGACGCGAAATGCCGATGATCGAAACCCGCGACGGGGCGTGGTTATATGTCAAGGATTGGGGTAGCGGCGATCCCGTCATTTTGATCCACGGCTGGCCTTTATCCAGCGACAGTTGGGATCCGATTGCCGATGCGCTAGCGAATGCCGGGCACAGGGTCATCGCCTATGACCGCCGCGGCTTTGGACGGTCCGAACAAACGTGGGATGGCTATGAATATGATCGGCTTACCGATGATCTAGCAGACATTATGGAGGCGACTGGGGCCAAAGAAAAGGTGACATTAGTTGGATTTTCCATGGGTGGTGGTGAAGTTGCCCGCTACATGTCGCTGTATCAAGGCGCCGGTGTTGTGCGTGCTGCACTCATTGCGTCTGTAGTGCCTTACATGCTGCAGACAGAAGATAATCCTGAAGGCGTTCCGCAAGAAACGTTCGACCAGATGACGCAAGACATGATGGCTGACCGTCCTGCGTTCATGCGTTCGTTCCTGCATGACTTTTTCGGTGTCGGATGGCTGACCAAACCCGTAAGCTATGCAACGCTCGACTGGGCTTGGCGAATGGCGATGCAAGCGGGGCTGCGCCCAACCTTAAAGGCCGCTGAGGCATTTGCGTCGACTGACTTTCGCAATGACCTACCTGCGTTCAAGGTGCCGACCCTTATCATTCATGGCACATCGGATAACACTGTCCCTATAGCTGCCACGGCCCGCGCGGCTGCGGCCATGATAGAGGACGTAACGCTGCTGGAATATCCCGGATCTCCCCACGGTTTGCTGGAAACCAATCGGGATCAACTTGTCGCGGACCTTTTGGCATTCCTCAACGGCGAGAAACCCGCACCGCGCGACGATGGCATATTCGTCATTAATCCGGCACTGCCAATGGGCGTTTTCTAAACCAGCGTGGAATTAAACGCAGCCATTCCGATCGACGGTTTAGATACCGAAGTACTCATGCGGCTGGCCGTTGCGGCAGTCATTGGCCTGCTACTTGGTCTTGATCGGGAACTGCGGGGCCATGCGGCCGGCCTGCGGACACACGGGATAATATGTTTCTCCGCCGCAATTATGACAGTGTCGATGCTTTCGCTTTACCAGCAATTGGGTAGCGAGGGCACGCGTATGGATCCGTTACGTATTTTCGAAGGTACTGGTGCGTTTATCGGTATCGTGGCGGCCGGTTTGATTGTCGTCTCAAAGGGCGAAGTCCATAATCTGACCACGGCGGCGCATATTTGGCTGGCTTCCGTCATTGGAATTGCCTGTGGCGCAGGGCAATGGCCCCTTGTCGCGATTGGTTCAGTCATGGCCTTCTTCATGATTACGCTGCTCGGGTTTATCGAAACCGAGTGGTTGCAAAAATGGATTGCTCGCAACGGGAATGCGGACGACAGTTAGCCACATCGCGCAATCCACGAACCGATTTCAACGCTGGTAATCAAAGATAGTTTCCGGTTATGCACGCAGCATGACACAGGGGGCCGCACAGATAATAGCCGATGCGCGTGCGGCAATGCAGCGTCGCGACGGGAGCACTGCGCAACGATTGCTGTCGGAACTCGCTGAGGCAGACACACCGTGGTTGTTATTGGCGCAGGCCTGCAATCTTGCGGGCGATACCAACGGTGAACAAGCTGCGTTGCAAAAGCAGCTGGAAATCGACCCACGTCATTTGCCTGCGCTACTCTTGTCAGGCGAAATGAAGATACGCGCCGGCGATGACCGCGCGGCCAGTTCATTCTTTCAATCCGCATTAAATCAGGCTGCGACAATGCCATCGGTGCCGTCGACAATGCACCCGATGCTCAACCGCGCGCAAGACTTCACGACACGATTGCGCGCGAAGTTTGAAGAACATCTCTTAGCCCAGCTTAACCAGTCTGGTCTTAGTAGAGATGGACGTATGGGTATGGCGGTCGACCTATTGCTAGGACGCAAGCAGCTATACCTACAGCAGCCTTCAAGTTTTTATTTTCCCGGACTGCCGCAGCGCCAGTTCTACGAGCGTGACGAGTTTGCTTGGTTACCCGCGATTGAAGCACTCGTTCCGCAGATGCAGACCGAACTCAAGTCTATTCTATCCGACGGCCATGACTTTGCGCCATATGTTGAGCTGTCTTCAGACCGGCCACGCGCTGCAAACCCGCTAATCAACGACCCAAGCTGGGGGGCGCTCTATTTCTGGCGTAACGGTGAAGTCGTTCCCGATAACGCGGCACGCTGTCCTGCGACTATGGACGCCCTTGAACTAGCCCCCATGCCGCGCATCGACAGGCGCTCTCCCATGGCCTTATGGTCGCTGCTGAAACCGGGAACGCACATACAGCCGCACCACGGCCTGCTCAATACACGGCTTATTTGCCATATTCCGTTAATTGCACCGGACGATTGCGCCATAAGAGTGGGGAATGAAACGCGCGCATGGCGCGAAGGCGAAGCGCTGATATTCGATGATAGCTTTGAACATGAGGCATGGAACCGAAGCGACGAGACACGCGTCATACTGCTATTCGAGATATGGCGCCCCGAAATATCGGATGACGAACGAGCGGCGTTGACGGCCATATTTGAGACGATCAACGATTATCAGGGTGCGCCCGAAGATGCGGGGTAGCCGCGCGACGATTAGACCGCGCTGGCGCTGCAACGCTTCTTGTTCACTCTGCAACGGCGCATTGCGCTTCATGCCGCAAGGCGATAGGCGCGCAGGACATGTCTGATACTACTGAAATACATCCGCTGGCGATTACCGACTTCCGTTTTTACTGGTTTTCACGTTTTCTGGCCGTTCTGGCTACAATGGGAATGGTCGTGGTCATCGGCTATCAAGCCTATGACATCGCCCGTAGCGATTATGGCATGTCCATTCGGGAGGCTTCGCTTCAACTTGGCCTTTTAGGGCTGGTGCAATTTGTTCCGCTTGCTTTGCTGACACCGGTGGCGGGTTGGGCCGCGGATCGTTGGGAGCGCCGCACGGTGGCGCGGCTGGCCAATAGCATTGATATGCTCGTGGCTATGGCCTTGGGTTGGTTTACGTATATCGATGGCCTCACATTACCGCTGTTGTTTGTATTTGCAGCCTTACACGGTGTCGCGCGCGTTTTCGTTGGCCCCTCCATGTCGGCAATCGCGCCCAATATTGTACCACCTGCATCGCTGCCCCGCGCCATCGCGCTCAGTTCCATTGCATGGCAAATTGGCTCCGTTATTGGTCCTGCAACAGGGGGACTGATGTTCGCAGCCAACGCGTCGATGCCTTATTGGGTATCGGCGGGTCTGCTTATGTTGGCATCCATCAGCCTAAGCTTCGTTAAGCCTGTGTTTCCGCCACCGATGGAAAAGAAAGTACATCCCATCCGGCAGATGGTCGATGGTATTCGGTATACATGGTCGGAGCGTTTCCTGCTTGGGGCCATTACCCTTGACCTTTTTGCTGTGCTGTTTGCAGGCGCGACGGCTATGTTGCCGGTTTATGCGCGCGACATTCTAATGGTCGGACCGGATGGTCTTGGGCAGCTACGTGCAGCCCCTGCGGTTGGTGCTGCTGTCGTGGCGCTACTCCTGACGTTTCGGCCGCTACGCAACAATGTTGGTTCCAAGATGCTGTGGGCAGTCGTGGTGTTTGGCATTGCCACGATTGGTTTCGGCCTGAGCCAGGAAATCGGTACGCATGTGTTCAGCAATGCCCGCATCGACTTTCTGAACATGGGCGCCGGCATGGCCGTCGCCCTTATCATGCTCGTGGTGCTGGGTGCGTCGGACATGCTGTCTGTGTACGTTCGGTCGTCTCTCGTTCAACTCAACACGCCAGATGATAAGCGCGGCCGCGTCAGTTCGGTCTCAGGCTTGGCCATCTCTGCTTCGAACGAATTGGGAGAGTTGCAATCCGGCGTTGCTGCTGCGCTCTTGGGCCCCGTTGGTGCAGTTGTATTTGGCGGTGCGGGTGCCATATTGATTACTGGGCTTTGGGCCCGCCTGTTCCCCGAGCTGAAAAACGCCCGTACGTTCGAACCGCAATATAGAGGAAAAAATCCATGAAAGCACAATCCATCCTCGAAACTATCGGAAATAGCCCGCATATCCGCCTCAGCCGGATGTTCCCCCAAAATGAGGTCTGGGTGAAGTCGGAACGTTCCAACCCTGGCGGTTCCATCAAGGACCGTATCGGTCTTGCGATGATCGAGGCCGCTGAACAGGACGGTAGCCTCAAACCCGGCGGTACTATCATTGAGCCGACGTCCGGCAACACCGGTGTGGGCCTTGCCATGGTTGCTGCGGTGAAGGGTTACAGGCTGGTACTGGTGATGCCGGAATCCATGTCGCTTGAGCGCCGCCGTCTGATGCTCGCTTATGGAGCAAGTTTTGACCTGACGCCGCGTGAAAAGGGCATGAAGGGCGCAATTGAGCGCGCGATTCAATTGGTGTCCCAAACGCCGGGCGCATGGATGCCGCAGCAGTTTGAAAACTGTGCCAATGTCGATGTCCATGTGCGTACGACGGCACAGGAAATTTTGGCAGATTTCGCCGATTCACCGATTGACGCTCTCATCACTGGCGTTGGCACGGGCGGTCACATCACCGGATGTGCAGAAGTTTTAAAAAAAGCTTGGCCAAGCCTTAAGGTATTCGCAGTTGAACCTACACTTTCGCCTGTCATCAGCGGGGGTCAACCTGGACCTCACGCTATTCAAGGTATCGGTGCGGGCTTCATTCCGGCCAACCTCCATACCGCACTGCTGGATGGCGTCATTCAGGTCGATCCTGAAGCGGCGAAGGAATTCGCCCGTCGTGCAGCTCGCGAAGAAGGCATGCTGGTTGGTATTTCGTCCGGTGCTACGCTCGCCGCGATAGCTCAGAAGCTTGCCGATTTACCGGCCGGTGCGCGTGTGCTTGGCTTTAACTATGATACCGGCGAACGCTATCTTTCGGTTCCCGACTTCTTGCCCGTCGAGTGACATAAAAATGCCGGGACTTATCATCCCGGCATTTTCATTTAGGCTCGGAATGCATCAACCCGATTAGGCAGCCGCAAACATTTCGGGCTTGAGCGCCATGATGGCCTCGCTGCCTGCTTCAATCTTGCGGCGCAGCGCACCGCAGTCAGGCATATAGCGTTCTGAAAAATATCGTGCCGTTACGAGCTTCGTTTCATAGAAAGCGGCATTCGCTGCGCCTGCATCCAATGCCTTTTGAGCGGCCTGAGCCATGCGCAGCCATTGCAGTCCAAGCGCAACGATACCCATGATATGCATATAATGATGCGCGCCGGCGCCGATGTTGTTCGGATTGGCCATGCCATTTTGCATGAACCACATCGTCGATGCCTTCAAATCACCATTGGCTTTTTCAAGACGGGTCGCAAAATCGGCGAGCGGGCCGGCTTTTGCAGCTGCACATTCATCATCGACAATCTTGAAGAGCGCCTGAATAGCACGGCCGCCATTTTGTGCGAGCTTGCGGCCAACCAAGTCCATTGCCTGAACGCCATTGGTGCCTTCGTAAATCATGGCGATGCGCGCATCGCGAACATATTGTTCCATGCCCCATTCGGCAATATAGCCATGACCACCGTAAACCTGCTGCGCGTTTGTCGCAATTTCATAGCCCTTATCGGTGCCATAACCCTTGATAACCGGCGTAAGCAGCGACAGCAGGTCGTCCGCTATCTGCCGCTCTTCCTCGGTTTGTGCGTGGTGCAAAAGGTCAGCCTGCAATGCACCCCATAGGCACAGCGCCCGCATGGCTTCGGTAAATGCTTTAGCGTCCATCAACATCCGGCGAACATCAGGATGAACGAACAAAGTATCGGCCTTTTGCTCAAGGTCTTGTGGCCCAGTCAACGCGCGTCCCTGGCGACGGTCCTGCGCGTAATGGACGGCATTCTGATAAGCAACCTCGGCCACGCCAAGGCCCTGCTGACCAACACCAAGACGCGCGATATTCATCATGATGAACATAGCGGCCAGACCCTTGTTTTCTTCCCCAACCAGATATCCAGCCGCTCCGTCATAGTTCATGACGCAAGTTGCATTGCCATGAATGCCCATCTTATGCTCAATGGACCCGCACGACAGTGCATTGCGCGCGCCAAGCGAACCATCCTCATTCACCAGAAACTTGGGCACGATGAACAGCGAAATACCCTTCACGCTGTCGGGAGCATCCGGAGTCTTGGCCAGCACAAGGTGGATGATATTTTCCGTCAGATCATGTTCGCCTGAAGAAATGAAGATCTTCGTTCCAGTTACCGCATAGCTGCCATCGCCGTTGGGAACCGCTTTGGTGCGGATCAATCCCAAGTCGGTACCACAATGCGGCTCCGTCAGGTTCATGGTCCCGCCCCATTTACCCGAAATCATGTTTGGCGCATATTTGGTTTTCTGTTCATCGCTCCCCTTGACAAGTATCGCCGATACCGCGCCCTGCGTCAGTCCTGGATACATGGCAAATGCCATGTTCGAGCTTGCCATGAATTCTTCAAAAGCCATCGACACGATGTGCGGCATGCCCTGTCCGCCAAATTCCGTTGGCCCCGACAAAGTGCCCCATCCCGCTTCGCAAAATTGCTTATACGCGTCTTTAAAACCGTCAGGCGTTGTCACACTGCCGTCCTCGTGACGCACGCAGCCTTGCAAGTCGCCCACTTGATTGAGCGGAAACAAGACATTTTCAACAAATTTCGCGCCTTCAGTTAAAACCGCCTCAATCATATCGGGGCTGGCGTTTTCAAAACCGGGAAAATTTGCGAAGCGTTCAATTCCAAGAACTTCGTTGAGGATGAACTGCGTGTCGCGAACGGGGGCGGTGTAGCTTGGCATTATCTGTCCTTATCCTGTGGGTTCGTTATGCGGCGGCAGTTTTTTCGGCTGCTTCGACTTTTTCAACGGTGGCCACAAATTCCTTAAGCTCGTTAATGGCACTCTCAATATCGTCGCGCTGTGCCTTTAGGAGATTTATGCGCCCTCCGCATTTTTCAATAGTCACCCGGCGCTGAATGTTTCGTCCGTCATTCAGGTCATATAGATCGATCATTTCACGAATTTCAGAAAGGCTGAAACCCACGCGTTTCGCCCGCAATATCCACGCCAGCCGAGCGCGGTCTCGTTTCGAATAAATGCGCGCCAATCCCATGCGTTCGGGGGAAATCAACCCCTGATCTTCATAAAATCGCAATGCTCTCGCGGTGACATCAAACTCACTCGACAAATCGGATATTGTGAAAGATTCGCGATTAAACGCGTCAGGCGTATCAATCGTTGCATCAGTCCGTTTTGTATCGTGCGATAATGATTGCATGGCACCATCCCTCTTTGTTGCACTAGCGTCACTACTTTACGTTAGCGTAAACGTCAATCGAGGATATTAGCATCGCGCTTCGTTTGGCATTCGGTTCAGTAAATGCCGCTATTGATCTGCGACTGCGACTGCGACTGAGGCTGAGGCTGACGCTGAGGGGTTAATGCGGGGGCCGTAACAGCGGGCGGCGCAACGGGTGGCACGATCACAGGTGGCAGGGGAACAACCGGCTGCGGCTCAGGTCTTTTCACCGGAGTCGATGTGTCTTTCAGCACCACGACTTCCTGAGCCATCTGCGTGACCCCATAAAGTGACTTCGCAAAGGCATGTGGTAAACGGATGCACCCATGCGATGCCGGATAGCCGGGCAGATGACCGCCGTGCAGCGCAATACCATCCCATGTCAATCGTTGCATGTAAGGCATCGGGGCATTGCTGTAGAGATTGGATTTGTGATCCACATTCTTCTGCAGAATGGTAAAAACACCCGTGGGCGTTTCTTTGCCCTTCTTACCAGAAGAAATGGTGCTGAATCCGATCAGCTTGTCGTTTTGAAAGACATACATGCGCTGAATATCAAGCACGATGACAATTTTCATGGGGCCTTCATATGCGTCCTGCGCGACCCAGACGAATTGGCCGGGCTTCAGCGCGTCAACGGGGCCTTTTGGTTTAACAGCCTTCGGCGCTGGCTTGACCAGAGCCGGCCGAACGACCTGCGGCTCGCGAACTGGCGGCAACAGCGTTGGCGGAGGTAAAATCTCCGGTATCATCGGCGATGTTGACGGCGCCGGGATGGGAACGGTTGATTCTACCTGCGGCGGTAGCGCGTTTTGAGCGCGCACATCACCACACCCGCTGAAACCCAAGGCTAAGCCAATCAATAGTTGCAAACTGCGGTATACCGCCTGCCTTCTCATGAATTTGCCCCTGACTTCCCTACGCCGCTGTATGCATTATGCGGTGCTCCATTAACAACAAATGACCGCATGTTCGACAGTATTTTGTTCGCCGGACGTAAAATTCTCAGCTGTAAATGCGTTTAACGGCCAACCATTTGCGTCGAAATGCGAATTGAGGGCTGTTTGTAAGGAACTTTCATGCTTATCTTCATAATATGTTTTTTGGACGCCGAAAGTTTTTGAAAGTGGCCGCTGCTGGGGCGGGCATGATAGCTATGCCGTCTACGGCAAGCAATGTTGTTTTCATGCCTGGGACGGGTGCCGGACCAGCTGTCGGCGGGCCTGCCGCCCTATTACTTGCCCGCGCAAAAGCTGCGCTCGACAAGCATTCGATGCGTATCCGCAACCAAGATTTTATCGCGATAGCCGATTTCTCAAAGCCGTCACGCGATCCTCGCTTTCACCTCGTTGATCTTCGTAACGGGCAGTCGTCAACGTTTCTGGTCGCACACGGAAAGGGTTCCGACCCGCAGCATAGCGGTTGGGTTAGGAATTTTTCCAATGTGCACGGCTCTGAAGCAACGTCGTCAGGCGCATATTTGGTCGGGGATACCTATGTCGGGCAATATGGCACATCCCGCCGTCTGATTGGCCTTGACCCAGAAAATGATCAGGCAGAAGCCCGGGCAATCGTCATTCATCCGGCGTGGTATGTGGATCGGTCGCTGATTAATACCCAGGGAAAGATTGGTCGCAGCCAAGGGTGCTTCGCTTTTGCGCAGGACGACATTGGACAGATACTGGAGCGCGTGGCGCCAGGATGCCTGTTATATGCGGACAAAATATAGCGTCAGCTTTTATTGCCAGATTTAAACACACCGCAGATGATCCGCTTGCCACTATTGCCGCTTGGGTCGGTTTTATAATCATCGGCTTTTTCGTGAATCACTAATGCGCCACCGTCGGCGTCCAACAGACCACCTGGCCCCGCCAACGCCATATCGGGGAGCCTATATTCCAGCGTCAGTTTGCGGTCAGCGCCGGCTTCTACATTCGGCAAATCACCCTGATGCGAGCCCAAGGGGTTGTCGCGGCCATGTTGCTTTGACGCGGGATTCCAATGCGGGCCTGCCGTCGTGAAATCGGGACCTTGGCACTTTCCGACAGCGTGAAGATGCATGCCGAATGTGCCAGCCGACGGAGCTTCACCGGAAAGGCTTAAGAACACGCCGTCACTCCGCTTCGAAATCGTTGCAACCCCGGCCCAACTGCCGTCGGCGCGGGCGAGATCGGCCGTCACCACTTCTGACACCGTCACTGACCTACCACCGTCCATAGTTGCGCAACTGGCGAGCATTGGAACGGCTATAAACGGGAACAACAAGCGCATTTCATTCTCCTGACATAAGGCCACCGCTACAACATAGCACCAACGGCAGGACGCTCAATTTGTTTCGTCTATCAGGTGGCCCACTCGGCCTCAGCTGCACCTTGGGCAAATAACAAAGCAGTGAGGTCATTGTGCCTGATGGCGAAATTTGATGCCTTTGCCAACATCGGCCTGGGGTGATAAGCTGCCCCCAAGCCATCGCCCGACACAGCCGCAGCAATCATTGGTAAATCGTTCGCCCCATCGCCCACCGCAAGCACAGAGCAAAGCGAATGCCCTGTTCTGGCAACAGCCGATTCCAGCACGGATCGTTTTATCGCTGCGTCCACAATGCCGCCCGTCAACTGTCCTGTCAGCACACCGTTTTTGAGCTCAAGCACATTGGCATGCACCTCGTCAAAGCCGAGCATTTGCGCCACTGGCCCCGTAAATCTAGTGAAGCCGCCCGATACCAAGACAGTATGCGCGCCCCATCCGTTCATTGTTCGCACCAAAGCCTGTGCGCCCGGCATGGGCCGGACCCGTTCCTCAAGACACTGCTGGACCAGCGCTTCATCGAGTCCCGCCAATAATGAAACGCGCGCCTTCAACGCTTCGGCAAAGTCGAGTTCACCCGCCATCGCACGGTCGGTGATCTCGGCTATCTGCGGCTTTATGCCTGCGAAATCGGCAAGCTCGTCAATGCACTCCACGGTTATCATCGTGCTGTCCATATCGGACACCAAGATCATCTTACGACGATGAGCGTCGTTCTGCACAACAACGTCATAGCGATCTTCAATGTCGGCGAGCGCCCGGCGCGCAAAATTCAATTCGCCTTCAAAGAAAAGGTCCAAAGCCTTCCCCTTCTTCAGCCATGCGCTGTCGACTGGAATGCAACCAGCCCCTGCCAAACGGTCCCGTGCGTCGGAAATTATTCCGCTTTCGGCAATATCTGCTGCTATCAGCGTGGCGATGGGCATTTCGAATCCTAAAAAGATGGTCGCGCTTATTGCGGGTCCAACCGCTAGCGGCAAGACAGCATTAGCGCTGCACCTGGCGCGAGTGGGTAATTTTGTGATTATTAATGCTGACAGCGCGCAAGTTTATGGGGATGTACCGATATTAAGCGCGCAACCAACACGAACAGAGCAAAGCATGGTCCCGCACCGGCTGTTTGGATATTTGGATGGCACAGTGCCCTGCTCGGCTGCACAATGGGCGGCGGACGCCAAAGCCGAGATTGTCCGCGCGCATGGAGCGGGCGCCACCCCCATCTTGGTGGGCGGCAGCGGGCTGTATATTCGAACGCTCGTTCAGGGCATTGCCCCGATTCCGGAGGTAGACCCGGCGCTGCGCGCGTTCATTCGGGCAATGCCCCTCGATGAAGCTTATGCAATGTTGCAGCAACGTGACCCTGCTGTTGCAGCATCGCTTTTCCCTGCTGATGTCAGCCGTATTACCCGTGCGCTCGAGGTGGTCGAACAGACAGGCCGTAGCATTTTCGATTGGCGTACCGAAAAAACCGGCGGCATTGCTGAAGAAGTCGACTTGCGCGCCCTGCTCCTCTTGCCACCCCGCGATTGGCTATATGCGCGCTGTGACGCCCGGTTTGAAACCATGATGGCCAATGGTGCAGTGGCGGAAGTGGAGCGCCTTCTGGCGCGCCAGCTGCCTTTAGAAGCGCCCATCATGCGTGCAATTGGTGTGCCTGAAATAGCGGACATGTTGGCCGGTACGATTCCCGCTGAGGCGGCCATGTCGCTTGGCAAGATCGCAACCCGCCAATACGCGAAACGGCAGTTCACGTGGTTCCGGAACCAGGCCCCCCATGATTGGACTCGGTTTGAGCAAGATATAAATGATTCAAATATCAATAAATTTGAAATAATGTTTCAATGATTGTCATTGACACGCCATTTTCTAATCTTTAGCTAGCCCGCTCTTGCCTACGCTTGTGCAGTGCAGCATAGGCGACGCTTCGTAATATAAGGAAAATATCGTGGCCGAAAAATCCGGCGCTCAAATTTTGATAGATACCCTCATCGAGCAGGGTGTTGATACCGTTTTCGGATATCCCGGCGGCGCCGTTTTGCCTATTTACGATGCACTGTTTCAACAGTCCAAAATTCGTCATGTCCTCGTCCGACATGAGGCCGGCGCAGCGCATGCTGCAGAGGGCTATGCACGCTCGACCGGCAAGCCCGGAGTTGTTCTTGTAACATCGGGGCCCGGCGCAACTAATGCTGTCACCGGAATTGCCGACGCGTTCCTTGATTCTATTCCTTTGGTCGTTTTGACCGGGCAAGTAGCAACCAATCTGATTGGTACCGATGCCTTTCAAGAGGCCGATACAGTAGGTATCACCCGACACTGTTCCAAACATAATTATCTGGTCAAAGACCCAGCCGAACTTGCGGCCACCGTGCGTGAGGCATTCACCATCGCAACGAAGGGCCGCCCAGGTCCAGTGGTCATCGACATTCCCAAAAATGTTCAGGTCGCGACCGCAGACACCGATGTCCGGCGCCCGATGAGCACCCGCTTCACAGCAGCAGGCGAAGCCGATT
>Ga0105050_10006568_pt1 | contig 14369 bp, 8 predicted proteins | sample FRY01_FD_78088 | JGI IMG/M metagenome (GOLD analysis project Ga0105050, IMG submission 78088) | Freshwater microbial communities from Lake Fryxell liftoff mats and glacier meltwater in Antarctica - FRY-01 | ecosystem: Environmental > Aquatic > Freshwater > Ice > Glacier meltwater ... | reverse complement strand
TTGGGATGCAACAGTATTAGCAAAGGATGGCCGTCGCGTAACAATGAAGGCTAATTCTATGGAACTTGAGAAGGTAAACGTCGGTGAGCGTGTAATCCGTGCAGCAGCGCAAGCAGTTGGTACATACACAAACACAGGTGCAACATTCTCTAAGGTTGAACTTACTACCAAGAAGATTCGTCTTGATTGGGAAGTAACATCAGAATCATTGGAAGATGGTGTAGAAGGTGACGCTCTAGAAGATCACTTGGTACGCTTGATGACTAATGCATTTGCAAACGATATCGAAGATCTCGCAATTAATGGTGATGGTTCAACAGGTTCATTCTTGTCAATCATGCCAGGCTTTATCCACAATGTAAAGACAAATGGAGATGCTCATGAGTCAGTTGTAACCGTAGCAGATAATGCTTGGACACCTGATGTAATGCAGGGTATCATCAATGCAATGCCACGTAAGTACCGTGCGCTTAAGAATACTCTTAAGTTCTATGCAGGTACAGACGCATTCGGTGGAATCGTTAAGAATAACGGTACACTTGCTGATGCAGTAGCAGAAGCGTTCTCTGGTCAAATGCCAGGAAGCACTCAAGCAAATCGTCAGAACTACCTTGATGGTATCGGACAGACATTCGGTGGAGCACGAACAACTCGTGTTCTTGGAATTGAAGTTCAGGAAGTTCCTTACTACCCAGCAGGATATATAGACTTGACATTCCCTGCCAACCGTGTATGGGGATTCCAACGTGACATCACTGTAAACCGTGAGTACGTAGCAAAGAAGGATACAATTGAATATACTGTATTCATACGCTTCGGACTTAACTGGGAAGAAGAAGACGCAATTGCATACGCAGACGCTGCATCAGACGAATAATCTGTAACAGTACCTTTAATGGGGGGCGGGAGTTCACTCTCCTGTCCCCCTTAATACTTTAATGATATAATACAAACAAGGAGGATACAATGGAAAATAATAATTATAACGATCCGTTTCAAGCAAGTTCTGTAAAAGAATCAACACCAGTTGAAGAAGTTACAGAAGCACCAGTTGTAGAGGTACCAGCAGAGCCAGTAGTTGAGGCAGTTGTTGAAGCACCACCAGCAGAAGAGCCAGTTCAATCACTAGGCTTTACCAAAACAGGTGCAATCGGCTCAATGGCAGCAGATGGTCCAAAAAGAGAAGTTAAGCAAAACAAAGATCTTGGAGACAAGGTTGCTCTACACTCAACAAAAAGCGTTCGTTGGGAAGAAGTTGGAGCAATTTCTAAGGGCTACAATATTGTAACAAAGGCTCAATCAGAAAAATGGCTAACTCGTGGGCATGTTCGCATCGCTACACCAGAAGAAGTCAAGAAGGCTTTTGGATAATTCAATATGGAGATATTGAGAGTTCCGCCATATTCAAATATAGATATTGACTATGTTATTCCTGCATCCATTGTAGATGAAGATGTAACAGTTTTAATTACTGATTTGGCGGATCTTTCTCTCTCAACTTTAGAGTTCACAGAACTTTCAACGGGAGATAATGTAACAATAAATCTTCCTGCAAGATACGACTCCTCTTATAGAGTAGAGATTAAGATTGCAGGCGACATTGTAAGCGATGAAACATATCAGATATTTAGACCATATGTAGACCCAACAACAAAAGCAACAACAGCATCTGACATAGCAGCATATGCATTAAACGAAGAAATTGCAAGAGCAATCATCGACTCAATAGTCCCAGATGGATTTTATTATAGAAAAAAGGTTTTACATTTTACAGGTACTGGATCAGACTACCTTCCTATTTGGGATGATGTTAAAAAGGTTTTGACTGTTTATGAAAACAATAAACTAGTTGAAGATAGACAGTATGAGGTAACATCAGATAAAACAGCAATTGTAGAAAAGTCAACAGACAACATCAATCGTGCAGAGTTTTACCCGTTGGTTCTTCCAGCAGCCTCATCAGATTTTCTTGATCCACAATTTGTTTACAGAGGGTTTGGAACAACTTGGGATTACGTAATAACTGTAGAGCATGGGTACACTTTTGTTCCATCAAATATTGTAAGAGCAACAGAGATGCTTGTTCACGATATAGAGTGTGGCAAGTTAGAATACTATAAGAGATTTGTTTCTTCTTACAACACAGATCAATTTAAAATTCAGTTTGATAAAGGTCTTTTTGAAGGAACAGGAAATATAATTGTAGACAAGATACTTTCACAGTATGTTAAGTCTATTACAAAAATTGGGGTATTGTAATGACTATTTGTGAGACTCCAGATTTTATGTTTCCAATGCAAGCATCTGTATACCATCCAATAGTTGAACAAGGTCAGTATGGAGCAATTAAAAAACAGTGGGTTTTGGATAGAGTCTTTGCCTGTAGTTTTAGTTCTGGAGGATCTGCATTTAAAGAAGAAGTAAAGCCAAATGTTAACATTACTCAAAACTCAATTCTTGTTGGAAGAGTAAAATCAGACATAAGAATATCTTCTCTTAATAGCAAAAATGCATTAACAAACATTTTAATTACAGACATTAAAGACCAAGAAGGAAATATCATATACATGGAGACCTCTGGTCCAAGATCTGGTAAAGCCACCTTATTTGAAATCGCAACATACGAACCATTTACTGGCCCATTTGGAAGAGTAGAGTCTTATAACCTTCTTATTAGAAGATCAGAAAATCAAACAGGTGATGTATGAAAGCCGTATTTAATTCTAATCAATTTAAAAAAGAAATGAACAATATCGTCAACTACTCAGTTGGATTTTTAGAGGGAGTTCAAAAAGGAAAAACAGTATTTTTAAAAACGGTAGGACTAGAAACAGTTGAATTAATGAAAGAGTTCATAGACTCAAATGCTAGGGTTAATCCAGATATGCTTCATCATGTATATGAATGGAATCAAACAGGAAGCCCAAGTGCAAGATTGTATGACATATCTTATACTACAAGTAACTTAGGACTATCTTTTAGATCTTCATTTAGTCAATCAGCATCAATCAAAGATGGATCAAGAACTCCCTTTTACAATAAAGCAAGAATCATGGAAGAAGGTATTCCAGTTGTCATTCGTCCAAGAGTGGCACAGGCTTTGGCATTTGAAGATAACGGTGAAATGATATTTACAAAAGGCGAAGTTCGAGTAGACAATCCTGGAGGAACAGAAGTTCAGGGTGGGTTTGAAAAAGTTTTTGATATGTTTTTTAATAGGTACTTCTCTCAAGCATTTTTAAGAGTTAGTGGTATAGCCGTGTATCTTGAAAATCCACAAGTTTATAAAAAAGATATGCAAGCAGGGAAAAAGATGGGCAAGACAAAAGGCTTATCAACAGGATATCGCTGGATTGCTAACGCAGGAATGGGTGCATAATGGGTGCTACAATTCATCATCCGCCATCAATAATAAATAAATATTTAGGGTCAAAAGTAGATGAGCGTTTTGATTCTGGAACTACATACTTTTTCCCAACACTTCCAACTGACATTGATTCTCTTACTCAAACATTTCCTCAATCAAATGGACTGTTCGGTGTTTATGACAGAATGTTTAAAATGAGAAGAACCCCGTTTCCATATATAAAATGTGAACAGGTTTTATATTATTTTTATGCTACAGGAGATTCTGCAAAGGGCTGGGGACCAACAGAGCAGATGGTTCATATTCAGCAGTTGGTCAGTGACATTCTTGACAACGGAGATGATTCAGCAAAAGATCTTAATGAATGGGCAGCAGCAAATGAGTCCTTTTGGACAGATGAATCTAGGCCAGTATTTTTTCACAACTTTAAGATATACCAACTTGAAGAAACCAGGGATATTGTAGACTTTGGAACAGCCCGTACTTATGCGGGGAACAAAATCATCATAGATTACGACTGGCATCAAGGATAAATACCTAATAAATAGGTAGTATAATTAATACGAGGAAACAAGCCCTTCTAATAAAAATGAAAGAGGTGAAAATATGGCATACAGCCGTGGTTCAAGTAGTAACATCATCGTAGGTGCAGCAGCACTATTTACGCATGACGCAGGCCCAATCGGATACGACTCAGTAACTGGAGCGATCACTGATACCCAAGCAGGTACAGATCTTCCAGTATTTACCGCATCCACAACTTCTTACAAGGATACACTATCAAATGATAATGCATTCACAAACGTAGGATACACATCAAATGGTTTGGAACTAGCATTCCAGCCAGATTTCGGCGAAGTAGCAGTAGATCAACTTCTCGACGTTGCTCGTTTATTCAAGCAAGGTATGACAGTTAATCTAAACACTGCTTTTGCAGAAGCCACACTAGAAAACCTTCTTGTTGCAATCGCAGCAGATGACGCAGATCTTGCAACAGCAGGGGGAGTTTCAACACTCAAGATGTCTGCTGGTGATATCGGCGACGTTCCACTAGAGCGTGGTCTAGTAGCAGTAGGACCAGGATCTGGTTCTTCTCTAGAGCCAAAGGAAAGAATCTATGTTGCATACCGTGCACTCTCAATTGAGAGCGTTACAGTATCAGCAAAGCGTGATGAGTCAACAATGTTTGAAGTATCATTCCGTCTTCTTCCAAATGATAACGCATCATACGGAAAGATCGTAGATCGTTCACTAACAGTATAATACAACTTAATACATGAGAGGCTCAATCCTTCGGGGTTGGGCTTTTCTGTTTGGTATACTTATATTATGGCAACCAGTATATATGAAAAAAAAGATTTTTACCTTATTGACGAAACTTTGATTAGTGCTGCCCCACTTAAAATAAAATATCTTAGAGAGTTTTTAAAAATATTTGATACTATTAAAGAAGCAAAGACAGACGACGAATCAATATCAGTATTAGTTAACTGTGCTTTGGTTGCAATGAAGCAGTATGCCCCACACATAAAAACAGTAGAAGACCTTGAAGATAACCTAGACCTTCCAACAGTCTATGAGGTAATAGATATTGCAGCAGGTATTAAAATTAATGAAAAATCAGAAGACCCAGTAAAATCTCAAGCAGTAGATAGCGGATCTTCTTGGGATACATTGGATTTAGCAAAACTTGAATCAGAAGCATTTCTTCTTGGAATATGGAAAGATTATGAAGAACTAGAAAAATCTTTGTCTATGCCAGAACTAACTGCAACTATTAAAATAAAAAGAGAACTAGACTATAGTGACAAAAAGTTTGCAGCAGCCATGCAAGGTGTTGATTTAGATAAAAATTCAGGGAACTCAAATGAATGGGAAGACATGAAAGCAAGAGTATTCAGCAAGGGATCAACAACCAGTGGCAACGACATACTTGCTTTACAAGGTAAAAATGCAGAAAAAGCAGGGTTTGGTATTGGTATGGGCATAGATTATGAAAAATATTAATAACAAAAAATAAGCCTGCGTTATGGTATAATTGACTAAACCTTATAAGGAGGAATAAATGGCAGCCGCCACTGAAGAAAAAACAGTAACTCTGATCGATGGAACCAAGATCAAGGTAAGACCACTCAAGATATCTTTGCTTCGTCCATTTATGAAGAAGTTTGAAGATATTGCAAAGGTAGCAGAAGACAACGAAAAATCAATGAACCTTCTTATGGAATGCGTTCAAATTGCAATGCAACAATACAAGCCAGAATTGGCAGATGACAAGGAAGCACTAGAAGAAAACCTAGACCTTCCTACAGTATACAAGATCGTCGAGGAGGCATCTGGAATTAGACTTTCAGACGCTTCACTACTTGGCAATCTTGTAAATAACTAAATAAAGAGGTGTTAGTGGATGGCTGATGTTCAATCCAATATTAATGTAAATATTAATACGTCTGGGGCTTTAGCAAGTTTAAAGCAGTTACAGCGTCAAATATCAGCCTTCCATACACAAATGTCAAAGTCTGGAACTGCAGCAAATGCGGTTGCAGCAAATCAAGCACAAAACTTGATGAACAGCATAAATGCTACTGGACAATTTCAAGCATCTATGCGAAATGTTTCCACAAGTACAGAACAGTTTACAAATGCATTAGAAAAAAACAAGTTAACATCCAGAGAATATTTTAGATACACTGGAGCAGCAACAAAGACTTTTGGCAGATTGTTTGCATCTGAGTTTCAAACAATAAATAAGGTAGCACGAGAGCGTGTTAAAGATATTCAAACCCAATATATTAAGATGGGCCGTGGCGCTAATGGAGCCATTCAAGCAATTGCTGTAAGACCACTTGCACTAGACATGCAAAACCTAGGCACACAAACAGCCATAGCAGCACAAAAACAACAGGTCTTAAATCAACTACTAAACCAAGGATCAACAAAACTTCTAAACTTTGGTAAGAACACCCAGTGGGCAGGCCGTCAGTTGATGGTTGGTTTTACAATCCCTCTTATTTATCTTGGTACTGCAGCAGCAAAAACATTTATGAAACTTGAAGAACAGGCGATTAGATTTAAAAGAGTTTATGGAGAACTATTTACAACAGCAGAAGAAACTAATAGAATGGTTAAAGAGATTCAACTGCTTGCAAGCGAGTACACTAAGTATGGAGTTGCAGTAGAAGATACAATGAAGATGGCAGCAGATGCTGCAGCAATGGGCAAGATGGGTGCAGATTTAACTGCTCAAGTTGCACAAGCAACAAGACTTGCCATTCTTGGTGGAGTTGAACAAGAAGATGCACTAAAAACTACAATTTCTGTTACAAATGCATTTGGTGTTTCAACAGAAGACCTTGCTAAAAAAATTGACTTTCTTAACGCAGTAGAAAACCAAACTGTTGTATCTATTGAAGACTTAACTATAGCAATTCCAAAGGCTGGACCAGTTGTCAAGCAACTTGGTGGAGATGTAGAAGACTTGGCTTTCTTCCTTACAGCAATGAAGGAAGGTGGAATTAATGCATCAGAAGGTGCTAACGCACTTAAATCTGGTCTTGCTTCATTAATTAATCCATCTGAAAAAGCATCTAAAATGCTACAGGGTCTTGGAGTTAACATAAATGGAATTGTAGAATCAAATGCTGGAGATGTAAAGTCTACTGTAGTTGAATTTGCACAAGCGTTAGATACACTTGATCCGCTTAATCGTGCTCGTGCTATTGAACAATTATTTGGAAAGTTTCAGTTCTCAAGACTTTCTACACTATTTCAAAACGTAACAGCGCAAGGAACTCAAGCATCTAGAGTATTAACTCTTGCATCTGCAACAACAGAAGAACTTGCAATTCTATCTGAAAGAGAATTAAGTAAGATTGAAGATACAACAACTTATAAATTTAAGAAAACTATTGAAGATCTAAAGGTTACGCTTGCTCCAGTTGGAGAACAGTTCTTAAAAGCACTTACTCCTATTGTTGAGTTTGTTTCAAAGATCCTAGACAAGTTTAATGGACTGGGAGAAGGCAGTAAAAAGTTTATAACAATACTTACTGTAGCCCTTGGTGCTGTTGGACCCATTGCCCTTATGTCTTTTGGTTTGCTTGCAAATGGTATGGCAAACATAATTAAACTTTTTGCAACAATGAGATCAGGATTTCAAAGAGCAGGATCTTCAACCCAAATTCTTGGACAGCAAACAAACTATTTAACTCAAGAGCAGTTAGAGGCCTCTGCCGTTGCTGCATCTCTTGATCAAGTTCACCAAAGACTTAGACAAACCTTTACTTCTGAGGCAGCAGCAGTAAATGCTTTAGCAATAGCCTATCAAAGAGCAATTTCATCACAAGCAGGATTCACTGGTCCAATAAGAGGCCCATCAGGAAAAATCAAGGGTATAAAAAGATACAACTCAGGAACAACTAGCGTTCCAGGAACAGGTAACACAGATTCCGTACATGCACTCCTTACTCCTGGAGAAGCAGTAATACCAAGGAGGGTTGCACAAGATCCAAATAACAGACCAATCATTGAAGATATGATTGGGAATAATCTGCAACCAAGCAAAAGAAAAAAACCAGACACAGTATTCGCACATGCTACAGACAAAGAAATTGTTAATATTAACAATGTTCCAGAAAAGTTTACGAGCCAGGCTGAAAAAATTAAAGCAACAGGAATTACAAAAGCAAACCTTTATAGTGGTTTAGGGTTTGATATTTCAGACGAAGTTCATAAAAAAATAACTCCACCAAATAGACTAGATGTTAGAGCATATGAAACAGAACTAAGAAAGCCAAGAGCAATAGAGACAATGACATCAAATCTAATGCGTCCTCCATTAAGCATGAGTGCAACTGAGGCTGCAAAAATAACCTCTAGAGTTCAAAGGAATTTACTTTTGTCATTACAAAATCTTCCAAATGGAACTTTAATTAATGATAAAACAATATACTCAAGGATGGGAAACCTTAAAACAGGAATTGTTGGAGGGCTTGCAAGAGAGGCTCGTTTCCGTCCAGCGCTAAAAGCAATATTTAGTCCTGCTGGAATCGGAAGTCAAGGAGTCTCAAATATAGAATACAACAGTAAGGCATCTATAAAAGATGTAATTTCTGCTGTAAAGAACGCACCCAAGACTAATCCAGCAATAATTAGAGCATTAGAACGTCTTGAATCAATAGACCCAAAAAGAATGCTTGATGTTCGGGTCGTAGATGGAAAAATAGAAGCATTTGAAAGAAATGAAGTAAGCAGAACAACAGGAGAAATTACAAATAAAAAAAAGGCAGGATCATTAATTGGAGACGGGTTTGTTACTAATAGATCTGGAGGAGATTCAGGTGGGGTTAAAATTGGAAATAAAGCACCAAACTTCATTACTCAGGCAGCAAGAGCAGCAATAAAGTCTTTGACTGATGGGGAATTAAAAGATAAAAAAATAACTGAATATGAAAAACAAATGTCTCAAGGAAAAGGTTTTAGCAATGTTGCTGCAAGGCATCTTTCTGGAATTCATGAAACAATGGATGGAAGAAAAGTATTTGTAAAACCAATGATTGATGAAAAATCAGCACTAGCAGAATTACGTGCAAACAAGATTGCAAGAGATGTTCACGGTCTTGATTCTCCAAAACAAGAGTTAAGAGTAATCAGAGATCCTTATACTGGTAAAACAATGTATGCTCTTGAGTCAGCATTTGATCCAAAGTTTGATCCATCAAAAATGTCTAATACTTTTACAAAAGAACAATATTTTAGACAACTTGTAGCAGCAAATCTTAGGGGAGATAAAGATCTTAAAAAAGGAAACCTGGGTGGAAACACTATGGCAGATCCTGGCGCAGCAGGAGTTTTTGATAGAGCATCTGGAAAAAGAGATTTTGCTAATGTTGCCTCAATGATTGCAATGGGTGAAACAAATTTAAGTGGAGTCAAGGGGAATAGTGCAGGAGGTTCACCTTTCTGGTTTGGTAATGCAACAGCAGACATTGCAAAAAATATGACCGCAACTGAATATGATAGAGCAATGAAGGATGAAATTAAAAGAGTTCTTCCCAACTTAGAAAAAACAGTTGCCGACTTTAAACTTGTTCAGCCTAATCCCAATGATAACTCACCACAAGCACAAAGAATAAGAGGAGAAATAAAAGCCTACGATGATATGGTTAAACGGCTTAAAGATGGATTAAATGTTGATTATAAAAAACTTCATGCACTTCATACATCTATTGCTATAAAGCCAGACGAAGTTATTCAAGACAACAAAACAGGAAAAACTAAAAAACCAAAATCAAAATTGCTTCCACCTGGAGTTAAGTCAAGTCAAGGTTCAAAAGATACAAGAATGACCTCCATCCCTAAAATAGGAACATCTGTTAGAAACGTGCGTGGACCAAAAGGAACTACAATACCTGGAGCGGCAAACGCTCCAATGGTTAGTGGTGGTAGCAATGGAGTTTCTGGAACTGCAGCGGAAGTAATAAAGGGTGCTAAGTCAGCCATAAAGAGTGCAGGTAAAGTTGGTCAAACAATTGGAACAAAACTTTCTCAGTCTGCTGCAGCAGCATCGAGAACCGCCCTTTATGGAACGGGACCAGTAGATGCTGATGCTAAGTCTGTAAGAAGACAAATAGAGAAAAGACAAAGAGCAGAGGCAAGAACACAAGCAAAGGCTCAGGCATCAAGAACTTCTCTTTACGGGACGGGACCAGTAGATGCTGATGCTAAGTCTATGAGACGTAATGCACAAGCAGAAATGAAGAGAAGCAATATAGCAGCAAAGGTTGCCTATCAGCAAAAAATTATTAGTGAACGAGCAGCAGCAAATGCTAAAGCCACAACAAGATCTAAAAAAATTACAGAAAAAGTTAGAGGTTATGTAGCAAAGAGAGAACAAGCAAAGCAAGACAAAATAGCGGGCGGAGGAAGACCAGGAATGGGCATGTCTAGTGGGATTATGGCAGCATCAGCACTCACTATGGCTGGCTCAATGGCTCCAGGAAAACTTGGAGAGATATCTCAAAAACTTATGATGCCTCTTATGGGATTATCAATGATAATTCCAATGCTTAATAATAAGTTTGCAGCACTTGGTGTTGGTGTTGGTTTGGTCGTAGCAGCATATGCATATCAAAGAATAGCATTTGATAAAGCACAAGATGCAGCGTTAGCGTTAACAGAGGCCATGGGACCTGGCGCTGATGCAATGAAAAACCTTTCTACTTTTGCAGGAAAAGTTTCTGCTGGAGAGATTATGGATAAAAAAAGAAAAGATTCTTTTGCACCATTTCAAATACAAACAGGCAAATCAACGTTTGGTCAATCATTTATAGCAGGAGAACAAGGCAAAGAAATGACTAAAAATATTGGGTCAACTGTTAAAAATAGTGGCATGGCCGCAGCAAAAGATCAAGTTGTAAATCAGATGGCAAGCGCTGTGGCTTCGGGAGCATTATCTGCAGATCAAGCACGAAGCATAGTCGCTAATATTGGACAAGAACTAAGAGACTATAGTTTTGGAATTGAAGTAAATGCAAGACTTATAGAATTGCTTGGACCTAATGGAGAAAATCTAGCAAAAGATCCTTTGGGAGTAAGAGTAAAACTTTTGCAAGATACAAGAGAAAGAATGAATATCTCTAGTGATGCAGCAAAAAGGGCTGGAGGTGTCACTGGAGGAGACGTAGCAAATATTGGTGGTTTTACGGCTGCTGGAGCAGGAATCGGTGCCATTGGCGGTCTTATTGCTGGAGGACTTATAGGATCTTTGGCTGGACCTCTTGGTGCTGTTGCAGGTGCTGCCATTGGATTAAAGGTAGGAGCAGTAATAGGAACAGTCATTGGAGCAACAGCAGGAAATCTATATGGAAGAAAAGATAGAAATAAAAGAATTGGCGAATCCTCTGGTGCTTCAGTAGCAATGCAAAAAATTGCACTAGAGCAACAACAAGAAATGCTAGATTCATTAGATTTGCAATATCAAAAAGAACTTGAAATTGCTAAGGTTGCAGGAGATACAGATAAAATAAAAACATTAACAGAAGACCATGAAGAAAACAGAATAAAACTTTTAGAAGAAAATGCTGTATTAGTAGAAAATATTCAAAAGAACTTTGAAACTTCGGAAGGTGCAACAAGAAAAGCATTAATGACTGGAGTAGATAAATCTATTACTAAAAAATATAAAGGAACACCATTAGAAGACGTAGCCCCATTAGCAAAAACATTAATTGATGATTCTGGTGTTAATGAAGAAATTAAGTACACATTAAAAATGCAACTTGCAACTGGAGAGATAGATCCAATGCAAATAATAGAAATTTTTGAGACTCTTGGCAAGGACAAGGCTGCTATTGAAAGTGTTGTTAATATCATTGGGAAATTTGGTGGTGCTTTTGCTAACCAGACGATGGCTATTGTCGGTATGTTTGAAGACACAGAGCAAGCAACAACCTTTATTGCTAGTATAGAAACAAAAACTTCTAAAGAAGCACAAAAACAATTAGAACTATTTCAAAAAATTTCTCAGTCTGACGTAGTTGTTGGTGCAGATGTTCTTTTAAATTATTATAATAGCAATCCAACAGAAGCAGAAAAATTACAAACTTCTCTTAATGCTATAGAAAAGTTAGATTCAAGCAAAAAGGTTGAAATAGAGGTTGCTGCAACTGTACTAGGATCTGAAGAAATGCAATTACTAAAAGCAGATCAGGTATATTTTGATACACTGCCACCCCTCCAACAAAAAACTTATTTACAAAATCTTAAAGTTGTTATGGGGCTAAAGGGGGATCCAGACTTAACAGAACAGTATAGAAACTGGATGACTGAATCAGGTGGTAAAAATCAAGGAAAAACTTTTTCTCAGTATGTTACATTTATAACACAGCAAGTTACAGAAGCCTCTGCAACAGATATTTCAACTAAAGGAGGAGTAACTACACCTGGTGAACCTACAAAAATAGATTCATCGCCTCTTGATGGCCTATTAAAAAGATTAAGAGATGTAAGAAAGAACCAGATCAAAGTAACTGAAGGCTTTACAGCATCACAAAAAGCACTTAATAATTTGTTTGGCGGTAGCAAAACTATTGAAGTATTTAGCGGTATCGAAAATGACATGAGAAAAATAGGTGCTGGAGAAGACCTAATAGATCTAATAACGGGTATGGACCCTAAAGAATATGAAAAGAGAAAGAAGTCTTTATTTGAGTTTGATAAAAAGGGTAACATTATAAAGTTAAAAGATAATGCAAAAAGCATAGGAGATACAATAGCATCAATTAAACTTGGAGAGTTTGTAAGTGATCAAGAAAGAATGTCTCGTAAAATAGGAGATCAAACTACAGCATTAACAAGACTAAGAGTTGCAGGAGTAGAAGGATCTGTTGCTTTGGAAGCAGTCGCAGATGCAACCTTTGCTGCAGCCATTGCAAATAAAAACCTATCTGATGAGCAAATTAAAAAAATTGTTAAAACTTGGGGAAAGGCTACAAAAGCAAAAAATAAGTATGCTGCAACAGAAGACTTGATCGGAACACAAAAAGAACTTGATGCTAGAGTAAATCTTTTGACAAGACTAGGGAACAACATATCAAAGTTAAATACTGATCAAATTGATGCTATTCTCAATAATTCAGGACTACAAGATAGCCTAATAAATCTGGGCATTGATAGTGAGGAGTTTAAAACAACACTACAAAAAACACTAGACAGTGCAAATGTAGAACTTAAGATTAAATCAATGACCATATCTGGTATGGAAGAAATATTTACTAATGGTATGAGCCAGGCAATGGATGGATTTAGTGTTGAAGAAACAAGGCTTCAACTTAAGTTTAATATTGATAATAAGCAACTTGTTGAGGACATTACAACTGCAGAAAATGAAATAGCATCAATAGAATTTGAAATTGATGACAAAGAAGCAGCCCTTAAGTCTATTGCAGATGAAGAAGAAAAAATTAATAAAAAGTATGACGAAAGAATTGTAGCACTTGACGAAGTAGAAAAAGCAAATGCTTCTATTAGTCAGCAACAAAAAGGCCAACTAACTCTTGCAAACGCTTTGACTTCAGGAGACATCTCTGCTGCAGCCCGTGCCGTTCAAGAAATGAGAGCACAATCAGCATTAGATGCAGTTACTAAACAAAAAGAAGCAGTAGAAAAATCTAGAGATTTTGAGTTGTCAGAATTAAGATCAAAAGATGGAAAGAGTAGAGAGCAACTTGAGGAAGAAATTAAAAAATTACAAGAAGATATTTTTAACATTGAAGAAAAAACCCTTGAGCCCAAGAGAGAAACTTTAAGACTAAATGAACTTTCCCTTAAGACATCTATTGAAGAAATTACAGTTTTAGGAAAAACAAGAGAAGCCTGGGAAGGAATTCAAAACCTTGTTGACCTAGCAAGAGTCAAGAGCGCTCAGTTTGTAAAAGAAATGAAAGATGCTATAGATATATATGCAAAACTTATTTCTTCATATCAAAATCAAGTATTAAGAACAGACTCTCTAAGCACAACTTCCGACCAAGCAGATAATTCTACAACTGCCGCTGCGCCAGCCGCAGCAGATAAAACCGCAGCAGATTTAAAAAGGTCAGGAGTATTTAGCCCAAGTGCTTTGGCATCACAAGAAAGTAACGCTATTGGAGCAGCCTCAATTGCTGCACAAATGAAGGCGTACAGTGATGCAAGATTAGATGCTGCAGAAAAAGCAAGAGTTTCTGCAATGCAAGGGGTTAATGCATCAGCAGCAACTACACCAGCAAAAACATCAGCACAAATAATTGCTGAAAGAAAAGCAAAATATGGATATATCTCTAAGGGAGGAATAGTCCCTAAATATTTTGCTAATGGTGGCTATGCCAAAGGCTCTGATACAGTCCCTGCAATGCTCACTCCAGGAGAATATGTATTAAGAAAAGATGCAGTTAAAAAGTATGGAGTGGACAATCTTGATAAATTAAATGCACAGAAGTTTGCTAAAGGCGGACATGTAGGC
>Ga0105050_10006567_pt1 | contig 14372 bp, 13 predicted proteins | sample FRY01_FD_78088 | JGI IMG/M metagenome (GOLD analysis project Ga0105050, IMG submission 78088) | Freshwater microbial communities from Lake Fryxell liftoff mats and glacier meltwater in Antarctica - FRY-01 | ecosystem: Environmental > Aquatic > Freshwater > Ice > Glacier meltwater ... | reverse complement strand
CCGGGCCGAATTCACCGATCATTTAGCTTCTCCGCCGCCAACATCCGCAAGTCGGTTTTCAAAAGCTTACCGATGTGGCTGCGCGGCATTTCGTCAATTTCGTACAACACGGAGATGCGCTGGGTTTTGCCAAGTTTTCCGTTGACGCGCGCCAACAGGCTGTCGGTCGAAACATCAACGCCGCGCGCAAAACGGACAAAGCCGACGGGCGTTTCGCCCCACGCATCCGACGGCATGCCGACCACTGCGGCCTCCATAACTTCGGGTTGTTCCTCCAGCAATTCTTCGAGGTCCTTGGGGTAGATGTTGAACCCGCCTGATATGATCATGTCTTTGGCGCGACCGACAATGGAAACAAAACCGTCTTCATCGACTATGCCAATATCACCTGTTTTCAGCCAAATATTGCCGTCTTCGTCGCGCCATTCCATTTCGCGGGTTTTCTCAGGCTGGTTGCGATACCCGGACATCATCGTCGGCGAACGGCCCGTCAATATCCCCTTTGATCCCGCCGGCAGACGGTTATCGTCTTCATCCAGCACAATGAGCTCGTGCCCCGTAACTGGCTGCCCCACCGTATGCAGCTTGTCAGGGAAATGATGCGCCTGCAGCATACACACCACGCCGCCTTCGGTCATGCCATAAATCTCGACCAAACCGCCGGGCCAGCGCTTTACCACGTCCGCCTTTAGTTCGGCTGCAAAGGGCGCGCTGGTGCAGAATTTTACGATAAAATGCGATAGGTCAAATGTCTCGAATGCCGGATGCGCCATGATGCGCTGATATTGCACTGGCACCAGCATGGTGTGGGTCGTCCGTTCGGATTGCGCGTGCGTCAGATAGGTTTCAACGTCAAATTTCTCCATGATCCGCACAAAACCGCCATGGCAAATCGTCGGCAGAAACACGGCCAATGTCGTGTTGGAATATAAGGGCGTGGAGACAAGCGTCCGCGTTTCTCTGTTGTAAATTGATTTGAACCCACCTGCCATTTGGTGCCAGCGCATGGCATGGGCGTGCACAATGCCTTTGGGCGTGCCCGTCGTGCCACTGGAGTAAATGATATTGAACGGGTCGCCCGCTGCAGATGTCGTCGCCACAAAGGCGCTGGCGTCTGGAGCCATCCACGTTGCTAATGTCGGGTTTTCGCCATCGCTTGCGTCCAGCATGATAACCTTCACGCCGTGCAGGTCTTGCCCCGCAAGATCCGCCAGCTTGGCAGCATCCACAAAGAGATGCATTGCGCCAGAATCGCGCAACATCGCGCTTAATTGTGCGGGCGCGGCTGACGTGGTGAGCGGCGCGGCACAGCCTCCAGCACGGACCGCCGCCAGATAGACGGCGGCATAGTTAATGTTGCTGGTGCCCAATATGGCGACGGCCTGTCCAGCTTGCAAACCATCCTGCTGAAGCTGAGCAGCGATACGCGCGGTGCGCGCCGCCAATTCTCCCCAGCTAAGTTGCCCATTGCTGTCGGCTAACGCGGGCGCATCCGGCTGCAACGTGCCCCATGCGGCAATCAATCCGCCAAAATCGCCAAATGGCTTTTCAAATTCGCTTGTTACATCCATGTCGATTCTCGCCCTCATGGAAAAAGATATATCCGATTGGCGCGATAATTCGAGCTTTCATCGCGGAATATTATTGTAATGAAATTGGCGATGACGCACTGCGTTCAGGCCCGTGAAAAGACTGTGGAAAAATCCCTGATTTTAGCGGCTTTCGCTTTGGTTTTAATGCCAGGTGGCCTATGGTCTTCAGATGACAGAAGAAACACCGGAAACCGCGCCAAACACCTCAACAGGCGATAGCGCAGCAAACCCCAATCTTAACGAATATGGCGCAGACAGCATTAAGGTGCTGAAGGGCCTCGACGCGGTACGTAAGCGGCCGGGAATGTACATCGGCGATACGGATGATGGCAGCGGTTTGCACCACATGGTGTTTGAAGTCTCCGACAACGCAATTGATGAGGCGCTGGCCGGACATTGCGATCTTGTCCTCATTGAACTGAACCCGGATGGTTCGGTTTCAGTCGAAGATAATGGCCGTGGTATTCCCACTGGAATGCACAAGGAAGAAGGTGTTTCCGCGGCCGAGGTCATCATGACGCAGCTGCATGCGGGCGGTAAATTCGAAAATACCTCGGATGATAATGCGTACAAGGTTTCGGGCGGTTTGCATGGCGTAGGCGTTTCCGTGGTCAACGCCTTGTCCGAGTTTCTGGAGCTCACGATTTGGCGTGAGGGCAAAGAACATTGGATGCGTTTCGAACATGGCGATGCCGTTGGGCCGCTGGTTGAACGCGCGGATGCGCCGGTTGTTGACGGAAAGCCGAAAAAGGGAACGCGCGTCACCTTCATGGCATCCACCAATACCTTCAAAAATGTGCTCGAGTTCGATTTTGATAAGCTGGAGCATCGCTATCGCGAACTCGCGTTCCTGAATTCCGGCGTGCGCATATTGCTGCGGGACAATCGCCATTCTGATATCAAGGAACATGACCTATATTACGAAGGTGGCATTGGCGCGTTCGTGAAATATCTCGACCGCAACAAAGCGGCATTGTTGGCTGAACCAATCGCCATTTCATCGCAGCGTGACGGCATCGGTATAGATGTCGCGCTTGAATGGAATGATAGCTATTACGAAAATGTTCTCTGCTTCACAAACAACATACCGCAGCGCGATGGCGGAACCCATCTTGCTGCGTTTCGATCGGCATTGACCCGCACGCTGAACAATTATGCCGAGAAATCGGGCGTGCTGAAGAAAGAAAAGGTCACGCTGACCGGTGATGATATGCGTGAAGGGCTAACCGCCATTGTTTCGGTCAAGCTGCCTGATCCCAAATTCTCATCGCAGACCAAGGACAAGTTGGTATCCTCCGAAGTACGCCAGCCGCTGGAAAGCCTGATGGCCGACCGGATGAGCGAGTGGCTTGAGGAGAATCCGGGTCATGCACGTACCGTCATCCAAAAGGTCATCGACGCTGCAGCGGCACGCGAAGCTGCGCGCAAGGCACGTGAGGCCAGTCGCAAATCAGTGATGAGCGTCGCCTCTTTGCCCGGTAAGTTGGCAGATTGTCAGGAAAAGGACCCTGCAAAATCCGAACTGTTCCTAGTCGAGGGTGACTCGGCAGGTGGATCGGCCAAGCAAGGGCGAGACCGGCACTATCAGGCGATATTGCCGCTCAAGGGTAAAATCCTGAACGTTGAGCGTGCCCGTTTTGACCGCATGCTGTCGTCGAAGGAAGTCGGGACGCTCATTCAGGCGATGGGCACCGGCATTGGCCGCGAAGATTTCAATATCGAGAAACTGCGCTATCACAAGATTGTGATCATGACCGACGCTGACGTCGACGGTTCGCATATTCGCACGTTGTTGCTGACATTCTTCTATCGGCAAATGCCCGAGATTATCGAAAACGGCCATTTGTTCATCGCGCAACCCCCTCTGTATAAGGTGGCCAAGGGACGCAGCGAAATTTACGTGAAGGATGACCGCGCACTCGACGACCATCTGGTTGAGCTTGGCCTAGGCGGTGTCGTTCTGGAAGGTGCTGGCGGCCAACGGGCGGGGGCTGACCTTGGCACCTTGGTCGAACATGCGCGGCGTATGCGCAGCCTGATGGCGTTTGTTCCGCGTCGTTATGACCCCACTATTGTCGAGGCGATGGCCCTGACCGGAGCACTCGATCCAGAAGTAACTGACCGCACCGCTGCTGTGGCTAAGGCTGCCGCATGGATGGGCGCGCAAGATGTTGAGGGCAAATGGACAGGCCGCGTGTCCGAAGACGGCGGCTATCACTTCGAACGATTGTGGCGCGGGGTAACCGACCATCACATCATCGAGGCGGCGTTCCTGTTGTCCGCTGAAGCGCGCAAACTGCATAAGTTGGCAAGCGAGGAGACCGCAAGCTACGAAACGCCAGCACGACTCGTTAAGGTCAGTGCCGCTGCCGTTTTAGATGCCCCCGATGACGCAGAGGACGACGCAGACATCAGCGACGTCGATGCCGTCGACGATCAGGCCAAGCGTGCAACAACCGCCGTCAGTGCGGGTAACAAGGGCGCGATAACCCGGCCATCCGAACTGCTGGATGCGATCCTCGTCGCTGGCCGCAAGGGCCTATCGATTTCACGGTACAAAGGTCTTGGCGAAATGAATGCCGAGCAATTGTGGGAGACAACTCTTGATCCGAACCATCGTTCGTTGTTACGCGTAGAAATCGATCAAGCAGATTTAGCCGACGATATCTTCACCAAGCTCATGGGTGAAGTGGTTGAACCGCGCCGCGATTTCATCGTCGAAAATGCCCTCAACGTTGCCAATTTGGACGTTTAGTCGACAGACACATGGCTAAGGCAAGCGGATTTGCGGACGCCCGCGTTATCGCATTAGAGGCGCATTGCGTCGCTTGCCATTTGGTCATGTTGAAGAATCACGCTAACCATTCACGTGGGACGGGAGGGCGATCATGCCGCGTAAATATCTTGTAATGCTGTGCTTATTGTCGCTGCCAGTCTTGGCACGGGCGAGTGATATGCGCGTCGACATAGGTACTGGCATGGCCAGCTATTATGGCAAAGAACTGCATGGCAACCGCACAGCCAATGGCGAGCGGTTTGATGCTGATGCGCTGACTGCCGCACATCGCAGCTTAGCTTTCGGTAGCCGCGTTGCCGTCACCAATTTGGCAAATGGTCAGGAAGTGATTGTTCGAGTCAATGACCGGGGCCCTTGGAGCAAAGGCCGTATCATGGACATTTCATATGGCGCAGCCCGTCAAATTGGCATGCACCGCAGCGGAACCGCTAAGGTGCGGCTGGAATTGCTCGATTAACTAATCGCCGCGCGCTGCCAGTCGGGCAGATCGAGGTCACCCATATCTTCGACCCGGCGCAATTCCACGGATAGACCAAAATCAGGATACGCCATGCGCTGCCGCTTCGCTTCAGCGTCTGCCAACGGGACAACCACCAACCGGCGGTTCACCTTTTGCCGCCAGTTCATGCGCGCGGTATTCTCCTGACCCACATAGCAACCTTTGGAGAAGGACACGCCGTTCAACTCTGCGGCATTAGCCTCAAGCCACAATGTTTGGTCGCTACCAAGCTCAGCCACGCCCTCTGCTATGCCGACCGCGAGACGATGCCGCCGATAATCCGCGCTTACGTCGATGTCGTCCGGCGCGGCCTTATCTACCCACCTTTTTCCAAGTCCTGGATGGCGCGGATCTTTGCCCCCTTCAGGCACCCAAAGCACCCCAAGGGCGGCGTCAACCGCGATGCTGATCTTGCGCCTTAGTCGGTACATAGACAATCGGCGAACGAGTGCCTCGGCCTGAGCGCTCTCAACATCCAACAGGATATCATCGCCATCTGGCCATAGGATAAAATCGAACAACGCCTTTCCCTGCGGACTAAGCAGGCCTGCCCATAAAGGCAGCTCTTTTTCGGTATCCTGCGTTACCAATCCCTGCAGGAAGGCGCGGACATTTTCCTGCGGCTCTAGCGGAGAAAGGCGGATTATGGCGCGGTCATATAGACGGGTGTTTGGCATAGGTGACAGATAGGGTGCGACACGCTTAAAGGGAAGTCATGACTCAATCCTCGATTCTTACTATCCGCCGCCCGGATGACTGGCATGTGCACGTACGTGACGGGGCAGTTATGCGCAGCGTCGTACCGTTTACGGCGCGGCAGTTCGCCCGCGCAATCATTATGCCAAACCTGTCGCCGCCCGTTACCACAGCGGAAGCGGGGGCGGCCTATCGAGACAGGATTTGGGCAGCGGTGCCGGAAGGCATATCCTTCACCCCGCTTATCACTGCATATCTGACAGACGTAACCGACGGCGCAGATCTGGTTCGCGGTTTTCAGGAAGGTGTTTTTACCGCCGCCAAAATGTACCCAGCCCATGCCACAACCGGCAGCGCGCATGGTGTCACAGATATTGCCAACATCATGCCAGCCCTAGAACAGATGGCGTTGGCGGGCATGCCCTTGTTGATCCACGGCGAAGTAACCGATTCGCACGTCGATATTTTCGACCGTGAAGCGGTATTTATCGAACGGACATTGTCCAAGCTGGTGCACGACATACCTGAGTTACGCATTGTTTTTGAACATATCACGACTGCGGATGCGGTGGATTTTGTCGATACAAGTGGATCCAATATCGCCGCGACCATTACGCCGCAGCATTTGCACATCAACCGCAATGCGATGTTTGCTGGTGGGATTCGTCCGCATGCATATTGCCTGCCCGTCGCCAAGCGCGAGGTGCACCGGCTGGCCCTCCGCAAAGCGGCGACGTCGGGTAACGCGAAATATTTCCTAGGCACTGATAGCGCGCCGCATGATCGCACCGCGAAAGAAAGCGCGTGCGGATGCGCGGGTATATTCAATGCGCCATACGCCTTGGAAAGCTATGCCGCCGTATTTGACGAAGAAAATGCGCTGGATAAATTCGAAGCCTTCGCCTCCGTCAACGGACCGCGCTTTTACAGGTTACCGCTGAATGAAGAGCGAGTGACGCTTGAACGCAAGCCGCATCACGTTCCGGAGCAAATGGACTTGGATGACAACAGCTTCATCCCGTTCCACGCGGGCGAAACCTTGGGCTGGACGTTGTTGCCCTAGGCACGCGCAGCGCGATAGGTCTTAAATGCATCCGCGCAGAAGATCGCGATGCTAATCCAAATCAGGATGAAGCACGCCAGCTTTGTTGTGCTCAACGGTTCACCATAAGCAAAAACGCCAAGCAGAAAAGCAATGGACGGCGCAATATACTGCACGAAGCCAAGGCTGGCATAGCTCATGCGGCGTGCTGCTGTGGCAAACAGCAACAATGGAATCGCAGTCACGGCGCCAGCAAGTATCAGCAAGCCAGTGGTCGTGGCATCATCCCCAAAACCGCCGCTGCCGCTGCTGGCAAACCAGTAGACCGCGCCCAGTGATAATGGCGCGAGCAACGTCGTCTCGACTGCCAGGCCCGGTACTGAACCCACAGGCGTTATCTTGCGGATGAGGCCGTAAAGCCCAAAGCTGAAGGCCAAGGATATAGACACCCACAGAGTATCGAGCGCATCGCCGATCAGGATCGCAACGCCCAAAGCCGCAACGGCAACGGCAACCATTTGCAGGCGACGCAGCCGCTCGCCAAGGAATAAGCGCCCAAGCAGGACGTTCACCAGAGGGTTGAGATAATATCCAAGGCTAGCCGCGAGAATATGGTCTGTGGACACTGCCCATATGTAGATGAGCCAGTTTATCGCGATGAGACCAGCCGAAGCCAGTAGGTTCCGCAAATGCGCCTTATTACGAAATATGGCGAAATATTCTGCCATTTGGCTGCGAAATGCCATGATGACCAGTAGCAACGGTATCGACCATAAAATGCGTTGTGCGACGACTTCAGTCGGCGGAACATGGTTCAGCAGCTTGAAGTAAACGGGCACAAACCCCCAAATAAGATATGCGGAAACCGCAAAAGGCAGGCCGCTGGGCTGCGCGCTGTCGGATTTTTCTGTCATCAAATGTGCGCGGTTCAACCCCGACGGGATTAAATGATGCCGCCCCCAATCCACAAGCGAAGAGCGCAAATCGTCATGACGACAAAGCAAAAATTCCGGCCGCTGTTACGGTCGGATGCCATGCCAAACGCAGCGCCGACGCCAGCGATCAAGATGATCAGCCAGTTAAGCCAACCCAGTAGCGGAATGAAGCCGATGACCGCGAGGACGAGGGCGATTAATCCAAACAGAAAAGCGATAATATTTGCCATGCCTTAATAGTGGCCTGTTTTGAGCAGCGTGGCAAGCAACGCGCGACCGAGGGCCAAATAGCTTCGTCAATCGTCGTCTGGAATGCACCACTTATCGCTCTTGAACTGGATGATGCAACTCCTGTTCATGGCGCGCATTTCAAATCTCTTCATCCCTTAACGATATGGAGTGTGACATGATGAAATATATTCTGGCCATAGCGGCGGCAACTTTGGTTGTCCCGGCTGGTGCGGTGCTGGCCGATCCGCCGGCGCATGCCAAGGCATGGGGTTACAAGGACAAAAAAGGGCGCGCCTATGATCGCGGATATCGCGAGGGCCGCCGCGATGCGCAGCGGCTCGGCAGCAACACACGCGTCTGGCGAGGCGACGATGGCCGTCATTATTGCAAGCGCGATGATGGAACCACGGGTCTTATCATTGGAGCCGCGGTCGGCGGCCTTGCCGGTAACGAAATCGCAGGCCGGGGCGACAAAACGCTGGGTGCGATATTGGGTGCAGCGGGCGGTGCTTTGCTAGGACGCGAGATCGACCGCAGTAATTATCGCTGCCGCTAAACAGGTCGAGGCTCAGCCTGTCGCCAGTCTGAGCCTCTATGCCCCCTATTCAAGGCTATCGTATCAGCGCCACTGATCCAGACCCTTATAATCGATGTTAACAACGCGCCCGCGTTCTACATGGCATGTGAAGCGGCCCTTGTCATAACCGCGCCCATAAGCGTTACGGTCATAACGGTCGGAACGATCATAGCGGTCAGTTCCGAAACCGTCGTTATAATTGCGGGCGCGCGGGCCCTCTTGAACAACAACGTTACCTTTTACCCGATAACCGTAACCAGTTCGTTCAATGCTGCGGACTTGCGTAACATCTGAACGGCTATATCCATTTGCCCACCGCTCAACGCTGGTGACGCACTGGTTGACAGCAGCGCGGCTGCTACCGCCGCGATTGTCGTAATTATAACCTGCGCGGTTATAATCGTAGCGGTCATCATAGGCATAGCCGTAGCGGTCGTTGCGTCCATTGTTACCGCCAGACAGGACCGCGGCGAGGCCTCCGAGCACAACAGCACCTGCGATTATTTCACCGGCACTAATGCCATCGCGGTCGTAACGGTCCCGGGCTTGCGCAGGAGCCGATACACTCACCAAAGCTGCAGCAGCAGCTCCGGCTCCAAGCAAGCTTTTGGTCATGAATTTCATCGTCATTCTCCTTATCTGCGACTCGTCTTGTGTCGCGATAAAGAAGAATTAGGTGAAACGGCTTTACCGGATGCTGAACTGACTCGTCAGCATCCGTTCATGTAAAGCGGTATTTTTATGAACAATTAATCGACCAGCTTAAGCCCAGTCCATTTCGCCAAGAACGCGTAGATATCCGAATATTCTTCGATCAACTTGTCAGTTGGCTTACCCGAACCATGTCCTGCGCGGCTTTCAATGCGAATGATTTTCGGCTTATTGCCCGTCTCCGCTGCTTGCAGGGCCGCGATATATTTGAAGCTATGGCCCGGCACGACACGATCATCGGTATCCGCCGTCGACACAATCACGGCGGGATATGCAACGCCTGATTTGATGTTGTGATACGGCGAATAGGTCATTTGCATTTTAAAGTCAGCTTCCTTGTTGGGATAGCCGTAGTCGTCCACCCAATACCGGCCTGCGGTAAAGCGGTTGAACCGGACCATATCCATGACGCCCACGGCTGCATGGCCAGCTGCAAAAAGGTCGGGCCGCTGATTGACTGCGGCGCCCACTAAAAGTCCGCCATTGGATCGACCCTCAATGGCAATCTTGCCTTTCGCGGAGATTCCGTTGGCAATCAGATATTCCGCTGCCGCCGCAAAGTCGTCGAACACATTCTGCTTATTCATCAAGCGACCCGCATCGTGCCACGGCTTTCCATATTCACCGCCGCCACGCAAATTGGCCAGCGCGAAAACTCCGCCAGACTGAAGCCACGCCATCCGCGTTGGGGAATATGTCGGTGTTTGCGAAATGTTGAAGCCGCCATAGCCGTATAGCAACGTAGGCGCACCAGCGGACAGATCGACGTCCTTTTTGTGGACGATGAACATCGGTATCTTGGTGCCGTCTTTGGACGGATAGAAGACCTGCTTCACCGCGAAATCTTCCGGATTAAAGCTGAGCTTCGGCTGCGCAAAGGGTGTCGATTTCCCGCTATTGCTGTCAAAGCGGTACACGGCACCGGGCTGATTGAAGCTGGAGAAACCATAAAAGGTTTCCGGATCACCGGGCGTGCCGGAAAATCCGCTGGCGGTGCCAATGGCGTTCAGCGTGATTTCCTGCACCGGCTGACCTGCCAAATCAGTCATCAGCGCCATCGACTTGGCATCCTTGATATAGGACAGGATTAGCCGGTTGCCGACAATTTGCGCGCGCGACAATGTCTCCGCGCGCTCGGGTACAATATCAGTGAATACGGGGGTCTTTACGCCCAGATCAACCGACACGACCTTCAGCTTAGGTGCGTTCTTGTTGGTAACAAACCACAATTTGTTGCCCATGCCTTGGACCAGGTTCCAATCATAATCCAGCCCATTTACCAAAGGCTGCGCCTTCCAGTTGGGCTTGCGACCCAACGGCGTAACATGGATTTCATATTTTTCGTCCGTGCCAGACGAGGTGGTAATGATCGCCCATTTGCCATCATGCGTGACCTGCGCGCTATGGCCATATTCGGGTTTTTCAGGCGTTGCATAGATCGCCTTGTCTTCCGACTGTGGCGTTCCGATTTTATGGTAATAAATCGTCTGATTGTAATTCAGCTGCTGGAACGCTGCGCCTTCTTTTGGTTCCGCAAATCGCGAATAAAGAAACCCTTCATTGCCGACCCAGCTGATGTTGGTGAACTTTGCCCATTTGATTTCGTCAGCCAGAACCTTGCCGGTTTCGCTGTGGATGACCTTAATCGTCCGCCAGTCCGAACCGCCGTCCTGAATGGCATAAGCCAGCAGCTTCCCGTTCTTTGAAGGCACCCAGCTATCCAGCGCGGTCGCACCGTCCTTGGCCCAAGTGTTGGGATCAATCAGAACTCTGTCCGCACCCGTCAGGCCTTTGCGAACGTAGAGAACAGACTGGTTTTGCAGGCCGTCATTCTTGGTAAAATAATAGAAGCCGCCCGCCTTTTCCGGAAGGCCAAAGCGTTCGTAATCGAACAATGTCTTCATCCGCGCAGCAAGCACCTGTTTGCCTGGCAGCGTATCGAGATAAGCGTCTGTCACGGCGTTTTGTGATTTTACCCAATCGGCAACGGTGGGGTTGACGCGGACGTCATCCTCCAGCCAACGATAAGGGTCGGCAACCTTTACGCCGAATTGTTCATCGACAACATCGACCTTCTTCGTCTCTGGATATGTCAGCCCTGCAGCGACGTCCGCCGTAGCGGCTTCATTGGCCGCAGCCACACTTGACATCGGCGTCAACATGATGGCAGCTCCAAGCAAAAGTGCACTTCGCATAATTTCATTTCCCCAACTCTCAAATGCTTCAATACCGCGTAAAGCGTCGATGGGATAACGCCAACAATTCTCGTTGGCGGCCGCACGAATTTTTCGCTGCTTCGTCGAAAATCACTCCGTAAGTTGCCGTTTGGCCAAAAGCATGGCGGCGGTGATGCAGGCCGCAAATAACATGCCCTCTAACGCGCCTGTGACGATATGGCTGAGATAGCCGAAGCCGTCCTCACCAAACACTGCACCGATGTGGTCCAGACGAAGGCGCGATTGTGGCAATAGTTGCGCCAGCAACGACAGGCTACCGCCAAGCAATTGACCACCTGCCGCTACAATGGAGGCTCCGGTCAGCGTGCCAATCGCTGCGGCGGGAAGCGCCCGTCGAAATACGGACAGCTGCGGTGGTGACCGCTCGCACAGCCACAGGCCGCAACCCACTGCTGCACCAAGTGCCCCGCCTTCCAACGCGCCCGTAATACCCGATGGTGACTGGCCGAGGATAAGCTGAAACGCATCCAGACCAAGCAGTTTGACAATGCCTCCAACCAGAAAACCGCCTGCGGCCCCGCCAGCTATTACCGAGATAGCGGTGCGCTCTTTCATCAGCCCGGCCGAGGCAATGCCAACGCTAACGCCCGCTGCCCCGATCAACGCAACGAGAACCGTGAGCGCGGTTAATACAAGGACGATTGAAGCTGCGGCCATGCCCGGCGCGAGCGGCTGGGACGCGCCTGCAAATCCGTAAAATAGCCCACCAATTAATCCGGCAATGCCGCCGCCGACGACACCTGCCCCAGCGGTCGCCCAGAACACCCGCACGTCGGAGTTGGCGACAGCAAGGGGCGGAAGTCCATCTCCATGCTCGACATGGGCTACAAATCTGTAGCCATGCTTTGGAACCGTTTCGATGAATCGCGGCCGTGCGGCGTCGTCGCCTAACGTCCGGCGCAGTGTACGGATGCATTGGGTGAGGGCCTCGTCAGTGACAGGAACGCCGCGCCAGACTTTATCCATGAACTGATCTTTCAAGACCAACCCGCCACCTTCGCGCACCAGCAACACTAGCGCGTCAAAATAGCGACTCGTTACGTCAACGACCACGCCGTCCTGACGCAGCAAACGGCTATCGACGTCCAGCGTGAAGCTACCGAAACGAAAGCTACCGGAATCCATTGTTCACCAAATGCTCATGTCCTGCTCATGCCTGCAATGTCGCATAGCTGTATGCATAGCTCCCATTCACCGAAAAGGGCAATGTTATGAATATCGAGAATACGGGGGCGACACGGTCCCGACTGAACATCTGGCGCGTCCTCGGCTGGGGCGGTGCCATTGTACTGATCTTGACCCCATTGGTCGCGATGCAATTCACCAAGGAAGTCGATTGGGACGAAACCGACTTCATCGTCGCCGCCATCATCTTCGGCATTGTAGGGGGTCTTATCGAATTTGCCGTGCGCCTATCATCCAACTGGTATTTCCGATTGGGATCGATGTTTGCGGTGCTCGCTGGGTTTATGGTCATCTGGTCGAACTTGGCCGTTGGCATGATCGGCAATGAGAATAACCCGGTAAATCTATGGTTCGGTCTGGTGTTGTTGATTGCCATCGCGGGCAGCATCGCCTCGCGGTTTCGCGGGAGCATCTTGCCGCAAGCGATGTTTGTTGCCGGCGCGGTCCAAATCAGCATCGGCATCTTCGCCGGCATTTTAGGCAGCGATATGCGCGGCGGACGGTTCACGATTGTCCTTTCCGTTGCATGGCTCATTTCAAGCCTGCTGTTCTGGTGCGCCGCCCAAAGCGCGCGGCCTAAATCATAAGCTCAAATAAAAAGGGCGACACCCTTCCGGATACCGCCCCTTTTTAAACCCTTGCAGCGCGACGTGTTTATTCAGCGTCGTCCATCACTTCGACTGGACCGCTGTCTTGGCCCTTGGCGTCGACATTGCGGTCAACGAGCTCGATGACGCCCATTGGTGCGGCATCGGATCCACGGAAGCCAGCCTTGATCACGCGGCTATAACCACCGCTACGGTCAGCATAGCGCGTCGCCAGTTCGTCAAACAACTTTACGAGCTGTGTATCGTCCATCAAACGGCTCATCGCGAGACGACGGTTGGACAAGCCACCCTTCTTCGCCAGCGTAATCAGCTTTTCGATATATGGACGCAGTTCCTTCGCCTTCGGCAAAGTCGTCTTGATCTGTTCGTGCTTGATAAGCGACGCTGCCATGTTGCGAAGCATTGCGGTACGGTGCGACGTGGTACGTTGCAGCTTACGGTGGCCAACTTTATGGCGCATAATTCATTCCTTTCTTGCCGACCCTTCCAGGCGGGAGGTGCGAAGCCGACCATAGGTCAACCCGGTTCCCGCTTTCCCTGAAGGGATCGGTCGTTCGTAGGGGGTCCGTATCAGGTAACCCGATCCAGGCCTTTCAAGGGTGGCCCTTTGCCCTTTAACAATGGGCCAAAGCACTGCTTCGGCCCATATATTCTTATCCGAGCAGTTCCTGCTCAAGCTTCTTAGCCATCTCTTCGATGTTTTCCGGCGGCCATCCGGGGATGTCCATGCCAAGGCGCAAGCCCATCGACGAGAGTACTTCCTTGATTTCGTTCAGCGACTTGCGACCGAAATTAGGCGTACGCAACATTTCGGCTTCGCTCTTTTGAACGAGGTCGCCAATGTAGATGATGTTGTCGTTCTTGAGGCAGTTGGCGCTGCGAACCGACAGTTCCAACTCGTCGACCTTCTTGAGAAGATAACGGTTGAGTTGGTTTGCATCCGATTCTTCCGACGATGCCGAAGGTGCAGCCATGCCAATCATTGGCGACGATGCAGCCATCGAATCTTCGAAGTGGACGAACACTTGCAACTGGTCCTGAAGGATACGGGCGGCATAAGCTACAGCGTCTTCAGGGGTTATGGTCCCATCGGTTTCAATGGTCAGATTCAGCTTGTCATAGTCAAGCTCTTGACCAATGCGCGCATTGTCGACCTTGTAGGCGACCTGACGAACAGGCGAATACAGGCTGTCGACCGGGATGAGGCCAATCGGCGCATCCGCAGGACGATTTGCAACAGCAGGAACATAGCCCTTGCCGGT
>Ga0105050_10006565_pt1 | contig 14374 bp, 14 predicted proteins | sample FRY01_FD_78088 | JGI IMG/M metagenome (GOLD analysis project Ga0105050, IMG submission 78088) | Freshwater microbial communities from Lake Fryxell liftoff mats and glacier meltwater in Antarctica - FRY-01 | ecosystem: Environmental > Aquatic > Freshwater > Ice > Glacier meltwater ... | reverse complement strand
GGTATTCCGCGGCCGTGTGGATCGTGGTTTCGTCGTACTGCTCCGTGTAGGTCGGTGCGCTCGCGTTGTAATGGTCGACGACTTCAGCCATGATGCGTATCTCCTGGGACGTGTTGGGGAAGTTGGATGTCGACATGTTACTTGATTATGCGGGAACCTCGCGGGCAACCTTGGCGGTTACCTTGACCCAGGAGCTGCCGTTATCGCTGAAGCCTGCAGGGATGGCGTCTTTGACTTCCAGCGTGCGGGTGTAGCCCGAACCGTTGTCACTCCAACCTGCGGGAGCGGCATCTTTGACCTGGGTGTCGTAGCCCAATGCAACGTGGCAGCCGTCGGGGTGGGCGGTACCCGAGCTGCAGGGTTGGGGGTCAACGCGCCAGCCGGTCACGATGAACTCCGTGTGGTAGCTGTAGCCCCGGGTTTCGGTTTCACTGTGGAATGTGTACGGCGTACTTTGCTCACAGAGCGCACCTGCCTCGGTGTAACCGTCTGGGCAAACGTAAATCGTTTTCGTCGCCGGTTTGGGTGCCGGGCCGGGTGCAGGTGCTGGAGTCGGAGTCGGAGCCGGGGTAACGGGAACTATTGGAGTCACGGGTTTTTGGGTGTCAACGGGTGCGGGGGTGCCGGTGTAGGTCAGCCCGGTGAGCGCGTGCAGGGATTCGGTCATGATCGCGCTTGTTGCCTTGCCTGCGCCCAGAGCGTTGATTGGGGTGACCGTGAAGGTGTACAGCGCGTCGGTGTTGAGGCCCGTGAGTGTGAATTCCCGGGTGGTGCTGCTGCGGACCTGGGTTAACTCGCCCCTTTTAGCTACTGGAATGGAGGTCAGTGGCGTGGCAGTGACTTCATAGCTGACGATTCCTTGCGCGGGGGTGTCGTTGTGCTCCCACGTGAGTTCCACCGAACCGGCTACAGGTGTGGTGAACACGGTTAATTCGCTGGCGGGGCTGGTGGTGGTGATCGCCCGAACTTGGGTTTTTTGCTTGTCCGCTGTGAAGGTATAAGGAACACCCGGCGTCAGTTTGGTGAAAACGACAGTGCCGTTCTTTCTCGAAGTCTTCGTTGCACGAAAGTTTTTAGCTTTCGCGGTGACTTGTGCCCCGGCCGGTGCGTTCACTGTGATTTGGCCGACGGCGGTCTCTTTCGCGCTGAGTACGTTGGTGTTGTCTTGGGCAATTATTTTCGATGACCCACTAGAGGCTGGCGCACTTGCCACGACCTGGGTGACGTTGGCTATTGCGCTCTGAGCACCGCCCAGGCCTGCGAATGTGAGGCACAGGGTGGTTGCGAGAACTGAAACGAGGGTTTTCCGTGATGTTTTCATAACCCTGTTATGCCCGGAAAGACCGGCCGTTAAACAGATGAAGTGTGGCTGTGGACAACTCCTGAATTCTCGAGAACTTCTTCGTGTAATGCGGTGATTTCCGCCGCCATGCGATTAATACTGAATTCTTTGAGGGCGCGCTCACGTGCGTTGGCTCCGTGGGAGCGCGCAAGTTCGGGGTCACCGAGATAGCGCTCGATTGCTTGTGTCAGGGCGGGAATATCCCCTGGTTCGACAATGGCGCCGGTTTGTCCGTCCCGGACCGTCTCAGGCAGCCCCCCGATTCGATTAGCAACAACGGGCTTTTCCAAAAACGCTGATTCCAAGGCAACCAGGCTGAATCCTTCATAGGCCAATGAAGGCACCACTGTGACCGTTCCGGCGTTGATCAGGTCCAAAGTCGCAAATTGTTCTTGCCTTCCGTGAAAGCGAACCCGATCGCCTAGGCCCAGTTGCCAGGCAAGCGCCCGCAGATTTTGTTCTTCACCTCCGACACCCACAATATTTATCCGCAGGGCAGGAAACTTCTCGGTGAGTGGTGCGCAGGCCGTCAGAGCATCGTGAAATCCCTTTGTTTTTTCTAATCGACCGATGAGGTTAATCGTTGCCACTTCGGATTTGACCGCCGGATGCAAGAACCGTGGATCGGGTAGTCCGTTTCGGATCACCTGGACACCTGCAACTCTCCCCGTGTCTTTGCTAATTGACTCCAGGACGTTATGGGAGACGGCGATCACGCGGTTAACGGTGTGGATGCGAGTGTTCATGTGAGTGGAGAGAGGCCCCTCAAGAACTCCGTGAACGTGCAGAACCGTTGGGATGCGTAATGATTCTGCAACAATGGATGCTGCGCTGCCAACGGTGTAGGGACCGTGAATATGGATTACATCAGGTTTGATCTCGTTGATGAACCTCCGGGTTTGCAGCAGCACCCGGGCAAAATCGAGCTGGGCCCATGCGAACTCTGAGGTGTCAGGGACTTGACTTGAGTCTCGAATCACCACGGAGTAGACAGCTGTAGTTCCTTGGACACAGCGATCGGGTCGCTCACCCTGTACTCGAGGAGCAAGAACTAGGTTCAGGTGCTCGCTGGTCGCATTGAGTTGCTCTGTTAGGTTTTCGACTAGGACTTCAATCCCGCCGCGGGTGGGAAAGTAGCCTGGGACAACGTGCAGAATTCGTTGTTGCACGCTTTATCACCAGCCATTCGTGGTTCGGTCAGATATCGGTAGAAGGGACCCCCGTGCACCTCGTGAGCGTGATCATACCCACGTTCAACTACGGTACGTATCTCTCGGAATCAGTCGGAAGTGTGATTGATCAAAGCGGCCTTGATTCCGAACTAGAAGTTCTCGTTGTCAATGACGGTTCGACGGATAACACGCTGCAAGAACTGGCGAAAATTACGGATCCACGTGTGCGAGTGGTCACTCAGATCAATGCGGGGATTGGAGCCGCCCGCAACACAGGCGTTGCCCATGCTCGCGGGGACGTATTGGCGTTTCTGGACGCCGACGACTACTGGAGGGAAGACAAACTTTCCCGCGCACTCAAGTATCTGAACGGTTCTGGTGCGGGGAAGATTCATTTTTCGATGCTCCAGGAATTTTTGGACCCGGGAGTGCTCGCCAGCGAGCAAGTTCAACCCACCCCACGTTTGCTCAAAGGTTTCAGCGCAAGTTGCACCACTCTTCACCGCTCAGATTTCGACGCAGTCGGAGGTTTCGACCAATCATTAGAATCTTGTGAGTTCATCCAGTGGTACATCAGGGCCCAAGAAGCCGGCTTGGGCAGCGAGGTTGACAGCGAGATCCTGACATTTCGCAGGATTCACAGCCTTAATCGAGATCGCGCCGGGCGGAGTTCGAGTAATCAGTACGCGCGGATCCTCATGAATAAAATCAGATCCCAAACAGTCAAAAACGAACACTAAGAAAAGGTGACGTGTTATATGTCCATGGAGTCAATGCAGTTTGTGAGCAAGTACCCGAACGTAGTGTTCGAGGAGTCCGAGCATGAGGTCGTCGTGGTGAACTTAATCACTGGGGTCTACTACTTCCTCACGGGCACGGGAGCATTTGCCTGGATGGCGATCCAAAGTGGCGCCAGTATCGCGGAAGTGGCCTTGGAGTTGAGCACGATTGCGCCAACAGACACTGATCCAGAATCCGATTTAGCGGCGTTTGTCAACGAACTTGTTGAGCTTGAATTGCTGGTCCCCCAGAAGGGTGAAGCCGCACGTGAACACCAAGCGCCCGATCTGAGTGAGTACGTCGTGGCGGGTTATCTCACTCCCGCGCTGGAGTCCTATGCCGATCTGCAAGATATTTTGCTGTTGGATCCGGTGCACGACGTGGACGCTGACGGCTGGCCGTCGGCAAAGTAAGTCATAAAGCGGGTATCAAATGATTGCTCAGTCGAAAGTCGCTTATTTGGGTAACAGCGTCAGCGCTCAACGCAACTCATTCATTGAACCACTGCACCAGTTTCTCGTAACCCACTGGGATGTTGCTAGGCGACAGCTCAAGTCGGCCCTGAGCAGAGCTGGACCCGCCTTGTGCTCCGCCAATGCCGCCATCCGAATGACTGTTCGTGAGATGGGTGCTTTTCGCAGCGCAAGGGTTAACTGTTGGAGGAAGCAGCTGTGAACGTCTCTGTGGTAATCGCAACAAAGAACTCAGGTGATTTCTTACGCGAATGCCTTGAAAGCATCGATTCCCAGTCGCTCGTGCCCAGTGAAGTGTTCGTCATTGATGCTGGATCAACTGATGCAACCCGGCAAATTGCATCCGATTTCACTTGGGCGCAAGTTCAACAGCAGGTCGGCAAAGGGCTACCCAATGCGTGGAATCAAGGACTAAAAATTGTCGCTGGTGAATTCATTGCAATGATCGACAGTGACGATTACTGGGTACCAGAATTCCTAGATCGGTGTGTGGGTGCGCTAACTGAGCAACCTGCAGCATCTCTCGCGCTCGCGAAAGTGAAGTTTTTCACGCCGCAGGGGAGTTCGACGGAGAATCTGCGGCCAGAGCTAAATGGTCTGGAGACAATCGGGAACATGCCAGGCGCAACAGTTTTCCGCCGATCATTACTCGATCAAATTGGCTTCTTTCCCGAGGAGTTCATCATCGCCAGTGATATTGAGTGGTTCGCAAGAATTCGAGAGTCGAACATCGTTAGCGTTGAATTGCCTTTCCTCGGTCTACACAAGAGGATGCACGACAAGAACTTCTCGCTCGATCCCACATTCAAAGATATTTACCAAAAGGAAATTCTCCAGATTGCACGACGACGGATTATTGTCGCCGGAAAAGCGAAGAGCGAATTGTCCCAGCCAGACGCACTTCATTAACGCAAGAGTCCAGTTCTTCATTTCTCACGATTTCGCGGGGATGCGTGAGTGGCCAATTAATGGGTCTCGCTTCTCGGCTGCTGATACGTGGGTTTGCTGTCGTGGTGTGGGTAGCGTCCGATCCGAATCCAACGTTGTGGACTAAGTTCGTGGAAGGGCGTACCGAGAGCATGTTTTTCTTCCACATAGAAAATTGAACTGCGTAGTCCCAAATGAAGGATAGAGGATTTCCATTGGTGCTCACGAGGTCAAACATTTTTTGCCAGTACACAACTTCCAAGGCTGAACCAACGTGTGTACTGAGCCAATCTGTTGTCCGAAGTTCATTCCAGTTATGCAGAGTCAGATCGAGTTCATGCCACCGGTCTGCCCACGTTGCCCATCCCCACCCAGAAAAAAAGTGACCAAACGTATAACTCTCGACGGTCAACCGGTCCGGAAATTCCCATATGTTCCCGCCAATCGAAAAAATGTTTTCAATGCCACGCATGCGTTCCAAGAGTTCTGAAGTGAAGCTAAAGAAATCTTGGTGTGGAATGCAGTCGTCTTCGAGGATAATTGCTTCTGGAACTTGAGAAAATACCATGTCAAGCCCGCTGACAATCCGACCGCGACAGCCTAGATTTGTGTCGGAGTACTCCAAGTGCACATCGCACTCCCAGTCCACCTTTTAAAATATTTCACGGCATTGATGCACTAACTCAAATTCACCTGGTTGAGATGCGCGGGGTCCGTCAGAGATCACGAACAAAGTTGTCGGTCGCGCCTGACGCACTTGCTCAAACAGCAGGGCAGTGTGCTCAGGGCGGTTAAAAACTATGACCACAACGGGTGTCGTGCATGTTTTACCAGTATGCGCCGTCATCCACCAACCACTCTCTGTCTTTGGGTTTGTACTCCTGCGGCATGTGGACCCAAGAGTCGTTGAAATAGGTATCCCTCCATTCTGGACTGTCCTCCCACCTCTTGCCTTTTACGCCAAACATGGCTTGAAGGTGTCCGCCGAGAGAGATTCCCACCTTGCCTAGTTCCTTGACACGGGCGGCGATAGGAACAACTAAACCACTTGCCGCAATTAGTGCGACATCAAAGTCCAAGCTTTCCAGTTTCTGAGAAATTCGGGCCAAGATCTCCGCACTCGAACTTGATCCATGTCTTGTGTGAGAATCAAAAATTGATGGGAAAGCGAGTGAATTAACTTCTGCAGGCTCCCACCACGGAACGTGAACGTTTTTCCACACGCTCTCGAAAGTGCGCTTGTTCGCTCGCTGCACTAGGAATTCTGCGGGTGTGGTCACCAACAAAATTCTGCTACCCTTAAACAGGGGTAGATAACAGTCACTTTTGTTATACGGCGAAGAGCGATTTGGTTCAAGCGAATTGAATTCCAGAGGAACGCCTGGAAATTGAAACTCATTGAATATGCGTGGCGCAAGATGCGAATTGTGTGCGGCAATAAAATCCATTTTTCTCAGTGCTCCGGCTAGATTTATGCCTTCTTGGGAAATGAATTCGTCGCTGTCTGGAAATATTCCGCACTGCATTGTGGCGTGAAAGCGGGCTGCGGTGCGGATCGCGGCGATTTGGCGCGGGTTGGCACTCGCCTGTTCTTGCAAGAAGGAAGACGCGACCCACACCTGCTCCGCGTAGCCGAGTTTTCCTGCTGCGAAACCTGACCGTGAATCCAGAGCTGACTCCATCCCGCGAATGAAACCAGCGCGAGCACTGTCGGAGAGTGTTGATTCCGACTGCGTTTGGTCAAGTTGCGACATAGAGACAAGGTTAAGGTCTGCTCAATAAGGGCGTAGCCTTGCGTTCGTGTCTGTTACCGAGCTTGTTGCCCTGGCAAGAACTCAAGGGATGCGGGTTTGTGAACTCGATGGAGTAGCCACCGTTTTTGACCCCGGGACTGGTCGGTATTTCGTTGTATCTGAAGTTAGCGGCTCAGAGACCGAATTGGTCAACCACGAGTTAACCGAATTCGCCCACCTTGTACTCAAAGACCCTGAGCTCGACTCCTCACTGTTGGGTCCGGTCATGCGTGTTGATGTTCCTCATGCCAATCAGCGACTCATTCTGGAAAGAATGCAAGTGCGCACATTTGTGAGTTCTTTTTTTCAGGAAGCGTCAGAACTAGCTTTGAATCAAGAGATGACAAGTTTCGACATTTCCCTTGCAGGCAAAGTCGTTCGGATCGAAGTCCCCAGATTTGATGCTGATTTTCGGATCTCACTACAAGAAGCCTTCTTTGGCACGGTTGCTGAGCCAGGTGTGAAACCAGACTTCACCATTTCGATTATTGATTCAACAAACGGACCGCGTAGCTTCGAGCTGGGTTTTGATTGGGACTGGCATTTACCGTTGGGAGTCGTTGATTCGGTGCGCACTGATCCTTATCGGATTGCGATCGACCGTCACACTCAAAGCATCAGCGTTTTTTCTCCCAAAGAGGGGAAATGCGTGGTCTGGATGCCAAGTTACCGTGATATTCCCTACTGGTCAGCCGCTACTCCTCTTCGACTGCAACTCTCCTGGATAGCGGACTCGCTCGGATCTGAGTTCATACACGCTGCCGCGGTGAAAGTGGGTGAAAAAGCGCTGCTTTTTGCGGGTTTGTCAGGTTCTGGAAAGTCCACACTCGCGCTCCGGCTTGCCCAACTGGGTTTTCCGCTACTCGGAGACGACTTCTTGCTGGCAGAAGGTGAGAAGGTCACAGCTGTTTATCGAAGACTAAAAGTGCACGACTGGGCTGCCGCCCGTGTACTACCGAATTCTTGGACAGTTCTGAATCCGCATGGTGTGAATGAAAAGCGAATAGTTGATCCTGGAAATGAGCTGTACACCGAAGAACTCCCCATAGGGGCGATCGTCATTCCTACTGTCGGGGAGCAATTCTCCATAGAGCCAATGACTGGAGGCCAGGCACTTGCAGCGCTCGCACCACCAACTATTTCAGGACTTTTAGGTGGAAATGAATCCAGCCTCGAGCGGCTAGCAGCAATTGCAGCAGGTGCACCATGCTATTCATTGGTCGTTGAAGAATCCCTATTGAACGACCCCGTGCTACTTCATAAATTAGCTAATCTGGGTATGTGATTCGCTCGCGGTTGAATTCTTTCGCCAGGATTGCCAGTAGAAAATCAGAGTTGGCACGGCTATGGCAATCAGCATCGGATCTAAAGGAAACCTGTATCTCGTCAACATGAGAAATGGTAGGGAGCCAAGGAAGTAGATAAAGATGGCCCACGCGGGAAGTTGAAATCTCTCGAGAGTCGGAGTTGAGATTAAAAATCGGGCAAACCACCAACCCAGAAAACCCAGAAAAATTAGAACAGCGCTAAACAGCCCGAACCAGACAAAAAAAATCTTCCCTGCCCCGACGGCCTCAATCTCAGGTCCGGCTGGTCCCCAAAAGAATGTTGTCCGTCGAAAAAACAACTCAACAAATTTCGCGGGATCATCAAACATGAACTCAATAGAACCGCGCACGTAACCTAGTGGTGTTACTGGCGGTGACATGTAACCGCCTGTCGTCGCCTCTGGATTTGAGCCGATCCAAACGTTAATTGGACCATTAGTCGTAAGGAACGAGGACTGACCCATCACAATGAAGTTTCGGATACTCCACAAAACGAGCGGCAACGAAGCGCCACAGACAAATGCGATTGCCGGGGCGCGAAATTTACGAACCAGGAAAATCAAAATAACGATCCCGATCAATAATGATCGCGAGTTGGTCAAAGTTGCAAAGCCAATAGATAGCCCCGCAAGTGTGGCAGCCGCGATTCTCCAACGGACTGATTTGAGTTCATTTGCGCGCAGTGCGACAACGAGAATGAGGGCGGTCGTGATGAAAAATGTCAGCAGCATTTCGTATCCAGTATTCCGGACTGAAATGATCATGGGTGGGCTCACCAAGAGAAGTAGAACCGTAGCAATTCGAGTCCACGAATTTTGAAGCCGTAAAAGCCACCAAATACCAATGACAACACCCACGAACAGCATGCTGTGAAAGACATGAATGGACGTGGCAGTAAGACCTGCCGTCTTATCCAGCACAGCGAGCGTCACGGAATAGAGCATTGGCCAGTAATTTTCCTGGAAAGCCTGCGGATCGCTCCAAAAATTCGATTGTTCAATCATGCTGCGTGCGTAATTGAGGTAAGTGTCAGCGTCTGGTCCAAGAGTTGTGCTTCTTCGGAAGAAAAATTGCACGATAAGTGAAATAGCTGTTGCCGACGAGAGTAGCGCTACTTCCTTTTTCCTACTCAGAGTTACCCGCATGATGCATGAGCGTACTTAATCGGCGCATGCATATGCGAATCAAACGTCCTGATCGAGATTTCTAGAAAGTTGGTTTTCGGAGTGAGTTCGTAGATTCCGGCAGCGTTGTCGGGGAGTGGAACAAAACCTTTGATTTCCCCATTGATATATAGGGCGCGGGTTGGTCTCGGATTATCTGAGGTGTCAAAAACAACCTCCAGTTCAAGGCGCGTGGGTTTATTCGGGGTGGCTGGGATTCTGATTCGGTAGTCGCGATCAGGGATCAGCCCTCCCTGTGTCCAACCTTGGGAGAATCCACCAAATTTGTCACACATAATCACTTCAATTGGTCGGAGTTGACCCAAGTTTGCCCAGAGTCGGTAAGACACCCCGTTCACTCCCGGAACTTCTTTGAGTCGTGCCCGCTGTTCACAGGTAAGTTTTCTGCGTCGAACCACCTCGGGGAATGTGGCTGCTTTGGAAAGGGATCGTGCAGCATTCTCGGATCGCGCAACCAGTGCCGCCGGTTGTTCACGCAGGGTGATTTTTGAAATTGAATTGGTGCGCCCCGTAGGTATGAGTCCGAGTGATTCAAGTTCCTTGAAATATTTTCGGGCGATCGATATGAGTTCAGACCTCAATAGGAGCGGCCGAAGGTCGTCAAAGTTCAGGAGTGAATCGAGTGACCCAAGGTCGAGCAAGGTTTGAATTTGATCGGTACCCGCTGTGCCCTTTTTTGCGTGCCAGATCGAAAGGGCCGCGGTGAGCTCGGCTGAGGGTATGCGAATCGGGGTGTTGGTTATTTCGATGAGTGACCCAGGATCACGGAAGAGTTGCCTAAAGATCGCAGACTTACCATCGGTTGTATGCAGGTCGATCACCGCGCCCTGGGCGTTCTCCCAAGCAGCATCGATAACTGAACCATCAGAGACTTTGATGCGAAAGCCTTGTTCTTTCATCACCTCTACGCACTGTGACTCATGACCTGGCGCAATCACAACGTCAATATCACCCATGCGTCTAATCGCCCAGTTACCAGAAAGCGCACAGATCGCCCCGCCCTTAATCACTCGGTAGTCCACACCCGACTCGTTGAACGCGTCAAACAAATTTCGGGACTGGGCAAATCGAAGTGCATTGCTTGACCAAGAAGATCGATAGACCCCTTTAAGGAGTGCAAAGCTGTTCGCGCCCGTTTGGTCCTTTAAACTCAGATAGATCGCTGGCATTGCGCGAATGACTAGGTGCGGCAGTTCATCAAATGGAATTGTCGTGGTGAGTTCGTTCCAAGAGGTAAGGGCATCTGGCGCTGGGGCGAGTGCCGCGAGCGTCGCCAGGCGGGTGAGTTCCTTTCGGTTCACTCCTTGTTCCGCCGCAGGCCCGAGAGGGATCCCTTCGTTTTCTGCCAACGGTCCTCGCCTGTGATTCCACCTAGGAGTGAATTGACTCCGACTCGACGGAGTGTGCGGAATGCGTGAATGGGTGATTGTTTGAATTCGGCGGGAGCCAGACGAAGTCGATTGCGCACCATGGTGGCTCGACGTGCAGGTGAGTGGTTGGTGATCATGACTTTTCTACCCAAAATAGATACCTGGCGTGAGTCCCCCAAATTGTGATCGATCTCGACGCTGTCAGTGAGGGCAACAAGGTAGCCCGCTTCACGCAGGTGCAGGCAGGCCGCAGCATCAACGGCGTCAATCCCTAAACGTTCGTCAAATCCGCCAATTTGGGTGAGAGCACTCACCCGCCAAAGCGCACCACTTTGAATCACTTCCTGGGTAACCGTGACCCCGCCGACTTCAGACTTTGGATAATTAATGGGGCCGCTTAGATCATTTACTTGGCTCGGGGCAATCACACCAACGACAGGACGGTCTGACCACAACTTTTCGTGGGCAAGGGCAGCGGAAACAATCGTGCTGACATAACTTTGGGTGATTTGTGAGTCCTGATCCAGTGTGAGTAACCAATCGAACCCTTGTTCTTGGGCCGCGCGCAAACCTTGATTAAGCCCGCGGGCGATCCCGCGATTGCGGCTATTTCGCAGGACGTCTACATGTGGAAATTGGGAAGCCTCGCGCAGCTGCGGATCGGCGGTGCAAGGGCTTGCATCATCGGACACAATCACTGGCTCGGAGAGCGAGGCCAAAAGTTCGGTGAGGTTTCGAGCTGGTGCATATGTAGGAATCACGACAAGAACGCAATTCGCATTTTGTTGCATGTCAGCGTTCGCCCATTCTCGTCGTTTCAAGCGTCCCGGTCGCGATGCTCACACTCGTTGTAAACACCGTGGTGGAAAGTTGCTCATTAAGATAATCGGCCATTGTCGTAGAAGCGACCACAAAGTTCATGTCTCTGAAAGTAGATGTGGTTTCACTGTTGTTGGTACTGCGCTCGCGGAAACCAATTTCCGAGATCGCGAAGAACACTCGATTCGTTTCCCAAACGGCACCTGCGCCGATCGTCACACAGTCCAAGACGCGCGCTTTGGTGTCGACAGTTGGAATCAAGCAGTTCAGGCTCTCTCGAGTCTTGGTATTGGTGAGTCGAAAGCCACCGGAGAGGGCGTTCGCAGAGCCAGTTTTGGCTACCACCGGCAACTCAAGGCGCTGCGATGCAGTGGCAGTGAGCTGAGTGAGAGAGCCGGGTGAGATTGCGGTCATGCTGATATTTGCACTATTCCAGGCCGGCAAGACTCCAGGTGAAGTCGTGAACGTAAAACTCCCAGTTGCGGGCACAGTTTCTGATTTGACGCTTTGGGCGTCATCAGCGTTGATGGGTGGCGCAATGATCACACCGAACACGACAGCGGCAGCCGTTGCAGCAAGAAATGTGCGCGGGATGAACATGAATGACTCCAATAATCAAGGTGCTCGGGGAAGAATTCTTGACTAGATTGCAAGGGTACCCGCCTGTGGCGCATGTGGCAAGAGGCGCTGCGGCGCAGTCATCGGAGTAAGTTTGAGTCGTGGGTGCGCGGGTAGGAATCGATTTAGAGCAGTTCGCCCGTGATCCCTATGGTTCTGGAATCCAACGTGTCTTGCAACAACTAGCCCTTTACTGGCCAGCGGACACGATTGAGGCTGACTTCATTTTCCCTGATGGTGAACACTTTGCCTTGCTAGATCCCACAGCTGCAGCTCAGGTCTTATCCATCCCATTTGGTGAACGGGAAGCTGGATCGGATCTGAGGGAACTCGTCCGTGCGGGAATTGAGCAAGCTCCGGGTCAGCGCGTCCAAGCTGCCGAACTGCAGGGGCGTTACACGACCTGGCTGTTGCCCGAAGTGAGTTATCTCCCTGCTGTCTTAGATCGCCTTCGTTCCTTTCAGGAGCACATGCTCACGGTCATGATTGGTTTTGACGCTCTCCCCATGACCCAACCCAGCAACTACCGTTTCACACCCGGCATGGCGAGAAATGTTAATGAGTATTTTTTACAGTTGATCAAAGTGGACAAAGTGGTATGTATCTCGAACTACGCGCGTGAAGAGATCGTGGGCACCCTGCGCCGGCCCGCGGAACTTGTCACCGAAGTCGCACACCCCGGTGGTGATCACTTCCCGGTTCGTGCTCCCAAGGACTTGAGCGGGCCGGTGCGCTTTCTTCGTCTAGGGACCCTTGAAGCCAGGAAAATGCCGGCAGAAATTCTTGCCGCATTCCTCGATGCTAACCCTGCTAATACCGAACTAGTTTTTGTTGGTGGCAGTTCGGCTTCTTATGAAAGCATCAATGTTGCCGTCCAGACTGCCAACGACTCTGATTCCCCGGTCACCTGGATCAAGGGTGCGAGTGACCAACAAGTCAAGGACTTGATCGCTGACTCGAGTGTTTTCCTCGCGATCGGAATCGAAGGTTACGGAATTCCAGTTCTAGAAGCGATCGCCGCTGGAACTCCTGTTGTGTATTCGGGTATCCAGCCGGCTGCCGAAATCATGCAAGGTTTTGGTGCCGCACGTCACCGAGGTCACAGCCACAAGGATTTAGTGGACTTGTTTGTCCAGTATTCCCAACCCGACTCACTTGACTCGTTGAACTCTGAACTTGATGTCAACAAGATTCCGACATGGAAGTCGTTCACCAACGCGGTCGTGCAACTCTGTCAGCGGTAACTAAGTTAATCGTTTGAACCCTGCTTGGGCGGTGCCATTAGGTAGTGCCGCCACCAGTTGCGCGTCGTCCATTTGTGAGAGTTCAGCGAACACGATTGCAAGTGCGGTGTAGTACTGCTCAAGAATCTCGTCGGTGTGAGCGATTGAAACATAAAGTGAATTCCCAGCGAGGTACCCCTGATCCAGCATGCGTGAAGTGATGTAGGTCTTCACGGCAAGTGGGTCAAGTCCTGAAACTGCGAAGTTTGCGAGTGCGGGTAGTCCGCCAGCCGTAACGGTGAGTCCAGCGTCAGCGCCGAGTTTCTCCCACTGCTGTTGAACCTGGATCCCGATCTCGTGCACGCGCTGGGTTGCATTTTCTTTTTCCATTACGTCAAGGGTTGCAAGGGCTGCGGTCGGTCCAATTCGTTCGGTCCAAAAAGTACTAGAGATGAAACTGGTTTGTGCAGCCTGCATGACCTCTGCCCGACCGATCACAGCGGTGATTGCGTAACCGTTACCGAGTGTCTTGCCAAATGATGCGAGGTCAGGTTCAACCCCGTAGTGCAAATGCAAGCCACCGAGTTCTTTGCGGAACCCGCTCGTGCATTCGTCAAAAATTAGGACGGCCCCGTATTTGGTTGCAAGTGCACGAACACCTTCAAGGAAACCTTCAGCGGGCGGGTCGCTGCGCTGGACTTCCATGTAGATCACGCCTATTTGATCATCGGTCTCCATGATCGTGGTGATTTGTTCGAGATCGTTGAACTGAAAGGGAATGGACGTTCCGGTGAGCGCTTTGGGGACACCGTTAGGTTCAAGACCTGGGAGCAGGTGACCGGTGAGTGAATCATCGGAACTTAAATTCGCGGCGAGGTACCAATCGTGCCAACCGTGGTAACCGCAGAAAGCTACTTTGTCTTTACCGCTAGCAGCGCGACCAATTCGCACAGCGATAGCGCACGCTTCACCACCACTTCGTGCATAACGCACCATGTCCGCCCATGGGTGAAGCTCAATCAATTTTTCCGCCAGGTACACCTCTTCGGGTGCATTCAAAGTTGACAGGTTCCCCTTGGTCACCGTCTCGTGAACTGCTGCGTCAACCTCGGGACGGCTGTAACCCAAAATATTGGTACCAACCCCCATGAGCCCAAGGTCTTTGAACTCGCGCCCGTCAAGATCCCACACGCTGCAGCCTTGGGTCCGGGAAAAATATGCTGGCCAGCCTTCGGGCAAATACATCTCGGCCCGCTTGCTCAGGAGCATGGAACCGCCGGGGATCAATTTCTTGGCCTTGCGCCACAGATCGGTCCCGGTGGTTGGCTGCTGTTGCGTCACGGTC
>Ga0105050_10006561_pt1 | contig 14378 bp, 12 predicted proteins | sample FRY01_FD_78088 | JGI IMG/M metagenome (GOLD analysis project Ga0105050, IMG submission 78088) | Freshwater microbial communities from Lake Fryxell liftoff mats and glacier meltwater in Antarctica - FRY-01 | ecosystem: Environmental > Aquatic > Freshwater > Ice > Glacier meltwater ... | reverse complement strand
TTTGAGGGGCTGCCGGTCAGGATCGAACGGTTTCCCCCCAGCGGCCCGGCCATGCTCAAGCGCAGCCGGGCTCTGCGCGAGGCGCTGAACCGCCGCATTGGCGAATTCGATGCGCTGCATGTTCACGGGGTGTGGGAAGGGTGCCTGAGCGACGCAGCGGCGGTATTCCGCCGCGCGGGTAAGCCGGTATTCGTTTCGGCGCACGGGATGCTCGATCCGTGGTCGCTGCGCCAGTCGCGCGGACGCAAGGCGCTGGCGCTGGCGCTGACCGGGACCGGCGCGATGCTGGCGCGGGCGAGCGCTATCGTCTTCGCCACGGCAGAGGAAAGCGCGGTGGCGCGGCATCCCGGCACACCGCGCCACGCGATAGTCGCCAACGGGATCGATTGCGCGGCGCTCGATGCGGCCATCGCGGGGGATGCGATGCCGCTTCTCCAACGCGCGCCGCTGCTTGCCGGGATGTCGGTAGACGGGCCAGGGCGGACCATCCTCTATTTCAGCCGGATCCACCCCAAAACAGGGCTGGACCTGCTGGTCGCAGCCTTCATTGCGCTGGCGACCAAGCATCCCGACGCGCGGCTGCTGGTCGTCGGCATTCCGCAGGACGAAGCTTATGCCGCAACGATCCAGACGCGGCTGGCGACGACTGGGTTGAGCGATCGCGCCGCCTTCGTCACTGACCTGTTCGGCGCTGCGGCCAAACCGGCATTGAGTCTGGCCGACATTTTCGCGTTGCCCTCTCATCAGGAAGGCTTTTCCATCGCGCTGCTCGAAGCGCTCGGCGCTGGTTTGCCGGTGCTGATCACCGACCAATGCCACTTTCCGGAGGTCGCCGGGGAAGGCGCCGGACGAGTGGTGGCCGACGATGCCGCCGGGATCGCCCGCGGACTGGACGAGCTGCTCGCACTCGATAAGGCGGAACTCGCCGCAATGGGCCAGCGCGGACGAGAGTTGATCACGCGGCGCTATTCGCTGAGCCGCATCGCCGAACAGCTGATTGCGCTGTATGGCGGCGCGGTGAAGCAGGACGTCGCGCCTTGAAAGCTATAATCACGGGTGCCGGGGGGTTCCTTGGCCGCGCGCTGGTTGCAAGGCTGCGCGCCAGCGGATGCGCGGTGCTGGCACCCCCACGCGCCGAACTCGACTGGCGCGATGCGGCGGCGGTCGGGCGGTTCCTCGCAGCGTCTGACGTCACGACGCTTTATCACCTGGCCTCGAGCGGGGTAGGGAACACCAATGCCGACGATCCTGCAATCCTCGCCGACGAACTGGCGATGGCCTACGCGATTGGCGCCGCCGCTCCTGCGGGAATGCGGATCGTCTATGCCGGATCGATGGCCGAATACGGGCGCGCCGGGCGGCTCGCCGAAACGGATGATGTCGCGCCGCGCAACGGCTATGCCCGCGCCAAGGTGGAGGCCGGACGGATTCTGTCCGGCCGGTCGCCCGGCGCAACGGTCCATGCCCGGCTGTTCGGGCTTTACGGGCCGGGCGAAGCGGCGGGCCGTCTGCTCCCCGCCATCTCGGCCGCGCTGCGCGAAAGCCGCCCCATCGCGCTGAGTGACGGGCTCCAACGCCGCGATTTCGTCCATGTCGAGGATGCCGCACACGCGCTCGCCGAACTGGGGCCGCTTCCCCACCCCCCTGCTACTGTCAACGTCGGCACCGGCATTGCGCTGGAAGTCCGTGCGGTCGCGTTGGCGCTGGCGCGCGGACTGGGAGCCGATCCCGCGCTGCTGCAGTTCGGCGCGCGGGCCCGCTCGCCGCACGATCAGGACGTGCTCGAAGCCGATACCGCGCTGCTGGCGGAGTCCCTCGGCTGGGTGCCGCCACAGCGTCTGGATCCTGCCGCGGCCTTGCAGGGAGAAGGCTGAACATGCCGCTCGATCGCGTCACGCCCCCCAACACCGCAGATCGCCTGCGCCGCTTTGCGTGGCAGTGGGTCTGGCTGCTGTTGTTCCGACCCAGCCCGGTGCCGTTGCACGGTTGGCGCTGCTGGCTGCTGCGCCGCTTCGGAGCGAGCATCGGCCCGCGTGCACATCCCTATCCATCGGCGCGGATCTGGGCGCCGTGGAACCTGACAATGGAGGAGGGCAGCTGCCTCGGCCTCGCGTCGGAATGCTACAACGTTGCCAGGGTAACGCTGCGCCGCGATGCGATCGTCAGCCAGCGTGCCTACCTGTGCACCGCCAGCCACGATATCGACGCGGCTGATTTTGCGCTGACCGCCGAGCCTATCGAAATCGGCCCCGGTGCCTGGGTTGCCGCCGCTGCGTTCATCGGCCCCGGCGTCACGCTTGGGGCCAACGCGGTAGCGGCGGCGCGGGCGGTGGTGGTCAAGGATGTTGCGGCGAACGTCGTCGTCGGGGGCAATCCGGCGCGCGAGCTACGCACGCGGCTGGCGGCGCGCGATCCGGGGCCGGCAAAATGAAGATCGGCGAGCCGGTCCGCGCCTTCATCCTGACCCTCGACGAGGAGCAGCACATCGCGCGCTGCATCGCCTCGATTGCGCCCTACTGCGCCAGCGTGCTGGTAATCGACAGCAATTCGAGCGACCGGACCCGCGAAATCGCCCGCGAACTCGGCGCGGAAGTGATCGTTCATCCGTTCACCACCCACGCCGCGCAGGTCAACGCCGCGATCGACCACCTCACCCCGCGCGGTGGCTGGCTGATGCGGATCGACGCCGACGAAGTGCTCGAACCGCCCGCCGATGGCGTGCTGGTACCGCCGGGCGAGGCTGCCGATGGCCTGATCGTGCGCCGCCACATCCATTTCCTCGGGCGGCGGATGCTGCACGGCGGGCTCCAGCCCAACTGGCATTTGCGGCTGTGGCGGGCGGGCAAGGGCCGCTGCGAGCCGCGCTGGATGGACGAACATATCGTCGTCGCCGGGCGCACCCGCACGACCCGGCTGGAGATCGCCGACATCAATCTCAACCCGGTCAGCTGGTGGACCGCCAAGCACAACGGCTATGCCTCGCGCGAAGCGATCGAGGTGCTCGACCGCAAATATGCCCTGCTCGAACGCGCGGCGACAGACCATGACGTCGCGCCGCTGCACGGGCCGGTCCGGATCAAGCGCTGGGTCAAGGAGCGATTGTTCAACCGCCTGCCCGGCGGGATGCGCGCCAAAGTCTATTTCTTCTGGCGCTATTGGGTGCGGCTGGGTTTCCTCGATGGCAGCGAGGGATACTTTTTCCATTTCCTCCAGGTCTACTGGTACCGCACCCTGATCGACTGCAAGGTCCGCGAAATCGAGCTGTACCGCGACACCCACCGCGTGCCCTTGAAAGAAGCGGTCACGGCGGTAACGGGGCTGAAAGTGTGACCGATGCGCCGTCACCGGGCGGAAAGCGCGTCGTTTTCGTCAACCGCTTCGCCTGGCCCGATCACAGCGCCACCGCGCAGATGCTCACCGATCTGGCGAGCGGGCTGGCGACGCGCGGCTGGGCGGTGACGGTGATCGCCAGCCGCCTGCGCTACGAAGGCGGTGATCCGTTGCCCCCGCGCGAGGGCCACGCGGGCGTCGCGATCCATCGGGTCGCGACCACCCGCTTCGGGCGCGGCGCATTGCCTGGCCGGGCCGTCGATTACGCCAGCTTCTACCTGACCGCCTCGTTCGCGGCGTGGCGACTGCTGCGCCGCGGCGACATTCTGGTCGCCAAGACCGATCCGCCGTTACTGCAAGTTCCGCTCGCGCTGGTCGCATGGGGGCGCGGCGCGCGTCAGATCAACTGGATGCAGGACGTCTATCCCGAGCTGGCCGCTGCCTTGGGACTGCGCCTGTTCGCGCAATGGCCTGGTCGGCTGCTGGCCGGGCTGCGCGGGCGCTCGATCCGCGCCTCGGCGGGCACCGTGGCGATTGGCGGGCGCATGAAGGAGCGGCTGGTGGCGGCGGGGGCCGACAGCGCCACGGTCGCCGAGATTCACAACTGGGGCGATGACGCGGTGCTTGCGGCCGCGGCGGGTCCATCGCCATTGCGCGCGGCGTGGGGCTATGCGGACGAGCGGCTGGTGGTCGGCTATTCGGGCAATCTGGGCCGCGCCCACGAACTCGATACGATGCTGGATGCCGCCCGCTTGCTCGGGGCGGGAGAAGCGCCAGAAGTCGCCCCCGTCGATTTCCTGTTCATCGGCGGGGGTGCGCTGCGCGAACGCCTTGCCGCGGCGGCGCTGCCCAACGTATCGGTGCGGCCCTATCAGCCGCGCGAAATGCTGCCGCAATCGATGGCGGTCGCCGATCTCCACTGGCTGTCGCTGCAACCCGCGCTTGAGGGCCTGATCGTGCCTTCCAAATTCTATGGCGCCGCCGCCAGCGGCCGTCCGGTGCTGTTCGTCGGCGACCCCGATGGCGAAGTCGCGCGGTTGATCCGGCACCACGCGTGCGGCTGGACCTTTTGCCCCGGCGAAAGCGCGGAGGTCGCCGAACTGTTGCGTGATCTCGCCGGAAACCGTGCTTTGCTGCGGGAGCATGGCGCGAACGCCCGGCGCATGGTGCAGGACCATTTCTCGCGCGGGCACGGCATTGCCGCCTGGGACGAACTGCTGTGCGCGGTGGCGAGGAGGCCCGCCGCCTGATTTCCCCTCAGCGCGGGACGATGGCGATGCGGCGCAGCGCCAGCAGCTCGCGGTTTTCGGCACTCCCCGGCCTGACCAGCACGTCGAGCCAGTGATAGCGGCACGCGCCTGTAACAGCGAAATCGCGTTGCAGGGTGGTCGCCTTGACATCGGTCTCGAACACCCGCGCGTCGCTCGTCGCGCATTGGAGGCGGATCGCGAGGCGGTTGGCGTCAGGCTCGAACGGGTGCGCCAGCACCGCGCGCAGCCGCATCGGTCCTGCCGGGATGACCACCAGTTGGCGCGCGATCGCGCCGCCGCTTCCGGGCAATGTTTCGGCCACCAGTCCTCCCCCACCCTGGCCGCCGCCTTCGATCGCTCCGCTGTATTCGCCGGTGGCCATCACCTCCCAGTCGAACGGCGGCCATAGCGGTGTCGCGGCGAAATTGCCGTTGCCGACGACCTCGCCCGAACGCGGAGGAGGCGCCCCTGGTAAGGTTTGGTACAGCGCCAGCGCGGTGGCGAACTCGCGCCGCTCGGCCAACGTGGTGAGCAGTACACGGTCGATGTCGCGATCTTCGTTTGTTCTGACTTTACCTTTTTGTGAGAGCCGCACGCGCAGCTTGCCCGCGTTACCGATGGTCGGGCGTACCACGACGGCGGCGCGCCAGAAGGTAAGTCCCCAGGTCGGCTGGCGTGCCAGAATTTGCGCGAGCACCGGGATCGAGGCCGGCTGCTCGAGCGACCGGACCATTGCCGGGACATAGACCGAAGCCGTGGCGGGATCGGTTACCATCGATCGGTCGAGCGCGGGGATCGCCGCAGCAAGATCGCTCCGGCGGCTGGCGTCGAACACGGTCCAGCCGTTGACCAGCGAATCGCGCCGCGACAGTTGCAGCGCCGCCGCCATCAGGTCGCGCGCCCGCCGGGTCTTGCCGTCGCCTTCGGCAGCCAGCGCGGTAATCGCCAGTCCTTGCGAGGATAGCGGCTCGCGCGCGTAGCTTTCCAGCGCAGCCTTGCGCTGGGCCGGGGTCAGCGTGACCTTCGCGAGCCGTCCCGGGCTGTCCCCCACTTGTGCTGCGACCCCGCGCACCGCCGCGCGGGCATAGGCAAACCCATTGGTGGGCGCGACGAGCAGCGCCAGTTGCGGCTGGCGGGTCTTGTTGAGCCCGCCCCAGGTGACCATTGCCACCAGCACGGCCAGCATTGCGGCAAGGGCAAACAGGGCGATGGTCCTGAGCGCTGGAAAGGTGGGCGCCCCACCTGGCCCCCTGAATCCACGGGCGTCACGCGACCGCGCGACGCCGGGTCGGGTGCTCATCTCGAACGGCTCATTTCTGGGCGTCCTTGCCGGCCCCGTAGCCATAGCCGTAGCCATAACCGTAGCCATAGCCGTACGACTGGTTGCGATCGTCGAGCTTGGTCACGATCGCGCCGAACACCTTGGCCCCGGCCATCTGCAAGCGGCGCAGCGCGGTGCGGATGATCCGCAACTTGCCGCGGTTGGCCTCGATCACGAACAGCGTGCCTTCGACCTTGCGGGCGATCAGCGGGGTATCGGCCAGCCCCAGCAGCGGCGGCGCATCGACGATCACCTGATCGAACCGCGCGAGCAGATCGACGAGCAGCTGGTCGAACCGGGCGCTGTCGAGCAGTTCGGCGGCATTGGGCGGGATCCGTCCAGCCGGCATCAGGGTGAAAGCATAGCGGTCGGGCTTGACCAGCAACTTGTCCAGCTCGGCCTCGCCCGCCAGATAGCTGCTCAGCCCCTCGTGGCGCTCGAAGCCCAGATACTCGGCCAGCGACGAATTGCGCATGTCGCCATCGACCAGCACGGTCGAACGGCCCTGCTCCGCAAACATGTGCGAGAGCATCACCGAAGTCGTCGACTTGCCTTCGCCCGGGCGCGAGCTGGTGATGACCATCGAGCGCGGCGCGCCATGTGCGGTCAGGAAGCCGAGGTTGCTGCGGACGCTGAGATAGGCCTCGTAGGTTTCCGAGCGTTTGTCGAACACGTCCTCGAGCAGGCCGCCCTTGCCCAACGGGATCGAGCCGATCAGCGGCAGTTGCAGTTTGCTTTCGACTTCGGCCGGATCGCGGACCGACTGATCGACCTGTTCGAGTACGAACACCGCCGCCGCTGCCAGCAGCAGGCCAACGAACGCCGCCAGCAGCAGATTGAGCGCCAGGTTCGGGCTCGAGGGGCTTTGGGGCGGCAGCGCGCGGTGGACAATCGCCACGTCGTTAGCCCCGACCCCGGCGACGCCGATCTCCTTGTAGCGTTGCAGCAGGCTCTGGTAGAGCTGGCGGTTGGTGTCGGCCTCGCGCGAGAGGATCGCATAACGCACCGAATTGGTCTGCTGATCGCTGTAATCGTTCTTGAGCGCAGCCACTTCGGCGGCGCTCTGGCGTTCGCGATCGAGCGCGCTGTTATAGGCTTCGGTAACCGTGCTGCGCGCGCGGTCCGATTCCTGGCCGATGCTGCGGTCGATGTTCCCCAACTCCGAACGCGCCGCGACGAGCGGCGGATAGGCCGAGCCGAACAGTGATTCGAGGTTGGCGACGCTGGCCGCAAGCTCGGCGCGGCGGGCGCGCAGGCTTTGCAACGTTGGGTTGGCCACGCCGGCGGAATTGGAATTGCGGCGCATCTGCGCTTCGGCGGCGATCCGCGCGGCACGTGCCTGGGCCAGCGCCGTGTTGGCGGTTTCGAGATCGCTGGCGACCAGCGTGCGCTCGGTGGTGGTGTTGGTCGCGCCATCACGGACCCGGTCGAGCGAGACGATGCCCTGCTCGGTCGCATAGGCGATCAGCTCGCGTTCGGACGTTTCCAGCGCGGTCCGCAACTGCTCGAGCCGCTGTTCAAGGAAAGTGCGCGCATCGGCGGTCGCGCCGAAGCGGCGGTCCATCTTGGCGCGGACGAACTGGTTGACCCATTCGTTGACGATCCGCGCGGACAGCGCGGCATCGGGGCTTTCGAACTGGATGTCGACGAGGCTCGACCCGCGCACCGGCTTGACGCTGACGTTGGCGAGCAACGCGTTGATCGCGCGGTCCACTGCGACTTTGCCGGGCTCCGCACCTTTTAGTTCGGTCGCTCCCTCCGAACTGGTCAGGTCGAAGGCCTGGGCGAACTGGGCATCGGTGGTGAGGCGCTGGGCCCGAACCACGCGCTCGGCAATCGAGCGATCGTTGAGCAGCGCATACTGCGTCTGGTAGAACGTCAGCTCCTGGACCATCTGGTCGGACTGAACCCTCTCGACGTCGGTGACATTGTCCTGCTCGCGCGAGATCTCGATCCGGGTGGTTGCGGTATAGCGCGGCACCACGGTCAACGTCGCCAGGAAGCCCAGCACGATGGCCGCGGCCACGATCGCCAGGATCAGGTAGCGGCGGTTGACCACGGTGCGCCAGACCCGTTCGAGCGTGGTCAAGGCGGCGGTGCCGAGGCGCGGTTCATCGCTCTCGAGGGCGGGGTGCGCGTGAGACAGCGCTGCGGTGTCGGACATCGTGTTCACTGGAACAGCAGGATCAGGGGAGTGGTGAGCAGCGGCGTGGCCTGAAGAAACTGTTCCAACATGCGTCTTTGCTTCGATTCCCCGACGATGACGATGTCACCGCTGAACACTTGCGGATCGGCATAGGCGCCGCGGCGGATTGCGCCAAGATTGTACAGCCCGACGTAACGCTGGTCGCCGACGGTACGGAACATCACCACGTCGTCGACCCGCGCGTCGTCGTTCACGCCCCCGGCCAGCGCCACCGCGCGCATCAGGGTGGCGTTGGGCAGGACCGGAAATTCGCCCGGCCGGTTGACCTCGCCATCGACCGCCACGGTGCGACCCGGCGCCTCGAGGATGTTCACGGTCACGTCGGGAGCGCGGACGAAATTGGCGCTGCGCAGACCGCGCCCGATCTCGTCCGCCAGCTCGGCCGGGGTCTTGCCCTGCGCCTGCAACTGGCCGACCAGCGGGAACGAGACCCGTCCGTCGCCATCCACCGCGACCGAACGCTGGAGCGTCTCGATCCCGAACACTTCGATCCGCAGCTTGTCGAAAGCCTGGATGCGGAATTGCCCCGGCCCACCCATAGAGGCGGCGGTGGGCACCGGCATGGCGGACGCATCGACCGTCGTCAGCGCCGGGGCGCCGCCGATCGGCTTGATCGCCCCCGCACAACCCGCCAGCAGGCCGAGCATCGCCAGCAATGCGCCTGTCAGGCTCGCAATATTTCGGTTTCTCAAAGCAAGTATCCTGAAATCGTGGCTCTGGGTTCCCCGCCGCGGCAGGCGTTAGCCTATGGCCGGGAGAGACTCAACGCTGCTCGTTGCCAAGCCGGGCTGGCTGTGTGCCTGACGGTGGGTAGAGAGCAAAAACCACCAGCAGCACCGCAAAGACCATCTGCGAAGGCGTCCGCAGCGGATAATCGACCGTGCTGGCGGCGGCGAGCAAGCCGAGCGAGGCGAGTGCGGTCAGTGCCAGCCAGGCATCGGGCTCGGCCCGGCGCAGCCACGGCAACACCGCGCGGAAGCGTCCGCCAAGCCACAACAACGCCAACACCAGCAGCAGCAGTCCGGGCAGCCCGGCTTCGACGCCAAGTTGGAGAAAATCGTTGTGCGCCTGGTTGAGGTAGGAACTGGTAAGCAGCGCGTCGGGTTCATAGGCCTTGTAGGCGTGCTCGAACGCGCCGAACCCCATTCCGGCGGGAAAGGCCTCGCGGGCCATTGCAAAGATCGTCGGCGCGGCGGAAAAGCGGACATCGGCGGCATAGGCTTCAGCCCCGAACCGCTGGAAGGCGGGAAGCTGCGGAACCACCCAGATCGCCGCCACGACAGCGGCGGCCAGCCCGGCCCACAGCGCGATCCGCGCGCGGGGGGGCGAAAACGGCATCGGGCCGCTCTGCCGCGAAAACCTTCCGCGCTTCTGGGCCATGCGAAACTGAAACAGCACCATGGCCAATGCCAGCCCGAACAGCACGAGCCCCGAACGCGATCCGCTCAACGCGATGACCAGCGCCCATAACCCGGCACCGCCGACCACGCACGAGACCCACAGCCGCGAGAGCACCAACTCGCTGCGGACCGCGAACAGGAAATACCAGCCGAGCAGCGGAAAGCTCGCCGCAAGGAAGGAGGCATGGTGGTTGCGGTTGGCGAACAGCCCGACCGCGCTGGCGTCGTTGGTGATGTTGTAGAAATACAGCGGACCGCCGGCGGGTCCGAGAATCTGCGCCAGCCCGAGCACCGCGCTGGTCGCCGCCACGAGCAGCACTATCTCGACGATCCGCAGACGCGAAGTCGCAGGCTGGACCGCCATCAGCAGCAGCGCGGCCAGCGGGACGATCAGCGACACCAGCGAATTCCAGCTTTTGGACGGCGACAGGCTGAGTGGCCGCCAATTGTCGCCCAGCCCGACCAGCACATCGCGCCGGGCAATCGCCTCGCGGCCCGGCAGGGCATGCCAGACCTCCGGGGGGAGCGGCACAAGTTGCACCGCGATCAGTACCGCCAGCACCAGCAGCAGCGCCAGCGGGGTGCGGATCGCCTTGAGATCGCCCGGTGCCGCTACCCACAGCGCCCAAGCGGCAAACCCGACGGCGGCGGGGCGCAGCAGCAGCAAGGACTGGAGATCGTCGCGCGCACCCCCGCCCAGGGCGAAGACCGCCATCACGAACACCGCCAGCACGGCAAAGTGCCCGGCGTCGGCGCGCTGCTGTTCGGCACGGCGCGCGCCGGACGAATGTCCGGAATGGCTCCTTGAATGACGGTTGCTTCGGGCCTCGCTCATCGCTCGCGCATGTCCTGCTTGAGAAACTCGGCGTAGGTTTGGCGGAGGCCTTCTTCGAGCCCGATTGCGGCGGTCCAGCCCAGCGCTGCCAGACGCCCCGAGTCCATCAGCTTGCGCGGGGTGCCATCGGGCTTGCCCGCGTCCCACACGATCCGCCCCTCGAACCCGACCACCCGCGCGACCAGTTCGGCCAGTGCGCGGATCGTCACTTCCTCGCCCGAGCCGACATTGATGTGCTGGTCAGCGGAATAGACCCGGGCGATATGGATCACCGCGTCGGCCAGATCGTCGACGTAGAGCAATTCGCGTAGCGGCGTACCGCTGCCCCACACCGCGATGGACTGCGCCCCCGCCAGCTTCGCCTCATGCGCCTTGCGGATCAGCGCGGGGACGACGTGGCTGTTGGCGAGATCGTAATTGTCGCCGGGGCCATAGAGGTTGGTCGGCATGGCCGAGACGAAATCGAGCCCATACTGGCGGCGATAGGCCTCGCACATTTTGATGCCCGCGATCTTGGCAACCGCATACCACTCGTTGGTCGGCTCGAGCGGCCCGGTCAGCAGCGCGTCCTCGTGCATCGGCTGCGGGGCGAACTTGGGGTAGATGCACGACGAGCCGAGGAACACCAGCTTGGCCACCCCGGCGCGGCGCGCGCCTTCGACGATGTTCGCCTCGATGACGAGGTTTTCATAAAGAAACTGCGCCGGATAGGTGTCGTTGGCATTGATCCCGCCGACCTTGGCCGCCGCGACGATCACCAGATCGGGCTTCGCGGCTTCCATCCACGCAAATACCGGGGCCTGCGCGGTCAGATCGAGTTCGGCGCGGCCCACGGCCAGCACGTCGCACGGTTCGCTGGACAGTCGCCGGACCAGCGCCTGGCCGACCATTCCGCGATGTCCCGCGATCCATACGCGTTTACCGGCCAGATCGAAGCTCACACACCGGCTCCCAGCGGCGCGACCTTCATCTCGATCAGGTCGGCAGCGGTCATCTCGGCGGCGAGATCGCGCACGTTGGTTTCGTGCCGCCAGCCCAGCTTGGCATGCGCCTTTGAAGGATCGCCGATCAGCAGTTCGACTTCGGTGGGGCGGAAATAGCGCGGATCGACGGCGATCAGGCTGCGCCCGGTGTCGACGCAAATGCCTTCCTCGGTCAGCCCCTCGCCGCGCCATTCCAGCACGATCCCGGCGGCAGCGAAGCACCACTCGGCAAATTCGCGCACGGTCACGGTCTCGCCGGTCGCCAGCACGAAGTCCTCGGGTTCGTCCTGCTGGAGCATCAGCCACATGCCGCGGACATATTCCTTCGCGTGGCCCCAATCGCGCTTGGCGCCCAGGTTGCCCAGATAGAGCCGGTCCTGGCGGCCCAGAGCGATCGCGGCGGCGGCGCGGCTGATCTTGCGGGTGACAAAGGTCTCGCCGCGCAGCGGGCTCTCGTGGTTGAACAGGATGCCGTTGCAGGCGAACATGCCATAGGCCTCACGGTAATTGACCGTGATCCAGTAGGCATAGAGCTTGGCGGCGGCATAGGGCGAGCGCGGGTAGAACGGCGTGGTCTCGCTTTGCGGGACTTCCTGGACGAGGCCGTAAAGCTCGCTGGTCGAGGCCTGATAGAACCGGGTCTTGTCTTCGCGTTTCAGGATACGGATCGCCTCGAGCAGCCGCAGGGCGCCGATCCCGTCGGCATTGGCGGTATATTCGGGGGTCTCGAAGCTGACCTGGACGTGGCTCTGCGCGGCAAGGTTGTAGATCTCGTCGGGCTGGGTTTCCTGGATGATCCGGATCAGGTTGGTGCTGTCGGTCAGGTCGCCATAATGCAGCACGAAGTTGGCATCGGGGACGTGGACATCCTGATAGATGTCCTCGATCCGACCGGTGTTGAACGACGACGAACGCCGCTTGACCCCGTGGACGCGGTATCCCTCGTCGAGCAGCAGGCGCGACAGATAGGCACCGTCCTGGCCGGTTACCCCGGTGATGAGCGCGGTCTTCTGGGTCATGGATTGTCCTTGGGGCCGGAAGCCGATTGGTTTTCAGGCGGCAGCGAACAACACCACGGTTGCCGGAACCAATGCGATGACGAGATAGACGAACAGCCCGGTGGGCCAGCCGAAGCGGTCCTGCAAGTGGTGGTGAAGATGATCGCGGTCGGGCGCCATCGGTGATTGACCACGACGCCACCGGACGAATGTCAGTCGGAAACTGTCCAGCACCGGCACGATGAACAGCAGCACCACTTCCTCCGCGCTCAACCCGATCGTCAGATCCATGTACGAGCTGTTGTAGGTGCGGATGGTCAACAGGCCCACGGCTGCCGCAAGCCCGTAAGCGCCGCCGTCGCCGAGAAACAGTCGTCCGCGCAGGTTCATGATGAGCAGCGCGATCACCCCGGCCAGGATCGCGGCGATCATCGGCAGGTCGTTGGGCTTGGCGCGCAGCGCCAGCAGGATCAGCCAGCCGGTGCACAGCCCCAGCACCAGTCCGTTCTTGCCGTCGGCCATGTTGACCGCGTTGACCAGGCCGACCAGGCACAGCGCGGTGAAGAACACCGCCAGCCAGTCGAACGCCAGCCCGAACTGCAAACCAATCAGCGGGAAGCGCAGCACCCGCACCAGGAACGAGGGGTCGAGCGCGGCGAGCCCGCCGAACACCGCGAAGCCGAGCAGCACGCGCCAGCGCGGAGCAAGCGATTCGCGGTCATCAGCAATGCCGATCGCAGTAATCGCGGCGATCGTCACCACCATCAGCACGACCGAGCGCATTTCGGACACGGGCCAGACCAGCGCGCTGGCCAGCAAGCCCAGCGGCAGGATCGCCAACAGCAGCGCCAGTCCGCCCAGCAGCGGGGTCGCGGCGGTGTGCAGCTTGCGCGCGTCGGGCAGGTCGATCAGCCGCAGCCGGGTGCACAGCGGCTGGGCATAGCGCGCGAGCAGCGCGGTGAGCGCAAAGCTCGCCGCGCAGACCGCCAGCACTGAAGTATGGAACGAGATTACGTTCATCGGCAATTGCAGGGCGCACATCCGCGTAGCTTCGCCGCGAGGTTTGAGCGACCGGGACGCATTTATGGCCCGCACGGCCCCGCGTCCAGCCGTTTCATCCTGTGGTGAAGTCAATTGCCCGCGCGCCCCGCGCCGATTCCTGCGGCGTTCGGGCATTTTGCACCCCGTCTGCGAAAGTGGACAGAGGCACGCGCGCAGACTAGTGCAGCGCGCTGCGGGCCAGATTGCCGCTAGCGCGGCGAAAAAACGGGTGTCCGTCGATTTCGACCGTCACCCGAATAGCCCCTCGGAGATGTCGCCGAGGTCGATCTCTTCTGCGCGCCGCCAATGCCATCGGTCGACCAAAATCTGCGGCATCAGTGCCCGGCTACCCATTGCGTTGGGCGGGAGGCGAGCGCTAGAAGAACCTAATGCCGCGACGAGGGTACCGTTAGCCTTATTTGGCCGCTTTGCGCGCGCGGCCAAAGCTCATCGCCGGTTATGGCCCGACCTCTGCCTTCCATTTCGGCAGCAGCCAGAAGCCAACCGGCGTTGCCGAATCTCGTTTCGCGCCAGCGCGACGGGGCGACAGTCATGTCCAGCATGTGTGACCAGCTGTGGGTCGCCCAAGGTGTCAATTGAGGTTCTTCACGGCTTCGTTATCTTCAAACACGAAACAGCGTTCAGCAAAAAATATCGATGTGCAGGCCTGTAGGGGCACCCCCGGGCTTCCGCCATAATAATCTACTCGCAGGAACTTGTATGGTGCAATTGCCTCAATCAGGCCTTGCCAGTGCGAATTGTCAAACAATATGAAGCCGCCTGGCTTGAGGATCGATGCAGCGATTGGAACCAATTCAACGCGTTCAAGTCCATCGATTACGACCACATCAAACAACCGGCCACTGATTTGCTCCAAGATTTCGTTCCTTTTGTGCCTATCCGGTTAACGCAGACACCCACTACATGTAGGGTGCGTCCAATCGCCGGAATAGAGCTCGGCGTAGGTCGGGGCCACCACCCCTCCAGCTATACCGAGGAGCGAGCGGAAAGCGT
>Ga0105050_10006556_pt1 | contig 14389 bp, 10 predicted proteins | sample FRY01_FD_78088 | JGI IMG/M metagenome (GOLD analysis project Ga0105050, IMG submission 78088) | Freshwater microbial communities from Lake Fryxell liftoff mats and glacier meltwater in Antarctica - FRY-01 | ecosystem: Environmental > Aquatic > Freshwater > Ice > Glacier meltwater ... | reverse complement strand
GGCCTGCACACCTGGCTGCCCGACGCGATGGAGGGACCGACCCCGGTCTCGGCGCTGATCCACGCCGCAACGATGGTGACGGCCGGCGTGTTCATGGTCTGCCGCCTCTCGCCGATGTTCGAGACCAGCCCGGCGGCGCTGAACTTCGTGCTGTTCATCGGCGCGGCGACTTGTTTCTTCGCCGCGACGGTCGGTACCACCCAGTGGGATATCAAGCGGGTCATCGCCTATTCGACCTGCTCGCAGCTTGGCTACATGTTCATTGCTGCGGGCGTCGGTGCCTATGGCGCGGCGATGTTCCACCTGTTCACCCACGCGTTTTTCAAGGCGCTGTTGTTCCTTGGCGCGGGTTCGGTCATCCACGCGATGCACCACGAGCAGGACATGCGGTTCTACGGTAACCTTCGGAAGGAAATCCCGTTCACCTTCTGGGCGATGCTGATGGGGACGCTGGCGATAACCGGGGTCGGCGTGCTGGGCGTGTTCGGGTTCGCCGGGTTCTATTCCAAGGACGCGATCATCGAGAGCGCCTTTGCCAGCGGCACGGACCTTGGCATTTTCGCTTCGCTGGTGGGCATGTTCGCGGCGCTGCTGACCAGCTTCTATTCGTGGCGGCTGATGTTCCTGACCTTCTGGGGCAAGCCGCGCTGGGCGGGCAGCGAGCATATCCAGCACGCGGTCCACGCCAAAGAGCATGGAAGCCATCACGATCATCCGGACGCCGAGGATGCGGGTCACGAAGCACCGCACGACCACGCTGTCGAAGGCACCGCCGGTTACCATCCGCATGAAAGCCCGCTGACGATGCTGGTGCCGCTCGGCCTGCTGAGCATCGGTGCGCTGCTTGCCGGCTTCGCGTTTCACCACGCCTTCCTCGAGGAAGCAGCGTTCTGGGCCGGATCGATCGCTTATGACGAGAATCTGGTCCACGCGATGCACGAGGTGCCGCTGCTGGTGAAGCTGTCGGCGACGATCGCGATGGTGCTCGGCTTGGCTGGCGCTTACGGTGCCTATATCCGCAACCCAGGCTGGCCCGCCGCGTTCGTCGCGCAGTTCGGCGCGCTTCACCGCTTCGTCTACAACAAGTGGTACTTCGACGAGCTGTATAACGCCGTGTTCATTCGCCCCGCATTCTGGCTCGGACGGGTCTTGTGGAAGCGCGGCGACGGCGGGATCATCGATCGGTTCGGCCCGAATGGCGCGGCCTGGCTGGTCCAGCGTGGCGCGCGCGTGGCGGTGCGGTTCCAGTCCGGCTACCTCTATTCCTACGCGCTGGTGATGCTGTTCGGGCTGACCGCGGCGATCAGCTGGGCGATCGCGCGATGAGCGGCTTCCCCATTCTCTCGCTCATGCTGCTCATCCCGCTGATCGGCGCGCTGGCCTGCATCCTCTCGAACGCACCCACCGCGCGCCTGATTGCGCTCCTCGCCACGCTGGCCAACCTCGCGCTCGGCATCGTGCTGTGGGCCAGTTACGACATCGGCGGCGCGCAGTGGCAGTTCACCGAGCGCGCGGACCTGTTCGCGGGGATGCAGTGGGCGCTGGGGATCGATGGCATCGCGCTGATGCTGATCATGCTCAGCGTGTTCCTGATGCCGGTCTGCATCGGGGCTTCGTGGACCTCGATCCAGAACCGCGTCGGCGAATACATGGCGGCCTTCCTGCTGATGGAAACGCTGATGATCGGCGTGTTTGCGGCGCAGGACCTGTTCCTGTTCTACATCTTCTTCGAGGCCGGGCTGATCCCGATGTACCTCATCATCGGGGTGTGGGGCGGGGCCGACCGGATCTACGCCAGCTACAAGTTCTTCCTCTACACGCTGCTCGGCTCGGTGCTGATGCTGATCGCGATGTTCTGGATGGCCAACGAGGCCGGCACCACCGACATCCCGACCCTGATGGCCTACGACTTCGCGCCGCAAGCGCAGACCTGGCTGTTCCTGGCGTTTTTCGCCAGCTTTGCGGTCAAGATGCCGATGTGGCCGGTCCACACCTGGCTGCCCGACGCGCACGTTCAGGCTCCGACTGCCGGGTCGGTGATCCTGGCGGGCGTGCTGCTCAAGATGGGTGGATACGGCTTCATCCGCTTCAGCTTGCCGATGTTTCCCGAGGCGAGCGCGCAGCTTGCCTGGCTGGTGTTTGCGCTGAGCATGATCGCGGTGGTCGTCACCAGCCTGATCGCGCTGGTCCAGCACGACATGAAGAAGCTGATCGCCTACTCCTCGGTCGCCCACATGGGCATCGTCACTGCCGGGCTGTTCGCCTTCAACGTGCAGGGGATCGAAGGCGCGATGCTCGTGATGCTCAGCCACGGGCTGGTCTCGGGCGCATTGTTCCTGAGCGTTGGAGTGATCTACGACCGGCTGCACACCCGCGAGATCGACCGCTACGGCGGGCTCTCGATCAATATGCCCAAGTACGCGCTGTTCTTTATGCTGTTCACGATGGCGAGCATCGGCCTGCCCGGTACCAGCGGCTTCGTCGGCGAATTCCTGGCGCTGGCGGGCATCTATCAGCTGTCGAGCTGGGTCGCGCTGGTCTGCACTACCGGGATCATTCTCGGCGCGGCCTATATGCTTTACCTGTACTGGCGGGTGGCGTTCGGCATCCAGAAGAACGCCGATGCCGCTGCGATGCCCGATCTGGACAAGCGCGAATGGGCGATGATGGTCCCGCTGGCCGCCGCGGTGTTGTGGATGGGGATCTACCCCGAAAGCTTCCTCGCCCCGATGCGCGCCGATATTGCCGCGCTCGATGCACGGCTCGCGCAGGCGCGCCCGGCGGGTGACGCCAAGCTGACCGCTGGAAAGTCGGCACCAGTTGCCGCTGCCGCTCATGCGGAGGCCCGCTGATGGACCTCGTCCAATCGCTGTGGCTGGTTGCGCCCGAGACGACGCTCAGCGTCGCCGGACTGATCCTGCTGCTGGTCGCCGCCTGGGGCGGAGACAAGGCCTCGCGGCTCATCTCGATCCTCTCGGTCACCGCGCTGGCCGGGGCTGGCGCGCTGGTCGTGCCCGCGTTGTGCAGCGGCGCGATGGGGCCGGGGACCGACGCTTTCTTCGGCCAGTACCGCGCTGACGGCTTTTCCGCTTTCGCCAAGCTCCTGATCTATGCCGGGGCGGGGGCGACGCTGATCGTCGCCCCGAGGTTCTTCGATCGCGCCCGCGCGATGCGCGCCGAGTTTCCGGTGCTGATCCTGTTCGCCGCGCTCGGCGCCGGGATGATGGTCTCGGCCACCGATTTCATGACGCTGTATATCGGGCTCGAACTGAACTCGCTGGCGTCCTACGTGCTCGCGGCATTCCTGCGGACCGATGAGCGCTCGGCCGAGGCCGGGCTCAAGTATTTCGTGCTCGGCGCGCTGGCCAGCGGCATCCTGCTGTTCGGGATGAGCCTGACTTACGGCTTCACCGGCACCACCAATTTCGCGGGCGTGCGCGCGGCGATGGAGGGCACCCCCGGCACTGGAGCCGTGTTCGGGCTGGTCTTCGTGTTCTCCGGCCTCGCCTTCAAGATCGCCGCAGCGCCGTTCCACATGTGGACGCCCGACGTTTATGAAGGCGCGCCGACCCCGGTCACCATGTTCTTCGCCACCGCGCCCAAGGTCGCTGCGATGGCTTTGACCATGCGCGTCGCGCTCGACGCTTTCGGCACGCAGGTCGCGGCGTGGCAGCCGATCGTGATCTTTGCCGCGCTGCTCTCGATCGTGATTGGCGCGCTGGGCGCGATCGGCCAGACGAATATCAAACGGCTGATGGCGTACAGTTCGATCAACAACGTCGGCTTCATCCTGATCGGGCTTGCTGCCGCGACCCCCGCGGGGGCTTCGGGGATGCTGGTCTATCTGGCGATCTACGTGGCGACCACCGTGGCGGGGTTCGTCGCGATCTTGTTGCTGCGCGATGCCGAAGGCGCACCGGTCGAGGGCATCGCCGATCTGGGGGGCCTGTCGCGGACCCGGCCGCTGATCGCGCTGGCGCTCGCTTCGGTGATGTTCAGCCTGGCCGGAATCCCGCCGCTGTTTGGCTTCTGGGCCAAGTTCGTGGTGTTCCGCGCGGCGGTCGACGCCGGGCTGATCGTGCTCGCAAGCATCGGCATTGCCGCCAGCGTGATCGGCGCATTCTACTACATCAAGATTGTCAAGGTGATGTACTTCGACGAACCGGCGGGCAAGGTCACCGGCAAGGGTGACACCGCGCACGCGGCGCTGCTGGTGCTGGCGACGCTGGCAATCTCGCCGCTCGGCTATCTGCTGACGCCGGTGTTGGGCAAGTTGGCCGATGGCGCGGCGGCCGCCCTGTTCTTTGCGGCCTAGTGCTGCCGGTTTGATCCGCTTCATTCCCGAAACCGGATCGACCAACGCCGATCTGCTGGCGGACGGCACCGCCAGAGAGGGACAATGGCTGATCGCGCGCCGCCAGAGCGCGGGGCGGGGCCGGGCCGGGCGGGCCTGGAACGACGGTGCGGGCAATTTCATGGGTTCGACCGTGGTCGATCTGCGCGCAAGCGATCCGCTGCCGCAAACCCTCGCGCTGGTCGCCGGGCTGGCTGCCCACCGCATGGTGGCCGCGCTGCCGGGGGCGCCGCCAGCGCTCCAGCTCAAATGGCCCAACGATTTGCTGGTCGGCACCGCCAAGCTGGGCGGCATCCTGCTGGAACGGCACGAAGGACGGGTCATTGTGGGGATCGGGGTCAACCTGGCGCAGGCACCCCAAGTGCCGGGTCGCGCCACCGCTTCGTTGGGCGGCATAGTCGAAGTGGAGCCCTTTGCCGAGGCGCTGGCCGGACAGTTCGCCGGGCACCTCGCCCGCTGGCATCTGGGCGAGTGGCCGTTGCTGCGCGCCGAATGGCTCGCCCGCGCGCACGCCGTCGGCACGTTGTTGACCGTCCCGGATCGCGATCACGGGCCGATCATGGGCGCCTTTGCCGGGTTGGGCGATGACGGCACACTCCATCTGCACTTGGCGGATGGGGGAACCCGTGCCATCTCCGCCGGTGACGTGGAACTGGTGGGTTAAAGCATGCTGTTGGCCATAGATGTCGGGAATACCAACGTGGTGTTTGCGCTGATCGAGGGGCGCGAGATCAAGGCGCGCTGGCGTGTTGCCACCGATCCGCGCCGCACCGCCGACGAATATGCAGTCTGGCTGCTCCAGTTGATGAGCCTCGAAGGCTTTGCCCGCGACAGCGTCGATCAGGTGATCGTCAGCACCGTGGTGCCGCGGGCGCTCCACAACATCGACGTGCTCAGCCACAAGTATTTCGGTCGCGCGCCGCTGGTCGCCGGGCTGCCCCCGGTCGATTGGGGGTTCATCGCCGATGTCGATGAGCCGCGCTCGCTCGGGGCAGACCGCGCGCTCAACACCATCGCCGCGCATGAAGGCTGGCCGGGCGACCTGATCGTGGTCGATTTCGGCACCGCCACCACGTTCGATGCGATCGATTTCACCGGCGCCTACAAAGGCGGGATCATCGCCCCGGGGATCAACCTGTCGCTCGACGCGCTGGTCAATGCCGCCGCCAAACTGCCGCGTATCGCCATCGAAGCCCCGACCACCACCAAATCGGTGCTCGGCCGCAACACCGAGGACCAGATGCACATCGGGGTCTATTGGGGCTACGTCGCGATGATCGAGGGGCTGGTTTCGCGGATGCGGGCCGAGATCGGTCGTCCGTGCAAGGTTATCGCCACCGGCGGGCTGGCGGTGCTGTTCGACGCCCAGACCGAGATTTTCGACGCGATCGACCCCGACCTCACCTTGCGCGGCCTTGCGATATTGGCGGAACGCGCGAAAGCGGTCTAAGGAGCGCGGCTCTCCCTCCACCGTTCGCCCCAAGCCGATCGAAGGGCCGACTGGTCCCTTGCGCGGGATGCGAACCGCACCAGGTTCCGGACAGTCCTTCGACCGGCTCGGGACATACGGATTTTGTAACACCTATGTCTGGAATTCGATGACCCCCGGTAAAGAACTACTGTTCCTCGCGCTCGGCGGTTCGGGCGAGATCGGGATGAACGTCAACCTCTATGGGTGCGACGGCAAGTGGCTGATGGTCGACCTGGGGATGACCTTCGCCGACCCATATTATCCTGGTATCGACCTGGTGTTCGCCGACCTTTCGTTCATCGAGGAGCGGGCCGACGACCTGCTCGGCATCGTCCTCACGCACGCGCACGAGGACCACATCGGCGCGGTGCCCTATTTTGCCGCCGAGCTGGGTGTCCCGCTGTATGCCACGCCGTTCACCGCCCATCTGGTCCGCGACAAGCTGTCCGAAGCCGGGCTGCTCGACAAGGTCGAGCTGATCGTGGTCGAGAACGAAGGCACCCTCAGCCTGGGCCCGTTCGACATCGAATATATCCCGCTCGCGCATTCGATCGCCGAGGGCAACGCGCTGCTGATCGATACGCCTTACGGCCGGATCTTTCACACCGGCGACTGGAAGCTCGACGAAGACCCTCAGATCGGCCAGCCCGCGACTGCCGAGGAACTGACCGAAATCGGCGCAGAGGGCGTGCTCGCGCTGGTCTGCGATTCGACCAATGTGTTCAATTCCAAACCGTCGGGCTCCGAAGGGGCGGTGAAGGAAGGCCTGCTGGAAACCGTACGCGGCCTTGCCGGCAAGCGCGTGCTGGTGACGACCTTCGCCTCCAACGTGGCGCGGCTCCAGACGCTGGGCGACGTCGCCACCGCCACCGGACGGCAATTATGCGTGGCCGGGCGCTCGCTTGACCGGATCATCAAGGCGGCGCAATCGACCGGCTATCTGCTGGATTTGCCGCCGCGTATCGGGTTCGACGAGGCGATGCGGTTGCCGCGCGGCGAGGTGCTGATCCTGGCCACCGGAGGTCAGGGCGAACCGCGCGCTGCGCTGGCCCGGATCGCGTCCGAATCGCACCAGATCAGCCTTAAAGCGGGCGACGTGGTGCTGTTTTCCAGCCGCCAGATCCCTGGCAACGAGGTTGCGATCGGCCGCATCCACAACCAGCTGGCGAGCCGCGGCATCGACATCGTTACCGACCGCCAGATGTTCATCCACGTCTCGGGCCATCCCGGGCGGCCCGAGCTGCTGGACCTCTACTCGTGGCTGACCCCCGACATCCTCGTGCCGGTCCACGGTGAAATGCGCCACATGCGCGAACAGGGGCGGCTCGGCCGCTCGGCGGGTATTCCCCACGCGGTGGTCCAGGGCAACGGCGACGTGGTCCGGCTCGCGCCGGGCAAGCCGGGCAAGATCGCGCAGGTTCGCGCCGGGCGGCTGTTGCTCGACGGTGATCTCATTATTCCCGCCGACGGCGAGGCAATGGCGACGCGGCGGCGGATCGGCCAGAATGCCGTGGTGATCGTCGCGTTGGCGGTAAGGGCCGACGGACGGCTGGCCTCGGCAGTCGAGATCGCGGCGGTGGGCCTGCCGCTGGACGAGGACATCGACCAGTTTGTCGCCGAGGCGCAGGCCGACGTGGCCAGGGCGCTGAGCACGCTGAAGGGCGGTGCCAACAAGAAGGGGGGGCCGCGCGACCGCGAGGCGGTGCGCGAAGCCGTTCGGCTCGCCGCCCGCCGCGCCGCGCAGCGTTGGTCGGGTAAAAAGCCACACGTCCAGGTCATGCTGCGAGAGGCCTGAGAAGGAAAACGCGATGCGCTGGACCTCGATACTTGCGATTTACACCCTGTTCTGGGCCCTCAGCCTGTTCGTCGTCCTGCCGTTCGGGGTGCGGAACAATGCCGAAACCGGCGAACCGTTGGTGCCGGGCCAGTCCGACGGCGCACCCGTCAACTTCAATCCGCGCCGCATCGTGCTGGCGACCACGCTGGTTTCGGCGGCGGCCTTCGCGTTGTACTACGCGAACTATGTCAACGGCTGGGTGGGGGTCGAAGCGCTCGACTGGCTCGGCCGGAAGCCCGATCCGGAAGGGTAAGTTACCCCCGCAGCCGTTCGATCCCCTGCGCCAGCGCGACATACAGCTTGCCCATGTCGGACGACAGCAGCGTTACCCCCAGCGCATTGCCGTCGCGGGTCGAGAGGAGGTTGCGCAGCATCGCTTCGAAATCGTGGATGTAGTGGTTCACGTTCTCGTGGAAATCGCGATCGGACTCGTAATGCTGGGCCACCGCGCGCGCCTGTGAACCGTCGAGCAGCGCCACCGCACGGCGCGTGAAGATCCCGCGATCGCCACGCAGATAGCCCGCCCAGGCGGTGTCGGTGACATCGCTCGACAGCGCCTTGGCAATGTCGATCGCGGCGGAATTGAGCGATTCGGTGATGACCGCCACGCGCCGCGCAAAGTCGTCGTCGATCTTCTCTTCGGCGCGGTTGCGCGCGTGTTCGACCCGCCGTTCCAGATTGCCCGCCAGTTCGTCGACCCGTGCCAGCTGGTCACGCATCTGGACTGCAGCTTCGCGCGCGGCAGTTGCGGCCCCGGCGACCGCTGCTTCGAGCCGCCCGACCACGAGGAAGGCCTGGCCCGCCATCGCCGTCTCGATCGCATCGGCGCTTTTCTCGCCGAGCCGTGCGGCCACCGCGTCGATCGCGGCTTTGCTGTCGGTCGCTATCCCGCTGGCGGTTTCGCGCGCGGCGACAGCCAATTGGTCGATCGCGGTCTGCAATGTGTCGTGAACCTGCCCCGCGAGCGCCTCGCTTTCGGCGCGGGCCTGGGCGATTTCCTCGCGGATCGCCGCGACTTGCGCGTGGTGGTTGCGGGCCTTCTCCTCGAGCCCGCCGTGCAGCGTGCCCATCTCCGCCGCCGCCTCGCCGAGAGTGGACCTGGTGACGATGACGTGATCCGACAGCGCCTGGCCCCGGTTGCCCGCCTCGCCGAGTTCGTCGCGCAGCGTGAAAATGGTGTTCTTGATCCCCATGAGCCGGTCCTCGGTGTCGGCCAGCGCCTGTGGCAGCGCCTCACGGGTGTGCACCGCGCTCGCCTGGATCAGTTCGAGTAGGCGGACGCTATCGTCGGTCAGCGCGGCGATTCCCGCATCGGTTCCGGCCATCGCCTCGCGGCTTGCGGCCAGCCGCTCGGTCAGCAAGGTCAGCCCCTGGTCGAGCTTGGCCGCAACCTCCTCGCTGTGGGCCCCCAGCGTGCCCATCGTTTCGGTGAACAGGCCCAGCCGCTCGCCGATCCGGTCGGACTGTTCGACCAGTTCGCGCGATTGGGCGAGGTGCTGCTCGCGCTGGGCCTTGATTGCCGCGTCGATCTCGCCCAGCCGACTGCGCTGCCCCTCGATCGCGCTGCGCCCGGCGGTTTCCAATTCCGCCCGGCGGGCCCAGATGTCCTCGCTCAGTTCGGCCGATCGCGCCGCGATGCTGGTGTACAGCGCATCGGCAGAGGCGGTGAGATCGGCCAGCCTGGTCGTGGCGGCGGCAACCGCCTCGCGGTCGAGCCGGTCCAGTTCGGTCCAGACACCATGCGCTTCACCGGTCAGGACGGTCAACGCCCCGCGCAAGGCCTCCATCGCCCCAGCCTCGCCCTGGCGCAGCGTGGTCGAAGCCCTCGCGGCCTCGTCGCGCAACAGCGCGAGCCGCGCCGCCAGTGCCTCGTGCGCGGCGTTTTCGTGTCCGGCGAACTGGGCGCGGGCTGTTCCCAATTCGTCCGCCAGCGCGGTAGCGCGCAACCGGATTGCGGAAAGCGCGGAAGCTTCGTCGTCGTCGAGCGTCGCGCGGGCCAATGCCAGCTCGTCCGCAATCGCAGCCGAACGGGTGCGGATGGAGGTCAGTGCGGCGACTTCGTCATCATCGAGAGACGCGCGGAACCGCGCACCCTCGTCGGCCAGCGCAGCAAAGCGCTGGGCGGCGATTTCGCCGAGCAAATCGGCCTGGCGGGTGAATTCTTCGATCGACGTGCTTACGCCCTCGCGCATCGTCGCGACCTGACGCTCGCTGGCCTGGCCGAATTCGTTGAGCCGGTGGAAACCGGTCACCATGTCCTGCAATTGCGCGTGCGCGGTGCGCCCGGCGCTGCCAATGTTATTGGTCACGTCCTTGGCTGAATTGGCGATCACGGGAAGCTGGCCGCGCAACTTGTCCATGTTTTCCAGTGCGCTGGCTGAAACACCGCCGATCGCCTCGATCTGCGCGCTGTTGTCCTGGATCAGCGCGGCGAGCTTTTCGGCGTTATGCGAGAGGCGTTCTGCGGCGATCCGCCCGAGCGATTCCAGATCGCGGCTCTGCGCGGCAACGAACTCGCGCGCCAGCGACAGCTCGCCGTTGACGGTGACCAGCCGGGTTTCGAGCCGGGCCGATTCCTCGCTGAGGGCGCGCGCCACGTCGGCAAAACGCCCGGCCTCGCGGCGGCTGGTACGGGCCACCAGCAGCAGTCCGGTCATCACCAGCAGCACCGGAACCGACCAGGCGACCAGCCATTCGGCCCATTGCGCGGGCGCTGCTCCGGCCCGGATTGGAGGCAGATTGGCCCAGACGAAAAATCCGGTCCACGCCACAACCAGCGCGGCGGCCGTCAGGGCTGGGGCGGTGCCGAGCCAGCGCGAGGCGGGGGGCGCCTCATCTTCGACATCAGGCCAGTCGGGCATGGTGTGCTGCACCTCCACCTCACGCCCGGTCCGCACTTCGGCAGCGGGATCGAGTTCGAGGACGCCGTCGTCGCCGGACGTGCAGGGTTCAACCTGGCCGGATTCGAGCGGAATGATGCGCGGGCTCCCTGTCATACTTGCAGGATACCACAAACCAATCGACTGGAAAGCCCAGCATAAACGTCTGTTTAACCTTCACCCTCCTAGTGTTGCGCAATGGCATATGAAGGCGGAGCGCTGGATGCGACGATCGCGGCGGCGGCGGGGGACGACGCCGCGCTGTTCCTCGAGCTGCGCGTGGCCTTTCTCGAGAGCGCGGCGCACCAGATCGACTTGCTGCGTCGCTCGCGCTGCGATGGCAACTGGCGGATGGCGGCGATGCGGCTGATCGGGCTGGCCTCCAGCTTTCACGCCGAACACCTGCTCGCGCTGGCCGAGGAAGCCGCCGACGCCGCACCGGGCGAACCGGGCGTGGTGCGGAGACTCCAGCGCCATATGGACGAGCTGGCGCTGACGTTCTGATCGGGTCCGCCTGATGGACCAGCGCGCAGGGCCACCGCGCAGAACTCGCCCGCGCTTGGCAATTCCCGCCTAATCCGGCAAGACCCCGGGCCGGACCGGGAGCCCCACCTTGCAGGTCGCCTTGCTATCCACGCTGGAACCCAGCACCGACGATCCATCGACCCCGCGCGGGTTGCTGCGGGTCGGCGGGCGCAGCGTGGTGGCGCATCAGCTCGGCACCGCGCTGGCGCTGGGCTGCAAACGGGTGGTGTGCCTCGCCGAAGGGCTGCCGGGCGAGCTGATCGCGGTCCAGCATGCCGCCGAAGCTGCCGGCGCAAGCTTCCACGTCGCCACCGACAGCCGCTCGCTGGCCCGGCTGATCAGGACCGAAGACGAGCTGCTGGTTGTCGCCGACGGGCTGGTCCCGACCCCGGAGGCGGTTGCCGCCTTGCTCGGGACGCGCACCGGGATCGTCGTCCAGCCGGTCGAGGGCGGGCTGGCGGCGGGCTATGAGCGGCTCGATCTCAACCATGCTGCGGGCGGCGTGATGCGCCTGCCGGGTAAGCTTGCGGCCGAGCTGGCCGAGCTTCCGGGCGACTGGAACCCGGCCGCCGCCTTGTTGCGGATCGCGGCACAGGCGGGGTTGCGACAGGTCGTCTTGCCCGCCGCGCTGGCCGACGAGGGGCGCTGGACGCTGGTTCGCAGCGATGCCGAAGCGCACCGGCTCGAGCCGCGCTGGCTGCGACTGCACACCGCCGGGGCTGGGAAAGGCGGGCCGGGGGCGTGGCTTTCCGCCCGGCTGGTCGAGCAGCTTGGCCCGGCGCTGCTCCATGCCGGCACACGTCCGTGGGTGATGGCGAGCGGCGCGGCGGTGCTGGCGATGTTCGGGCTGGGCCTGGGCTGGGTGGGAATTGCCAGCGCGGGCTTTGCGCTGCTCGGGCTGGCCTGGCTGGTGCGCCGCGCCGCCGCGCTGCTCGCCCGGATCGACCGCGAATCGATTTCCGAACCGCGCGGCTGGCTCCGCACCGAGGCGGTGTTCGGCTGGATGTTCGATTTTTGCCTCGCGCTGGTCGCGGCGTGGCGATTTACTCAGGACGCCCCCGGTACAGAAACCTCCAACACGACGGGCGCATGGTTCGCTGCACTGGCTTTCGTTGGCCTGCTCCGCCTGATCCCGCGCGCATTTGCGCGGCGGCGCTGGGCGGCGTGGTTCGATGACCGGTTGCTCGCCAGCCTTGTTCTGGGCGCCGCCAGCCTGAGTTCGGTGTTCGACCTGGCGCTGATGGCGGGCGGGCTGGTGCTGCTCGCGGTCGCGCTGGCCGCCACTTATGAGAGCGCAGCCGAGCCGGGGAACCGAACCGACCCATCCCCGCTCCCACCGCCTCCAAGCGGCTAACGCCACCTTAACCGTAAGCGGATATGGCGCGCAGCATGGCCGAACCTGCATTCTCGCTGGCTGACGATACGGCGCTCATAGCGCTGTTCGCAGAACGGCTGGCCTTGTCCGACAAGGCGCTGGACGATGCCCGGCCGATCTTGCGGCACCTGCTCGGCACCGACGATCACGAGCTGTTCAGCGACCGGATCGTCGCGGCGGTCGGCGCGCAACTGCGCGACATCGCGTTCCAGCTGGTCGTTGCGGTTGAAACGGCGGCGGGGAATCCCGAGCCGCGCGGGGTGGCCGAGGATGCCTGCGATTCGCTTGCGCTGGCCTTCGCCGACCACTCGGTCCTGTTGGGTCACGCGCACGCGCTGGCGTTGGAAGTGGCGCTGGCCGAGCGGCTGGCGGCGCGGCTGGGGCTCGAGCCGGTGCTATCGCCGCTGCTTCAGGAGCTGATTGCCACGGACGACGCCGCGACGTCGGCGGGCGCCATGAACCTGCTCGCAGCACAGGCTCGCTTCGGCCAGACCCAGCGGCGCGGCGAATTGCCGCTGGGCGAGCTGCCCGGCGATCTCCTCCATGCCGCACTGATTGTCATGCGGACGTGGATCGGCACTGGCGATCTCGCGCGCGATGCCCATGCCGCCGAGGCCGAACGCGCGATCCGGGCCGGTTACGACGAGGCTTCGAGCCGCCTGGGCCTGCTCCAGCGTCTGGTGGCGGGGATGGGCGGAGGGGCGATCGGCGCGCTCGACCTGACGCACGGCGGGATCGCGCTGTTCGCCACCGCCCTGGCGCTTGGCTCGGGGCACGAGCGCGACCGCGCGGTGCTGTCGCTGTCTGAGGGGCAGTTGCCCCGGCTCGCCCTGGCTTTGCTGGCCTGCGGGCTCAAGGCGGCGGCGGTCGAGGCGCAAGTCCTCGCGCTGCATCCCGATGCGGCCCTGCCGCTTGGCCTCGATGGCCTCCGCCCGGACCGCAGCGCCGCGCTGCTCGCCGGGGCAGACCGATGAACCCCGGTGTCGTCATCGTGGCGCGTGCCCGCAGCGACCGCGACGAGCGGCTGCTCAGCGCCGATGAGCCGCTTGCCGCGCTCCAGCGCGCTTGCGGGGGGGCGATCCCCGGCATCGTGGCGATCCCGGAATTGCTCGAACTGGTCCGCAAGGCCGGACATTACCGGATGAAGCTGGCCCGCGTGGTTCACGCCCGCGACGAGAGCAACGCAATCTCGGCCTGGGTCGAGGTTTCGCCCGACGACGAAGGCTGCGCGCTGGCGATCAGCAACTGGCGCGCGGCGCCGCTGGCGAGCGCGGAGCCGATGGGCGGCGATGACGACCTGGCCGGGGTCGCCGCGCAATGCGCCGATCTCCACGCCCGCCTCGATGCACGCCAGCAGGTGCTGGCGGTCAGCCGCGCGAGCGTGTTGCTCGAACCGGTCGCCGCAACGATGCGCGAAGCGTGCGGCAGGCCCTGGACCGATTTCGTCGAAATTGCGGGCAACAGCCACCGCCAGCCGCTGCACTGGCGGCTGCTCGACGGTGCGGAAGTAACCTGTGGCGACGTGCCGGGGCGCTGGGTCGCGCGGCTGTTCCCGCTGGGCGGCGAGCACGGCGCGGTCGCCGGATTCGACCTCTATCTGGTCGCGGTCGATGCCGGGCCGCTGCCGGATCCCGATGCTCCCGCGTCGCCTGGCGATCCGGTGGGCGATCCGCTTGACGGCGTGCTGGGGCGCGACCTTGCGCCGGCGTTGCGTCAGCCGATCGCGCGGATCATCGCCAATGCCGAAACGATCCGCATGCGGCTCGCGGGGCCGCTGGCTGACGAATACGCCGGATACGCGGGCGACATCGCCGACGCTGCACGCCATTTGCAGGGACTGGTCGAGGACCTCGCCGATCTCGATGCGATCGAGACCCCGGGCTTTGCGCCCGCACACGACCGGATCGACCTGGCCGACGCAGCGCGCCGCGCGGCGGGTATCCTGGGG
>Ga0105050_10006555_pt1 | contig 14390 bp, 14 predicted proteins | sample FRY01_FD_78088 | JGI IMG/M metagenome (GOLD analysis project Ga0105050, IMG submission 78088) | Freshwater microbial communities from Lake Fryxell liftoff mats and glacier meltwater in Antarctica - FRY-01 | ecosystem: Environmental > Aquatic > Freshwater > Ice > Glacier meltwater ... | reverse complement strand
CGCCTCATCAACAGCCTGGGCGTTGATCGCCTCCATCCGTATGCTCACAAGGCGAACCGCAAGATATTGCTACGATTGAAAAACTTTCGAATCGGGCTCTTAGCTTAGAACTATGTCCGCTAAACGGGACCGATCAACAATATGTTGGCTTCAATATCAATAATACAGATTCTATCGGTCTGTCAAATATTGTAAAAACTCATATAACTAATGGAATATTAATTATATTATATTTGGATAAACAGAATAGAGGTCAATATCGCAGGCAAACTCATATGCGACCTTGCTGACTGGAGCGGAGTCGAGTCGGAATTGGTGAGCCATGCGTGACGCGCTTCTCCCATGAGGGGCGAGCGGCGCAGGTCTGCGGAGGATGACCGAGCAGCGCAGCGGCTACGCAGCCTTGCCAGCTCTGCTGGTTAGCCGCAGTTGGATGAGGGTACTCCAGGCAGCGACGAGGAAGCGCCAACCAATGGCTGGCAACAAGCCCTCAAAAGCAAACGCCCCTCTCCTTGACGGAAGAGGGGCGCTCATATTCTACATAGCGGAAAGACGCTCGAGGTCCTGAAACAAGCTCAGGATGACGATATCAATTCCGTGATGTTCTACAAGCTAGGATTAACCAGCACCTTCTCGCCAGTAGCCTTCTTCTCATAGCCCTTGGCGATTTCCGGATCGATCATGTCCATCAGGCTGATCTCGCTGGAATAGTCGCTGTGGAAGATGCCATTGCGTTCGGCGACGGTATACATGCGCATTTCCATCATCCGTTCCATCCCGACCTTTTCGAGATGCGGGGTCAGCAGCCAGCCGCCGACGCCCCAGTAAAGGCCAAGACCGCCGCCAAGGATCGTTTCGCCAGTGTCGAGACGGCCATAGATATAGACCTGCTTGTTGACGGTCGAGCCATAGACGCTGAATTCCGCGCCACGCACGGCCGCTGCTTTTTCCATCGCGGTCAGGATGTGGCTCGCCATCTTGCCGCCACCAATGGCATCAAAGCCAAGTGTCGCACCGGTTTCGGCCAGCGCGGCGATCAGCTTGTCCATGAAATCGTCCCTGGTGCTGTCAATCACATGGGTCAGGCCAATGTCGGTGAGGATTTTCTTCTGCGCGTCGGAACGGACGATGGCGACCAGCGGCACGCCTTCCTTGAGGCACAGCTTGGCGAGCATCTGCCCGAGATTGGAGGCCGCAGCGGTATGGACCAACGCTTCATGGCCTTCGGCGCGCATGGTGTTGATGAAGCCCTGCGCGGTCATCGGATTGACGAACAGCGAAGCGCCTTCTTTCGCCGGTGCGCCTTCGGGCAGCGGCACGCACATCATCGCAGGCATGACCCGGTGGGTGCGATACATTTCGCCGCCGACGATCGTCACGACCTTGCCCATCAGGGCCTGCGCCGCATCGGATGATCCGGCCGCAACAACAGTACCCGCGCCTTCATTGCCAGCAGCCAGTTTCTTGCCGGCACGGCCTTTGAAGAAAGGTTGCATTATCGGATCAACGTCCGCAACCAGAGCTGGATGGCCGTCAACAGTTTCGCTGCGGACTGTGTCCATATTGGCAGCAGCGGTCAGCAGGCCGAGATCGGAAGGATTGATCGGCACCGCTTCCATCTGGACAACGACTTCATGCTCTTTCGGTTCGGGCACGGCATAGGGTTCGATCGACAAAATGGATTTGCCGTCTTCGGTAACGGTGGTGAATAGTTGCTTTGCGTCGGGGAAATGACTCATTGGATATTCCTCTCTCTTATATATTTCTAGAAACTTCTGGCGGCGGCTAGCGCGCCCAATCGTGCGGTGATCTCGAAAAATTCGGTCACCGTTTCGTCGATAATCTGTTTGGCAGTTTTTACCTCGTCAATCAAACCGGAAGATTGTCCGGCCAGGCCAACGGACGCTTCCATGTCGCCGCCGAAATAGACATCCATGATGCCCTTGAACGTATCCGCCGGCATCAGGCCGTCCTCGTATATTTTCGCGGTGCGCTCGGTTTTCAGCGCGCGAATGCAGGGTGATGCTTTCTTGTTCAGCACATAGGTGCCGGTTTCCTTGGCATCGAGTATCGCCTGTTTATAGTTGATATGCACCGGGCTTTCGGCGCTCAAAACGAAGCGCGTGCCCATCTGAACGCCTTCCGCGCCCAGAGCAAAGGCCGCCGCCATGCCCTTGCCGTCAGCAATGCCGCCAGCCGCAACCATCGGGATGTCGGTCTGCCGGCGGATTGCCTGCAGCAATACCAATGTCGAGACTTCCTCCGGATTCTTGAAGCCGCCGCCTTCTGCGCCTTCGACAATCAGGCCATCGACGCCCGCCTCGACGCAGCCCATTGCCGCAGCGACGGTGGGAACGGCATGATAGACGATGATCCCGGCCTCTTGCAGCGGCCCGACAAATTTGCGCGGGCTGCCGGCCGAGGTGGTCACGAATTTAACGCCCGATCCGCAAATATGATCGAGGATCGCCGGATCCTTCAGGAACATGATCGGCAGATTCACGCCGAACGGAGCGTCGGTCAGATCCTTCATCTTTTCGATCTCGGCCATGCAGGCTTCGGTCTCGCCGGAACTGGTCTCAATTATCCCAAACCCGCCAGCGTTACAGACAGCCGATGCCAGCTGCGACCGGGCGATCCAGCCCATCGGCGCCTGCACGATCGGATATTTCGCACCGCAATGTTTGAGGAAACGGTTCATCACTGTTCTTTCTGCTGCTTGTCGTTCGGCGCTCAACCCATCGGGTACATGATTTCCCGGCTGATCTTGTAGATCCGCTTCATGATCTCGTCGCTGAGCACCAGATCGGCGGCAGCAAAAATCTCGGGAAGCTGGTCAGTATGGGTCGCGCCGACAATGGTGGAGGCGACAAAATCATGCTGTTTCGACCAGGCGGTTGCCAGCGTCACCGGCGCAACGCCCAGTTCGTCCGCAATAGCCATGAAGCGCTTGGTCGATTCCTCCGACTTGGGATTGACGAACCGTTCGGCCATTTTCTTCTGTCGGCCACCCATATTGATATAGGCGGAAAAACGCGCGCCTTCCGGCGTCGCGCCATCATTATATTTGCCGGACAAGGCACCGCCCCCGAGCGGCGAATAAGGGATCAGGCTGACCCCTTCTTCCCGGCAGACCTGCGCCAGTTCATCCTCGAACCGGCGGTTGTTCATGCTGAAATTATTCTGAATGGTGCAATAGCGGGTGACGCCCAGTCGCTCGGAAGCCTCAAGCGATTTCATCAGGCCCCAGCTGGTTTCATTGGAGCAGCCGATGGTACGGATTTTGCCTTTGCGAATTTCTTCGTCGAGCACTTCCATCGTCTCGTCATAGGCGGTGCCATGATCGGGCCAGTGAGTCTGGTAGAGATCGATATAGTCGGTCTGCAGGCGCTTGAGACTGTCGTCGAGCGCCTTGACGATATTGTGGCGATCCATCGCCGTCATACCGGCGCGTTGCGCTGATTCGATCCATCCGTGGCTGGGGCCGGAGACCTTGGTCGCAATGATCAGACTGTCGCGATCCTTGCCCTTCATCCAGCGGCCGACAATATTCTCGGTCTCGCCTGCCCACTCCCGTTTGGGTGGCACCGGATAATTTTCCGCCGTGTCGAAAAAATTAATCCCTGCCTCGACGGATTCATCCATGATCCTGTGCGACATCGCCTCATCCGCGCCGCTGCCAAAGGTCATCGTCCCCATGCAGATTTCGGATACATAAATCGGGCTTCGACCCAAGCGGCGTTTTTTCATGAAAATGTCTCCGGGAGATAGGGCGTTGGATTAACTGTTCGGTTAAGTAGCATAACCCACACGGGTTGCGAAACGCAATGCAATTTCTCTGGCGGCTAGCCAGCCTGTCCGAGAACCAGACAGGCGAGAAACATCAGGAAACCGGCAAAGCGATTGGATCGAAATTTGCTGAGCGCATCATCCCCATCGGTGCTTTTCAACGTCACCACCTGCCAGAGAAGATGCAGCCCAATGGGCGCAAGCGCCACAAGGCCAAGCCACTGGGGACGGAGCATCCAGAAAGCGGCGGCCCAGCTAGCCAGTGCCGTCATGTAAAAGACCAGCACGCCAAAGCGCACATTCTCTCCCAGCCGCAGCGCGCTGGAACGGATCCCGACCAAGGCGTCATCCTCCCGATCCTGCAGCGCATAGATCGTGTCATAGCCGATCACCCAGAATATCGACCCGAGATAAAGTAGGAGCATCGCCCAGTGAAATTGCGGATCAATCACCAGCCAGCCGACCAGCGCGCCCCAGCTGAACACCAGTCCCAGCCAGGCCTGCGGCCACCAGGTGATGCGCTTCATGAACGGATAGGCGGCGACCAGAGCCAGACTGCCCAGCGCCACCAGCTTGGCGATCAAGTTGATCTGGAACCAGACGATCAGCCCGATCAGGCAGAGCATGGCCAGCCATATCCAAGCGGCCTTGAGCGTCACGGCGCCGCTGGCCAAAGGCCGCGAGCGGGTTCGCTCCACCTGACGGTCGAGATCACGATCGACGATATCATTATAGACACAGCCCGCGCCGCGCATCGCAATCGACCCAAGCAGCAGCCAGAGCAGCAAATCCCAGCGCTCGATCGCGCCGCCAGCCAGCCCGATGCCCCAGGCACAGGGCCAATAGAGCAGCCACCAGCCGATCGGCCGGTCAAAACGGGCGAGCATGGCATAGGGCCGGACCATGGTCGGCAACAGGCCGATGATTCCCTTATGTTCCGTGTCTGGAACGATATGATCTGATTGGTTGGACATGATAGTCGCTTATCGTCATTTCTCTAATTCGTCATCCTGAACTTCTCTAACTCGTCATCCTGAACTTGTTTCAGGACCTCCCCCGACATGTGCATTCTTCCGAAAGAGATGCTGAAATAAATTCAGCATGACGAGAACCAAACCCGGCGCTAAGCAGTGTTCATGCCCGCTACACCCGCCTATCCACCGCACAGCGCCCCGCGCCTCTACGTCGATGTCGAGCTTGCCGACGGCGCTGAAATCCGGCTGGATGGCAGCCATGCCCATTATCTGCTCAAGGTCATGCGGATCAAACAGGGCGATCCGGTCAAGCTGTTTGATGATCGCACCGGAGAATATCTCGCGCATGTGACAGCTCTGGGTAAACGCGATCTGATCCTGATGATCGACGGCAAGACCCGGGACCGGGAAGCTGTCCCCGATCTGTGGCTGTGCGCTGCACCGATCAAGAAGGACCGCTTCAACTGGATCGTCGAAAAGGCCACCGAACTGGGCGTGGCCAGGATCATGCCAGTGCAAACCGAACGCACCCAGGGTCAGGCCATCAAGCCTGAGAAATTGCGCGCCCATATGATCGAGGCGGCAGAGCAATGCGAACGCACTGCCCTGCCCTCGCTCGATCCGCTGACGAAACTGACCGATATGCTGGAACAATGGCCCAAAGATCGCCATCTTTTCTTTGCCGACGAGCGCATCCACGCAACCGGTGAAGGCAGCTTTCGCAATGCGCTGGTCGCCCATGCTGGTCCGGCGGCGATCCTGATCGGCCCCGAAGGCGGTTTTTCCGACAACGAAAATGAAATGATCCGCGCGCTGCCTCAGTCCGTCGCGGTATCGCTCGGCCCCAGAATATTGCGTGCCGATACCGCTGCGATAGCGGCGATTAGCCTGTGGATGGCGGGTCGCGGTGACTGGAATCCTGCCTAGACCTTGGTTTGGGCTTTGGCATTTTTCACGCGCATCCAGCAACCAAGCGCATCAGCCAAGGAAACATACTGAAATCCTTGTAAAGTCTGATGGCTGATGCGGCCTGGTCAACCATTAATTAGCCCATTGTGGATAGTGAAATTCGATGATTTTGGGAAAATCTTTCGGGGGCCAGATCCGATTGACATTTCACAGCATCCTTTGGGGGTTGTTGTGTCTGTTTCTGATCGCGCTCATTCCTGCCGAAAGAGCCGAGGCCCAGACAGTCACTACCTATTCGAATAGCAGCACGGTTGCGATCCCGGACAATGCCTGTCCTGCGACGGTTAACCGGACTTTCAGCGTCGGCGCCAGCTATGCGGTGGCTGACGTCGATATCGGCATCTTGCTGGATCACACCTACCGCCGCGATTTGAGAATCACATTGACCTCGCCGACCGGAACCGTCGTCAGCTTGATGGATTATGTCGGCGGAAGCGCGGATAATCTCAACGCCAGATTTGACGATGAAGCCAGCGGAGGAACCATTGCGTCCCACACCTCCAATGACCCTTTGACGCCGGTCTACAATAGCACAAAGACTCCGCAAGCCACCCTGGCTGCGTTTGATGGTGAAAATGCGCAGGGTATATGGACGCTAAAAATCTGTGATCAGCAAGGCGTTGACACCGGGTCAATACGCCGCGCCGATCTGTACCTGACCAGCGCGCCAACCAATTATGCCGATCTCTCGCTGACCAAGATATTTGGCGCGACATCGACCAATACGGGACGATATACCTTGTCGGTGACCAATGACGCGGCATCGCCATTGTCGGCGACAGGCGTAACCGTGAGTGACACGCTGCCCAGCGGTGTGACGCTGACCGCCACTTCAGGCACCGGCACCTACAGTGGCGGCATCTGGACTTTGGGCACGACGATTGCACCGGGGCAGACTCTGTCGATCAATCTGGACGTCACCGTAACAGCGACCTCGGGTACGATCACAAACACAGCGCAAATTCGCTCGTCATCCGCCGTGGATATTGATTCAACCTCCAATAACGGGGTCGCCAGCGAAGATGATTATGCCAGCGTCAGCTTTACCGCAGGCGGGCGCCTGCCCGGCTACGTACCGCCGCTGACCTCGGTATGTTCGATTGCCAACCAGATCACTTTCAGCTGGGGTGGAGCGACCGCATGGTCGCCTTCGGGTTCGCTCAGTCACACCTATAATGTCACCGGTCTCGGCATTGTTGCTGTTAATGCAACGCAACCACCGAATGGATTCGCCAACAATACGCCCGCCATCACAACCGACAATAGCGGCGGCGGGGCAGCCGGCACCCAGGCCCTCTATTTCTACATGAACAACGGCAATGAAACGCATGTTTCCAGCACCAAGTTCACCTTGCCGACTGCCGTCCCCGGCCTTCAGTTCAAGATTTTTGATATCGACTATGCTGCCAATCAATTCACCGACAAGGTGACGATAACCGGCACCTATAATGGCGCCATTGTGCTGCCGACCCTGTCGAACAATACGGCCAATTATGTCAGCGGCAATAGCGTGATTGGTGATGGCGCATCCGGCGCGACAGACCCGTTCGGCAATGTCGTCGTGACCTTCACGTCGCCGGTTGACTCGGTAACCGTCACCTATGGCAATCATCTGCCAACGACCCCGACTTCATCGGGCAATCAGGCGATGTCGATCCATGACATTACATTCTGCAAGCCCACAACAACTTTGAGTGTCACCAAAATCAGCTCAATCATCAGCGATCCGGTCAATGGCTCGACAAATCCGAAACGCATCCCGGATGCCATCGTGCAATATTGCATCCTGATCAGCAACAGTGGTGCAGCCAGCGCAAGTTCGGTTGTCGCAACCGACAATCTTTCCGGTCCATTTACCTATAGTCCAGGATCGATGCGGAGCGGCAGCAATTGCGGATCTGCCACGACGGTCGAAGATGACAATGCGACCGGTGCCGATGAAAGCGATCCTTATGGTGCCTATATTGCCGGTTCAACCATCACCGCGACCGCTGCAACATTGGCACCGGCGAGCAGCTTTGCGCTGATTTTCCGGGTCAAACTGAACTAGCCGAAACGCTTCAGTCGCACCAATATTTCATCGAGAGCAGACAGGAACCGGGAGCGGTCCGCTTTGCCAAATGGCGGCGGACCTCCGATATTCTCTGTCCCCATGCCGGCGCGCAAATCGGCCATGATCGCCCGCGTTGCAACGGCCGCTCCAATCGAATCGGGGGTAAATGGCTTGCCATTCGACCCGACCACCGCCGCGCCCGCCTTCACGCATCGATCCGCCAGCAATATGTCGGATGTGACCACGACGGTGCGCGGGCTGGTTCGTTCGGCGATATAGTCATCGGCGGCATCAAAGGCATCGCTGACCACCACCCGGCTGACCAGCGGATGATCCGGCACCCGAAACGGGCTGTTGCTGACAATCACCACCGACACTGCATGGCGGTCCGCCACCCGGTAAATTTCATCCTTTACCGGGCAGGCGTCAGCATCAACCAATATTTGAATGGCGTCCGTCATGGAAAGGATCAGTCGGCTTTGGGTCCGCCAGGTTTCGCGCCTTCATAGGGACGCTTTCCGCGATGCGGCTTTTTATTATCTCCGCCGAAATTGCCGCCGGGGCCGGATTTGCGATCCCCTTTAAAGTCGGATTTCTTCTTGAAACCGCCGCCAAATTCGCGCTTTGGCCCGCCGCCGTCAGAACCGCCTTCGCCTTCCGGCTTGCGCTTCTGATAAGGCTTGCTGCCACCCGGTTTGTCACCGAATTTCTTGTCGCCAAACTTGTTCTTGCCGAATTGCTTGCCGCCATGTTTCTTGCTGGCGTTGCTGTAATCGCGTTGGCCACCAGCATTGTCGGGGCGTCCGCCCTTGCGGTTGCGCTTCGCTTCATCGCGCGGCTTGCCTTCGAACTGGGTGATTACGATATCATCGGTATCATCCCCGCCGGCTTCTCTTTTCTCGGCAACGGCCGCGGTAAATTTATCAACCACCCGGCGCGGAATTTCGAACAATGTGTCGTCGCCGTTGATCTGGATCGCACCAATTTCATTCTTGGTGATATGTCCACGGCGGCACAGTACCGGCAACAGCCAGCGAGCATCGGCGCGCTGATTATGACCAACATTCATCTTGAACCAGACCGTATCTTCAAATCCCGGACGCGGACCGCCTGGAGCGGCTTGCGACTGCGCGCCGCGATCCAGCATCTGTTCCGGAGCCGGCATTTTCGCGCGATGCGACTGCACCAGCATGGCAGCGATTTCTTCTGGCGTTTTTTCAGCCATCAGACGTTTTGCCAGCGCCAAATCATCTTCATCAATCTCGACCGGCTGCAACAATGTTTCGATCAGCCGCTCGGCATCATTCTTGCGAATGTCGGCGCGGGTCGGTGCATCTTTCCATTCGGCATTGATTTTCGCGCCGCGCAACATCGCTTCAACCCGCTTGCGCCGCTGATAAGGCACGATGATAACCGCCGTGCCCTTTTTGCCGGCACGTCCGGTTCGTCCGGACCGATGCTGCAATGTTTCGGCATCGCGCGGCATGTCGACATGGACGACGAGGCTCAACGTCGGCAAATCGAGGCCACGGGCAGCCACATCGGTTGCTACACAGACGCGCGCGCGCTTGCTGCGCAAGGCCTGCATCGCCTGGTTGCGCTCGCTCTGGGTATGTTCACCGGACAGCGCCACCGCACTGAACCCGCGATCGACCAGACTGGCGTGCAGACGACGCACCGCTTCGCGCGTGCCGCAGAACAGCATCGCCGATTCGGCTTCATGAAAGCGCAGCAGATTGACCACCGCATTTTCGGTGTCTGCGGGAGCGACGGTTATTGCCTGATAGGCAATATCGCCGTGCCCACGATCTTCGCCGACCGTGGAAATGCGCAGCGCGTCATTCTGATAGCGCTTGGCAAGATTGATGATCGGTTTCGGAATGGTCGCCGAGAACATCAATGTCCGCCGATTTTCGCCGGTTGCATCGAGAATTTCTTCAAGATCTTCGCGAAAGCCCATGTCGAGCATTTCATCCGCTTCGTCGAGCACCGCCGCACGAAGATTTTTCAGGTCGAGCGCGCCGCGTTCGAGATGGTCGCGCAACCGGCCGGGTGTACCGACGATGACATGCGCGCCGCGCCGCAGCGTGCGCCGCTCTTTCGAAGCGTCCATACCGCCGACACAAGTCGCGATTTGCGCGCCGGCAGGCTGATACAGCCAGGTCAGCTCGCGACTCACCTGCAGGGCGAGTTCGCGAGTCGGAGCGATTACCAGTGCCAGCGGCTCGACCAGAAACGGGAAACGCCCGTTTTCATCGAGCAATTGCGGCGCCATCGCCAGACCAAAGGCAACGGTTTTGCCGGAGCCGGTCTGGGCGGACACGATAAGATCGCGGCCTTCCGCTTCTGTTTCAAGCACAGCGGCCTGAACGGGGGTCGGCTTGATATATTCGCGCGCCGTGAGCGCCTCAGCTAGAAGCGGAGAAATTTTCGTGAAAGGCATAATGTTCTAATTCCGTGGCAAAAGTTAAAGCCGCGCGGAAATGCCAGTCGCCTGCGGTTTATGAAGATTAGGTTGTTTTAAAAGGGCCTGCGCTGGGGATCATATTGCCTTACCGGCAGCATGGCCACTCGCCCAAGCCCATTGAAAATTATAGCCACCGAGCCAGCCGGTGACATCAACGGCTTCCCCAATAGCATAGAATCCGGGTACTTGCCTAGCTTCCATATTTTTGGACGAGATTTCCGCCGTACTGATCCCGCCAGCCGTGACTTCAGCCTTGGCAAAACCCTCGGTTCCGTTGGGCATGAAGCGCCAATGGGACAAGCGGCGCGCAGCTTCAGCCAGTTTCTTGTCGGTCAGATTTCCCAGTTCGCCATCAAGCGCAATCCGTTCGATCAAAGTCTCGGTCAAGCGCGAGGGCAAATGGGCGTTAATCGCTTTCTTCAGCGAAAGCCGGGGCAATTGCTGTTTGGCCTGGGTGAGCCAGTCGCCCGGAAAATCGGGCATAAAATCTATTTCGACCGGTTCGCCATGCTGCCAGTAAGACGAAATTTGCAGGATCGCCGGCCCCGACAGCCCCTTGTGCGTGAACAGGGCCGCTTCGCGGAACGCCGTTTTTCCGCAGCGCGCAATCACCGGTGCAGACACGCCGGACAGGGACCGGAACAGGGTTTCTTCCCCGCCCAGGGTCAGCGGCACCAGCGCCGGCCGTGGCTCGACAATTTTCAAACCGAACTGCCGGGCCAGATCATAAGCGAATCCTGTCGCCCCCATTTTCGGAATCGACGGACCGCCGGTCGCGACCACAAGCGAAGGGGCAAAGGCGATCTCTCCGCCATATTCCACCCGATAGCGGCCATCGCTATGGCTGACATTGGTAATCGCTTTTCCCAGCGACAGGGTGACCGCGTCAGCCGGGCATTCTTTCATCAGCATCTCGACGACCTGCCTCGCAGAACCGTCACAGAACAATTGCCCCAATGTTTTTTCGTGCCAGTCGATACCATAGCGATCGACCAGCGCGATAAAATCACCGGCTGAATAGCGGCTCAGGGCCGATTTTGCGAAATGCCTGTTCTGCGACAGATAGCGATCCGGCGCAGTGCCGATATTGGTGAAATTGCAGCGTCCGCCGCCGGAGATCAGGATTTTCTTTCCCGGCTCATCGGCATGATCGATCAGCAATATCTTGCGGCCGCGCTGGCCGGCAACGGCAGCGCACATCAGGCCGGCTCCGCCAGCGCCGAGAATTATTGCGTCATAATGGGCTGGGACTTTGGGCATGGATCAGCGGAAACGCTTTTTTGCAAAGGCTCTACCGGAGCCGGATTTTAGATATTTTTCGAATGCCAATGCGGCATTTTCATTCTTGAAAAAATGATATGATATCATCTGCCAAGGCTTGAATCTGGCGGTGTGCTTCGATTTTCCGGAATTGTGATCCTGCAGACGTTTTTCAACATCATCGGTAAGACCCGTATAATATTCGCTGGGATGTTCAATGCTTTGAATGATGTAAACAAAATGCATTGCCGGGTCCTCCTACGCTCTTCGAGCTTCGGCGGACAGCCTTGGCTAAAGCTACGGGCTGGCCTGCCAGCCGTAGCTTCAGCGAAGGCTGGTGGAGCCTAGCGGGATCGAACTAATTTCCACTATGTTGTTCTAATATAAGAGTTTAATTTACCAAGACTGTGTCAAATGTATGTGCCAAATGTAACAAGATAGCAAGGCCCGATTCGTTGGCAAAGTGGGTCGCTGATTAGAACTCAATTTATCCGCTCTGAAATGCATCAATTCCCAGACGGTCGATGCACATTTGGTCAAGGCTTTCAATCTTTTCATATAATGTCCGTGCCATTGCATTGAGCTGCTTTGCTGTTGCTTCAGTTTCGGGCGAAACAAATCCCTGTGAAATCTCACGGTCCTTGCGGACAGTCATTATGTTACCATTGCCGGGATAGATTCCACTTTCATGGACAAGTCTGTCTAAAAAACCATCATTAGCGATTTTCATATCCATCCACTGTTAGAGGTGGCTTGGGAAAACTGCACAGCGGGATAAGTGGATTTTCTGTCTAACGGCGGCCAAAGCGGCCGCATGACAGGAGCGTATATGAGCAGACGACCACGCCGGAACCACAGTCCGGCATTTACGAGTGAGGGAAATATCCCTTTCAATCTATCAATAACGCTTAACATCGACGACATTGAAGCAATGGCCGTGGCCAGATCGATTGAGGTGCCCCCGGCTGAGATGATTCTCCCCGTCAAAAAGCCCGACTATCTAGGAGATAGCCAATGGGAGTTGCGGCATGGAAGGCGCAACATCAACGCGCGGATTGAAGATGAGGCGTGGCTGCGCCAGTTCCAGAATCGCCAAAAAGACGTTCGCCCCGGCGATGCTCTCCGTTGCGTTGTTCAGGTAGAATATAGTTACGGATTCGACAACGAGCTTTTGTCAGAGCGATACACTGTTTCAGAGGTGCTGGAAGTTTTAGTGAACCGCGCTGAAATGCTCGAGTTACCGTTTGAAGATAAAAACAAAGATGACGATCAACCTTCGTAAATATATTCAGCAAGGTGGGGGGGGGGCAGCGGCAGGACTTGAACCTGCGACCTCTTTGGCGGTATATAGAAAATGCAACTAATCTAAAACCTAGAAACCAAAGACTCTATCCAACTGAGTTACGCTGCCAAACTTGTTTAGTATTTATAATTCACCATTCTCAACCCAAATCGCCTGAACCTCGGTGGTTCACCTAACTGAGTTGACTTATGCCTTTCTCTTGTGCGCGGGTTTTGTGACGTTATCCCGTCGCTTTTTGTTTTCTTCTTTAACTTCTCGAAACTCTGACTCTAGCTCTTTCAGTTTCGCTACTAGCCCTGACATGTCATATTCGTTGCTCGTTTTTCCACGTCCGGGCCGAGTTCGATAAATGCGTTTAACCAAACCGGCATTTTCTAACTCGCTTATCTGCCTTTGAATTTGTCGTTCACTCATATTCATACGCTCAGCCAAGCGTTTTTTTGTTGGGTATGGCTTGCGATCTGCCTCCCACCAAAAGTCGAACAAGTGCATAATGATATTGAACTGCACTGGGTTGATGCCAATCCGTTCTTGCGCTTGCATGAGGAGAGAAGGCACAATGCTGAAGCCCAAATCCATCACAGGTTTGCCAAACTTCTTTTCGGATGCCTTTCTTGTATCGGCTTTCTTTTTAGTGTTTAAGGGGATTACAACCGCTGATTCTGTGTCTGTCATTTCTTGTTTACCTCTGACCCAATATATACGTCGCAAATTAGCAGGTTGCAAGCCAATCGATAAGACACAAGCGTCTTATACGACAAGACATAGAAGTCTTATCTGGACTAGTCGCTTGTGTCTAGTGAATCAGGACACACGGAATTAGGATTCAGGGCTTAAGTGCATACGAACGTAGCATCTAGAAACTATCGGACGCCGATGACCTATCGGCTTGCTCTAGTATTAGATCGGGCACCTCAAAAGCGTGGACTACCCTTGAAACAGATGACGCTGAATGTCGAAGAATGCCGCTCTGATCTCTGAGACCGAACCCAATTTCTTTTTGGCGTCGTTCGTGCCGCCATATCGGATGCGAAGAAAATCTCCCAATCGACTGGGTTCCAGCTCACGGATACCCTGCACTTCATAGGATTGTAGGACGTAACTTAAAAACTCGCGCATTTCCTCTTCATAGCCATCCATGCCAGCAAGCTTGACGGCTTCCACTCGATCTGCACGAGCAAGCGGTGCTAGCGTAAAACGAATATAGGCTAGCACGTCGAATATATCGGAGTTCGGCGCATCAATAAGGCGGCGCATGTCTTCCATCCTGTCACTATCATAGCCCATCTCAGTCAGTTGCTGAATAAAGCCAGTTCTGCGCTCAGGATCGCTCCAGATTGCCCTTAGATCATCTTCATCGGTAACCAGTGTGCCAAGGTCACCAAACAGGTGTTCCATGAACTCCTGAGCGGTAATTGGGCGGCCATTGAACATATAGGTCGTGGCAGCAATTGTCCGTCGTCAGAACATTTGGCACTGATGGCTGCGTAAATTAGCGGAGCATCGGCCTCGTCTTGTTGGTTGATATTAGGCGGCTAGCTTGCGGTGTTGCAAGCGCCGATGTTCAATGGTCTT
>Ga0105050_10006553_pt1 | contig 14392 bp, 12 predicted proteins | sample FRY01_FD_78088 | JGI IMG/M metagenome (GOLD analysis project Ga0105050, IMG submission 78088) | Freshwater microbial communities from Lake Fryxell liftoff mats and glacier meltwater in Antarctica - FRY-01 | ecosystem: Environmental > Aquatic > Freshwater > Ice > Glacier meltwater ... | reverse complement strand
CTGACTAAAAATAAAGTTTACCGCTTGAATAGATAACGGACCATTTCGTTTGACACGAGCGTCCAAATCTTCACCTTCCAATAATTCCATTACAATTGCCAAAGTTCCATCGTGCGCTTCAATATCTGAAACCCTTGTAATATTGGGATGATTCAGCGTAGCCATAAAATTTGCTTCATTCTCAAAGCGCAATCGAATTTGTGAATTTCTAGCCAATAATGGATTGAGCACTTTTACTGCTACTTTTGTTCCTAATATCTGATGAACTCCTTCATATACCTGCGCCATTCCACCTTCACCAATCAAGCGAGTGAGTTTGTATTTTCCGATGATAGTGTTAATGTATTCCATATTTATAAATTTGTTAGGTCAAATGATGTTTTCTCAAGAATATCATCTTATTTTTATTGAATCTTTTCTTTTCAATGCCAAGTAGGTTCCAATGAAGAAAATTAAAGATAGCGCACCAATTGCAAGTATATCTAATTTGTAGGTGTAAGCAAAACTACCAAAAGCTTCTTCATAATTGTCATGAAAGAAAGGTTTTAATTGTTCGATAGAAGAACCAGTAAACAATTCTGTCTGCAAAGGTTCTGAAACATTACTGGCTTGAGAAATCGAGCCGTCCGCTTGCAATTGGTTGGGTAAAATTGGCCTTTCAATTTTGATATTTTCTTGCACATTACAAAAACCTTCATTTCCCCAACGCGACAAAGTGAAATAACTTATGATTTCAACCTGAGCGGAGGATATTTTACTAATCACTCCAGCGAGCATTATTTGAGGAATCAATGCAATTGGCACTAAAGTCATTACTTTTTCAGTAGTGGAAACAATCGCAGATAGAAACAATCCCATCATAGAAGCAGCTAAGGAAACATACAACATCCACAATAATGCAGGAAAAGGGTGTAACCAACTAGGGTTGGAATCGGCAAAATGTAAACTTACTATGGTGATAAAAAGTGTAGATTGAATTGCAGCGAAAGTTCCTAAAACCAAAACTTTTGAAAGGATATAAGTTAAAACACCTTGATTAAACATACGTTCGCGTTTGTAGATAGGCGCTTCACCAACAATCTCTCTTGCCGCATTATTTGCTCCAAACCAAACCGCTGAAACAGCCATTAAAAAAGGTACTGCCGCAGTAATATCTTTAAAAATCAAGCAAATTAAACCTGCAATAATTGGCGCTTGACCCACCATAACCAAAGTGTTCACACGGTCATTCAACTTGATATTGAAATAGCGAATAATCAACCACCAAAGCTGCTTGAAAAAATCAGCATTACTTGATTTATTTATTTGTCGGTTTCCGTTTTTTACATTCGTAATTGGAGGATGCTCTTGTTTGTGATTGTTGATCCATTTTTTAGCTGTTGGTAAAGCTAATTGTGCATAAACTTTTATAGTGTTGTTAACTTTAAAATAAGATAAATAATTCGTTGTTTCACCGTGGTAAACTTTGTGCCCTCCTTCTGCCATAAATAGAACTGTATCCATGTAGTTCAGGTCTTCCGGCTTGTGTGTAACCATTATTACTGTTGTACCTTTATTAGATAAGTTTCTCAAAATCTCTAAAAACTCTTCAATTGTTTGTGGATCTAAGGGTGAAGTTGGCTCATCTAAAAATAAAATCAATGGATCCGTTAGAATTTCTACTGCAATAGAAACGCGTTTTCGTTGTCCACCACTAATTTTACCAACCAAGTTTTTACGAATATGTCCAATATTTAAGTCTTTAATAACTTGATTTATTTTTTGATGAATGAATGGTTCATCTGAATTTTCTAATCGTAATTTAGCTGCATAAAACAGCGATTGCTCAACTGTCAATTCCCTATGAACGATATCATCTTGAGGCACGTAACCAATTTGAGTTTTAGAAAATCGTAATTTTCGTTCAATTCCAAACCACTTATGTAAACAGTTCCGCTACTTGGGGGCGCATCTCCATTTAAGGCTTTAAGTAAGGTAGATTTCCCACAGCCAGAGGGTCCCATAACTGCTAGTAAAGACTTACTTGGAATTTCAAAGCTACAAGTATGTAAACCAATAACTCCGTTGTCAAACTGTTTTGAAATTCGCTCTGCTCGTATGGCTACTTCCTTTGATAAATCTTTTAAAATACCATTTAAAGTTAGTTGAAAACGACCAATAATAATAACATCGTTTTTTGTGATATTAATCGATCCATTAATATGTTTACCGTTAACATACGTCCCATTTGTGGAGTTTTGATCAACTAAAACAAATTCACTTTCACTCTTTTTTTCAATTGTCGCATGGTTGCGACTAATCGAAGAATGATTTAGAACAACATCATTTTCGTCACTTCTCCCAATAGTAACAGTTCGTTTATTTTTGAACTTTTCAAGAATATTTGTATTGGTTATCGATTGCTGATTGAAGTCCTTTTTTGCAAAAGAATCAATTGAATAATTATCAGGATCGAAAACCAAAGAAACGCCATTTTGACCAGCAAATCGTAAAAAATCAGTAGTGCGTATTTGATAAGGAACCCCGCTTTCAAGTTTTCTGTCATTTAAAAAAGTGCCATTTGAACTTTCTAAATCAATTACAAAAAGATTAGAATTGGAATCAAAAATTAATTGAGCGTGATTTTTTGAAATTGTGCTTTTTGGTAATTTGATTTGTGCTTTTTCATCTCTCCCAACAACTACCTCGGAAGATAAACCTTCAATAAATGCAAATTTTAGAAGTAATTTTCCTTCACTGACAAAACCTAAACGTACTTTATCTCCTTTCATCCTTTTAATCTTTCAAAATTGTAATTTCACGCGACAAAATGTCCACTTCAAAATGTTGTTTCATCGGAATTTTAATTGCTCTATTGTTCAATTCAAGAAGTAAAAAACCAACTAAATAACCATCTGTTTTTCCTTTTAATAATTTATCTAATCCAGAAAAAGCAGCATTGAAATTATCTATCGTTGCCTGTCCATCTATTGTTTCAATTTGATTCGATTGCAGAACTTTGTTTAGTTTAAAGTCCCAATCTGAAATAGCTGTGAAGGAGTTTTTTTCTGATTGAATCGAAAATTGAATCTTTTTTAATGTAATAGGAATTGGTAGTTTATTTTTAAAATCGAAGGCGACTTGAAAAACGGAATGTTTCAACTCAAACTCAGCCAACTTGATGGATTTAATTTTCAAGCCATCTCCTTTTATTATTGACTCGACCAAAGGATTTAGCAGGTCTTTAGTCTTTAACCACATCGATAATTCTCTTGAACCATTAATTTGTAAAAAAGAAAATTTCCCATTCATTTTTACAGTTATTAAAATAGAATCCTTAAAAAAAATATCTTGCATGTCTTTTTCCAACGAATCTAAATAAAAATCAAAATTTAGTACAATTGTAGATTCATGCTTTTTATTTAATTTGAAATTCGAGATAGCGCCTTTCGCAAAGAGTTTATTTTTAAAAATTAAGTCCACTTCAAGTTCTTTTCCATTTACTGAAAACCAATTGTAATTTTCAACCAATAAACTAGCTTTTCCTTTTAAAATTCCATCATTTAATTCAAGCAAATGAAACGACTTTATGCTTTTAAATGCTGGAACGGAAATCAATTGAATCAGTAAAAAAATTACACACACAAGCGTAATAAGAACAATGAAAAATTTAGATTGAAGTACTTTCATTGCTTGCAATTTATTTTATAATTTGTGTTTAAGTGATTTTCAGCACAGGCTTTTCTTTTTAATGAATAAGGGTGAGAACTGAAAATGGAATTTAGTTGGTTGTACTCCGATTCAGATTTAGACATTCGCGTCCACAAACTAATCTCGGCGCATGCATTAAATCCTGATTTTTTGGCTAAATCAATACCAATCATGTCACAATGAATCTCCTTTTTTTGGTTAAAAGGTGTTATAATTAACATTCCTAAATGAGCAGAAATAGTTCCAATCTGTTTTCCCAAAAGTGATTCAGCTGATTTGATTCGCTTTAAATTATCTGAGATGTGTCCTAGTTCATTGTGGGCGATCTCATGTCCAATAATACACACTAATTCGTCGTCATTTTTACAAAAATTAAACATTTCTGTGGTCATATAAATTCTGCCACCAACAGTAAAAGCATTGAGCATTGTTGTATCAATTAGATAAATGGAATACTCAAAACCCTTTGGTTCGTGGATGTTTTTCACCAAGAGATTTAAAAGAAATTGAAGCTTTTCGACTTCTTTTCCTTTTTCAATAAATTGGAAGTTTTTTTGGCATTCAATGTGGAACTCCTTACCGAAATTTTTTTCATCTGAAATGCTCACATTCTCTCCGCTATTGTTAAGAATAGATTGTTCAATGTCGCCAAAAAAACCTATAAATGAGCTTGTTTCATCTTCTTCAAAACACGTAAAGTCGTATGTAATTGCTGTATTGTTTTGAGCAAAGTTTAAGAATACGCCATTCAACGTAAATAAAAAGAGTATTATTTTTTTCATTTCAACTAGTTACAATCATATCCATAATTGGTCATGATATGGTTTTTGGAACAAACGGATCTTTTTGCTGAATACGGATGAGAACGTCTTAAATTATCCAACACATCGTATTTTCCTTCATTTGAAATTTTTTGCATTCGTTTCCAAAGTTCAATGTTAACACATCCATTATATCCTGCCGCAATTGCCAAATCAATGCCAGTCATATCGCAATGTGTTTCTTTTTTTTGACCAAAAGAAATGGTTATGATTTGCTGGAATGTTGCACCTACTTGCGATAAAAATCTTTCTTTTTGAAGATGTTGCTTGATATGCCCTAATTCATTGTGATTTATTTCATGTCCAATAATACACGCTAATTCATCGTTTGTAGTACAAAACTCATACATTTTAGTTGTGACAAATATTTTAGCTCCAGCAGTAAAAGCATTCAAGATATCAGATTCAATCAAATAAATCTCATAATGGTAACCTTTTGGTTCTTTTATTTTATTAGTCAATAATTTTAAAATACCATTTAGATTTAATATTTTCATGCCCGATTCTATAAAACGGTATCTTCTTCTGCAATCTTTTAATAAATCAGTTCCAACTTCTTCTTCTTTTTTAATCGTGATTTCTCCACCGAGCACACCCGTAATTTCAGAATCAACTTCTTCCATTTTATTAATTATTTTTGTCGACCCGTAATCATTCTCATCTTCTAAACAGCTGAAATCATAATTAATCTCTTTCTTCGACTTAGAGGGTTTACTTCCTTCCTCATTTGGTTTTTCAGTGTCAATTGGTTCAAGTTTTGAGTCAGAAAAGTATTCATTAACAATATAAAGACCTCCTATTAAAACAGCGACAATTAATAAGGTAATAAAAATAGTTTTCAAAAAACCTTTACCTTTTTTGGTTTTAGAAATAACAGCTTCATCATTAACCAAATATTCATTTGTTGCTGCATGATCTTGCACTTGTTGAACCGTTGAACTGTCGTTAAATGTTTTCCATTTTAACGGTAAATCCAATCCTGGTTTTACAATGTCATTTGCTTTTAACTGAATAGAGCCCCGAATTTTATTTCCATTTATAAATGTGCCATTGGATGAATCCTTATCCGTTAAAAATACATTTCCAGATTCATCGAAGAAAAACTCACAATGATACCTTGATACAGATGCATCTGTCAAAACAATGTCATTATCCTTTGCTCTTCCTACTTTAATTACTTTAAAACTCATATAAATTGAATAATATCTAATTGAAATTCTTCACAGGTTTTGTAACGGCTTGATAAATTTCTATGTGTCGCATTTTTGAAAATCGCATTTATTTTAGACTCCGAACCTTTATCCATAGAGTTGGAAGGATACAAATAAGGCAATTCATTATTTTCAACAGCATAGAAAAGGTCTTCTTTAGTATTGCAATTTTCAAAAGGTAATTTACCTGTCAATAACTCAAACATGGCAATCCCGATGGAATAAATATCCGTTTGATGATTGATTTTTTTACCACTTATCTGTTCGGGACTCATGTATGCCGGACTTCCCATTGCTTTCTCCATCTCGTTCATATTTACCGATTGAGAAATACCAAAATCAATTAATTTGATTCTATCATCTGTCGATAACATAATATTTGACGGTTTTATATCCAAATGAATTAAACCATTGGAATGAACATATTGCAAAGCACTCAAAACTTCATTTAAGAGCAATGCAACATTTTGCATCGGTAAAGGACCCGTCACAGTTGTCATGTAGTCAAATAAATTCTTGCCCTCCACATATTCCATTACCAAATAATAGTTTTCATCTGTAATTATAAAATCTATCAATTTAACAATATTGGGGTGATCAAAATATAAATATTGATTCGCTTCTTCAATGAACTTTTTTTTGATAAAATCATTTTTAAAAAGCCCTGCTCGCAATTCTTTTACTGCAACTGCCTTCCCCGTGTATAAATCTACACCCAAATAAACGATGGCAGTTCCTCCACTATTTATTGCTTGAACCAATTCTATATTATTGATTTTTCGCATTTAATCACAAGGGATTTCCAATATCCAGCCTATACCTAACTTATCCTTTTGCAATTTTGCTTTATCCTCTTTTTTTAATTTGGGCGAGTTAGCATTATGCTCTTTCAACCTTTCCTCACTTAAATTAGGATATTCACTTTTATATTTATTTACAATAGATTGTAAGCCTTCGCCTTCAACGACTTTATGTGTTTTTGGTTTTGGTTTTTCTCCCGTAATGTTAGTTGGTTTCTTGGTTGTTTTATCCTTATTTGTTTGAGAATCTTCTTTTTTTTGTTTTACAGTTGGATTTGGTTTTTTAATTATTTCTATTTCTCTCAATTCAGTAATAATACTATCTTTTACAATTGCACATTTAGTTGAATTATTAATTTCAATTGTATCGTTTGCTACATCTGAAATCTTTTTACCTTCAAGACTATCCAAATTGTTTAAAGGGTATTGTTCAATTTCTGACCTAGAATAACTTTTTGATTTAGTTTCTTTACCTTTAATATTTTCATTTCCACTAAACTTAGAATACAGCAAAACAATACCAAGAGAAACAAGTAGTCCTGCTGCTAAGAGTATCCACTTTTTGTTGTTTGTTTGAGGAGTACTTGGTTTTTTACCACCAATCTGTTGTGTGTTGACTAAATCGAGTTTTGGAATTGGATTAAAATGAGTAAAAAAAGATTTTGCATGACTACTTTCTTCAATTTTAATAAGTGCAGCCGTGATATTATCAGTTCCACCAGCGTTTAGAGCGGCAGTAATTAAATTTTCAGCAGCAATCTCAATATGATCAACGGACATTATTTTTTGCATTTCAACATCTTTAACCATCCCGTTTAAACCATCCGAACAGAGTAGAAAAGTGTCTCCAACCTTTGGTAAAATAGAGGCATGAGAAATTGTTCCTTTCACACTTGAAGAAATGCCTAATGCTTGAAGAATTTGATTTTTATTGGGATGAGATTCAGCTTCATCGTCGCTAATAATCCCAGAATCAACAAGGTTTTGAACAAATGAATGGTCTTTTGTTAAACGATTTAAATTCTTATCAGAATACAAGTAAATGCGTGAATCACCAACATGGCCAATAAAACATTCTTCATTTTTAATCAACAAAACGACTGCTGTAGTCCCCATTCCTTTCAACGCTGGGTTGTTCAAAGCCGAAGCATAAATTTGTTCGTTTGCAAACGATAAAGCATGGTCTATCGCTTGAATTGGATTGTCATATACTTCTTTATAAAAATATTCAATAATACTAGAAACTGCAATTGACGAAGCTGTTGCACCTCCAACGTGCCCTCCCATTCCATCACAAACAACATACAATTGCCCGTTTGCTGTTAAGGATTCTCCCATATTATCTTCATTGGCAGCTCTGACTTTACCAACGTTCGTAATTAATTTACTTGAAAACTTCATAGTTAAAGTTATAAATGAATTGTTAATGTAATGTCTCCGATTTGAATGCAATCTCCGTGGCTTATAATTGTTTGATTTAGTTTAAAACCGTTTATAAATGTGCCATTTGTACTTCCTAAATCTTCTAGGGTGTAAACTGAATTTCGAAAAGTTAATTTGAAGTGTTGCTTAGATACCGTCGGGTGGTTAATAACCCACATATTCATAGCATCTCTTCCAACTGTAAGTCGTGGAGATTGTATTTGATAACTTCCAGATTCAGATCCTAACTTAAATTCAAACCATGGTAGATTTCCCTTTTCCAACATTTTTTGGAGTTGGGCTTCATCGTCTTTTTGTTCTGCTTCTTTCTGTGTATTTATTTTTTTCTCTTCTGTTGAACGTTTTTCCTCTTGTTGAATTCGTTGGATTTCTTGCTCTTGTTGATTTATTTTTTGTTCTGAAGATTTCTGCTGTTCTTCAACTTCTAGCATTTTTGATACGCGTTGCGATTCTAATTCCGCTTGTTTTAAATTGTTCTTTTTAACCATTAAAATAATTACAACTACTAATCCAACAACTAACAATCCAATTAAGCTGGAGGCTAAAGGATTATCTTTAATCAATTCTATAAAACTTTTAGATGGAATTTCAACGGTAAAAATTGTTTGACCTTTCCTAGAATCCACTTTTACTGTTCCATATTTTTCACCTTTTTTAATGTTTGAAATGTAGCTAAAAGGAAAATACAATCCTGCTTGCTTAGTTTGAAAATCAGAAAGGTAGTCCGTCAATTTAGCTGAAGCATCAATTTCTGAGTTGTTTACATCTGAGAAATAGCTTCCATACGTTTGTTCACAAAGTTTAGCAATACTATAAGGTTTAGCGCCATTTTCATAAATAATTCCATAGATAGGAATGTCTAACCGTCGTGCTCGTAATCCGGGTGTTTCCCCTGTTAATTCTGGAGACAAGGATTTATCATCGGACAGAATAATAATTCCAGTTGGGAAATCACTTACTTCTTTTTCCAATAATGCCAATGCATCATTTAATGCTAAATGAGTTTGAACACGGCCTTTATTAGCGTAATTTTTGTACCCTTGAATGGCTTCTAATTTGCCATCAATTTCAGAATTATCATCTGTGAAATTGAATTTATTTGGATAGATTATTTGATCATCAATAAAACAGCTAAACGATACAATTTCAACTTTGTCTCCTTTCTTGATTCCTTCACTTTGACAAACGGATTGAATCACTTTTTTATACCATTCTCGTTGTTTTTTGTTATCAGTATTTAGTACAAGAAACAAAATTGTCTTTTGCTTAGCAACTGAATCGCTTCTTTTAAAATTCTCAAAATTTATCTTAACTCGTTTATCATTTTCATAAAAAGAAATGGTTTTATTATCAATTCCATTAGGATCTCTAATCCATAAGTTTCCCTTCACGTTTGGAAACTCGGCTGTTGTTACATTTCTAACATCAATTTCTTTCTTTTGGCTAAAAAGGAAAGAATTGAAACACAATAAAACGATTAAACTCCCTAATAATTGGAAGTTTAAAATGGAAGACTTAATTTTCATAGGAAAAATAAAATTATTCACAAGATTTAAATTTAAAAATGGTATTGGCTAAACGAATTTCATCACCATCTGTCAAGGGATAAGCTTTTTCAATTTCTAACTCATTTCCATTCACAAATGTTCCGTTTGCTGCCATTTCGTCTTTTATCCAAAAACTACCTTTTTTGTATAAAATATTGACATGTTTGCTAGAAATTGTTGGATCTTTTGTGATCGTAATCATATTTCCGGCATCGCGACCAATTGAATTATTCCCTTCATAAATTCGATAATCAACTCCCATTGGGTCAAGCGTATATGAAATAATCCAACCAACTATTCTTCTTGAAGAACGAGGTGTATTTTCAATTTTACTTCCTCCTACAGATGATTCATCAGCATCTGTAACGCCTCCAATGTAAGTTCGATTCAAATCCCTTGCGGGTTGTGCTGACGTGCCTGAACCTGCTCCGAAAACCTTTGTCTGATTTGGATTATTATTTTGTGAACCAAACACATCTGTTTTGGCTGAATCATTGGAGGAAGCTCCTGTGTTAGCTCCTGCAACCATTGTTTTATTCATGTCATTCGAACCATTACTGCTAGCTGTTCCATTTGAACTAGGACAATAAGGACAAGAACTCAAATCTTCTTTATAGAAATGTCCATTGTCACACTTTTCAAAACCATTCATAACTTTCTGTTTTTATTGTTTAATACATCGGACGTAAAGTCCATAATTTTCTACTGCTATATCTTTTTCAAGTATAAAAATATCTTCATTAAAGTCTGTCAATACAATAACAGAAAATTTGCTTCTATTAGTTGATTGCGCTGCAAAGAATATTTTACTTCCTGAATACCATTCCTTTGAATCGGACAATCTAAAACCGAAAGGTTTAATGCTTAAATTAAACAAATCCAAACCTACATTATTCCAAGAATTAAGTTCATTGCTTTTAAAGTAATTAGCACTGTGGACGGAGTCTTTTCCTAAATTTTTATTTAATTGAAGTATATCATTTTGATTGGGAATTCTCCACCCTTTTGGTGCTAAATTTGGAGAACTAAAAGCATAATAATTATACAAATATCCGTTATTTCCGATTGTGTCTTTATCAAAGAAACAATACGCAGGAATTTGTTTTGCAAATAAGCTGTCCCATTCTTTTCTGTTAGGGGCAAAAGCTATTTTTTCTTCCTGATTAAATGTAGACACTTTTAAATTTTCAGCAGCCCAAACTTGCGTTTTCACTTGGCGTTCATTTTGTTTTTGCTTTGCGAATTTTGTCAAAGAATCCGCTGTTTTATTAAGAATATTAATTTCATTTTCAAGTTTTTTCAAACTATCTTTATATGCTTTTACAGATTCATTACAACTTGAAAATTCTTGCAACTGCATACCACAGGGATTTGTTTTTTCCTTTTTTTTCTGAGCAGAAATAAAAAAGGAAAAGGTTAAAAAAACTAAAATTAATCTCATAAAAAAAATATTAAATTCCCTTAGGACAACCATCCCAAGATATACCTATTTCATTATTGTAACCATCAAATCCGTCAGGTGAGCCATGAAAATCAGGTAAATATACAAATCCAACCAACAAAAACAAAATCGACAAAGTCTCAATTAGCAAAGATAATAGGATTGCAATCCAACCAAGAATTTTGCCAGACCTACCATTATTCGCATCTAACGTTTTTGTTTTTAGTGCTTTTTCTTCTTTGTTTCCAAGAATAATAGCTATCACAGCGAGGATAATTGAAATAAAATTTATGGGAGGAAAAAAAGAAAAGAAGATAGCAATAATCCCAAGAACTAATGCAGTTGATTCTTTTTTAATTTGTTTAAGAGGTTGTTTGTTAATTTCGAGATCTTCCTTTTCTAAATTAAGCTTCTCATACGAGGTGCTTTTTTTATCAAGTGCAATTAAAAATTCATCACAGTTCTGAAAACGAAGATTGGGATCTTTTTCTAATGCAAATTGTAATATTCTTACTAAATACTTTGAAATACTTGGGTAAATTTCATCTGCCGGAGGTAAATTTTCTTTGACAATTTTTGTGTAGATTTCGTATTCAGTTGTTAAACTCTTGTAAGGGTTTACTCCTGTCAATAGCTGATAAAAAGTAACACCTAATGAGTAAATATCGGAGCGAACATCTGCTTTTTTTCCTTGAACCTGTTCAGGTGACATGTAATAAACACTTCCCATTTGAGTTCCTGTTTTGGTCATATTTTGATTCCCTTCCCCTAAAAATTTTGCAATACCAAAATCTAGAATTTTAGCTTCATTCGATTTGGTAATAAGAATATTGGCAGGTTTAATGTCCCGGTGAATAATTCCTTTTTCGTGTGCATAAGCAAAAGCTGCAATTATTTGTTTCATTAAAGGGATTGCTTTTTCTTCTGGCATTGGACCAGAAACTTTAGTAATATAATCATCGAGTTGCGTTCCTTCAACGTACTCCATGATGAGATACATTCCCAATTCGTCTTCCAAATAATCGTAAAGTCCTACAATATTTGGATGTTGTAAATGGGCTAAAGTAGAAGCTTCGTTTTTGAATCGCAACTTTATTTGTTCATTAGTTAGGTATTTTGAAAGCAAGGCTTTGATAGCAACTTTTCGTTTAAATTGAACGTGTTCAGCTAAATAAACGGCACCCATACCACCTTCTCCAATTAAAGACTTTATCTCATAATTTAAAATCTTCTTTCTTATCATTGTAAATTAATTAATTACCAAATAATGTTAAAAATAGGAAAAAACATTCACATACAATTAAAGTGATAGTGCACATAACGATTTTCGAAAAATTGATTAGAAATTAATTTAGAAATTTTCGAGTCGAAAAAATCTATTTATAAGATTCCTGTCAAAGATCATTTTATTCATAATATTCATCTTGTTCATAGCTTTCTTCTTCTTCATAATACTTGGATTCATAATAAACGATACGAGCTTTATCGTTCAAAAAAGCAAATTTAAGCTCGTTTGAATCGTGAATATAAATTTCATCAATTATAAAGCTGTTTCCACTTTCGATTTTAGAATAGGAAAAGTACGAGGACTCATTGGGCAGATAACAAAAACCATTAATTATTCCACCTTGTCCATCTAAATCAGCTTTACAGAAAACAGCAAGATTTTTATTTCCTTCAGTTGATTCTAATAAAACAACATAATCATATCGCTCATCAACTTCAAAGTTGTTATCAAAATGATATTTAAGAATTGATCTAGAACCACTTTTTTGCATTTGACTTGAGATAGATTTAAATTGGTATTTTCCAGTCCAACCTTTAGTTTGAAGAAAATCTCGAATTTCATATTGTGCCCACCTTCGCATTGTAACGTATTCAGCTTTCGGATTATAAGTTCCTCCCCAAAGTTGACGTGTTTGCTCCATTTGTTGATAAGTGCCAACTGTAGATTGAGCATCCATATCGACTGCAATCCAACCTTCTTGACCATTATAACTTGCCTTTTGCCAATTGGTTATAAACTTGTTTTCCGTAAATGGACCTATTTTTTCGGCAAGTAATTCAATCTCAGAACCAAAAGGCACTTTAAATAATTCAGGGGCATTTGCACTATGAGTGTTTCTGAAAATCAATTCATCGCGAATGACCCACACTTTCTCACCATTTAAAAGAGCAACATCTGTATTTTCGCCTTGAAAATAGTTCCAAGTAAAGTAGGAACCGACTAAAAGTAAAACAATACTTACTGCGATTAAAACAGAATAATTTGATTTTTTTAATTCATTAGTTAAAGGCACTGAATCAAACTTTTCTTGAATTGGATTGTCTTGAATCATTTTTTGAACACCAAAGTCTTGAATTATTTCTTCACAGTTCTTGTATCGAATTTCCTTATTTTTTTGAGTTGCTTTAGAAATAATTTGCCAAACTTGTAAATAATCCTCACCCATTGACGTTGTTAAAGGAACCAATGGTTCTTTTACAATGTTATTATAAACCTCATATTCAGATTTTAACGAAGCATACGGGCAAAATCCAGCTAACATTTCGTAAAAAGTAATCCCTAGTGAATAAATATCAGAACGTTGATCTAGCTGCTCTGCTTTAACTTGTTCGGGAGACATGTAAAAAACAGTTCCCATTTGAGTTCCTGTTTTTGTTAACTGATTTTGTGTTTCACCAACCAATTTTGCTATGCCAAAATCAAGAACCTTAACATCATCATTGTCCGTAATTAGAATGTTTGAAGGCTTAACATCTCTATGAATAATTCCGTTTTTGTGGGCGTATGCAAAAGCTGAAAGAACTTTTTTGAACATTTCAATCGCCCTTGGAATTGGAAGAGGCTGCGTTAAGCCTTTTATTAGTTCATCAAGACCTTTTCCGTCAACATATTCCATTATTAAGTACAGTCCATCTTCTTGTTCCAAATAATCAATTAAGCCTACAATATTTGGATGCTGCAAATGAGCCATTAGAGAGGCTTCGTTTTTAAAACGTTTTCTAATTTCTTCATTTTTTGCTAATTCAGGCAGTAAGACTTTTATTGCAACTTTTCTATTTATCGTATGATGTTGCGCCAAGTAAACCGTTCCCATTCCTCCTTCACCTAGAACTGATTTTATTTCGTAATTAAGTAACTGTTTTCCAATCATAAATTGATATTGTAACTCCAAATATAAAGTTATTATTCAAATTTCAGATCTTAATTGTTTAGTTCTCTGAATGAGAAAATTTTAAAACATTATTTAAACCTAATTCAATTTGAACTATACCAATTCGTATTCTTTATTTTTGAATTCTAAAGCAAGACACATCAACACAACATCTATTTTTTCACTTTCAATCAGTTCAATTAACCAACTGAAAAACAATTCCATATCTTCATTGAAATCAATTTTCATTAATTGCTTTCCAATGTGCCAATCGGAAGTAT
>Ga0105050_10006552_pt1 | contig 14396 bp, 13 predicted proteins | sample FRY01_FD_78088 | JGI IMG/M metagenome (GOLD analysis project Ga0105050, IMG submission 78088) | Freshwater microbial communities from Lake Fryxell liftoff mats and glacier meltwater in Antarctica - FRY-01 | ecosystem: Environmental > Aquatic > Freshwater > Ice > Glacier meltwater ... | reverse complement strand
TATGGTGAGAAGATATGGGTCAATCACGGAGGTTCGCTCGCAAAAGATGGTGGATTGACAGCAGAATTATTCCGTGTGGTTGATCAGAGTGCTCCGTATTGGTCGGCCTCGGCTTCTCCTTCTTATTCTGGGCTAGCATATATGCATATGGGAAAGACTGCTGGCCAAGACGCATTCACCAACACAACATGGAAACATGGGGATTTCATCCAACAAGGTACTAGTGCAGATTACAAATCCAATTATGCATCAGGGACCGTCTATAGTTGGGATAGGACCAGTGATGATATTGGGACCCTTGGGGTGAGTGAAACTTTTGGTATTTTCAACAGTAGCGTTCTTGGTGCGACCACTTCTCGATTAAATTCGACCGGCATCAATACTGGATATATTGTTTCTAGTATTGTACCTCCAGAGATCGATCCACACTCCGGAGAAGTCGTATACATAAACAGTCTGCAACCAATTATTAGATTACCTAACCAAACAGAAGAATTCAGAATCAGAATAGGATTTTAAGGGGAAAAATGGCATACGATCCTAGTATTTTTAACATATCTCCGTATTATGACGATTATGACCCAACCAATAGGTTTTTGCGTGTCATGTTCAAACCTGGATATGCAATTCAGGCTCGTGAACTGACACAATTACAATCCATATTACAAAATCAAATTTCAAATATTAGTGATCATCTGTTCAAGGACGGTTCGAGAATTGTTGGCGCACCCATAAGTGTCAGAAATACGAACTTTTTAGGACTGAAAACAGGAACAGGAACGCCATTTGTTTCGTTTGCTACCAATGATTGGGATAATTTACTAGGCGGTACTATTTATTGGGGAGCAACTGCTGCCGGTGTTATTGCTCATGTGATGCCTCCAAAAACAGATGACAAACTTTTTGTTGTGGTAGATTATGTGAAGGGATACGGTTCTCAAATACCAATAGGTGGCACTACTCTGGGAATCACTACTGCCAGTGATGCTGGGTATGCTCCAGAGGTTGTGGCTGGTGCAACCTATAATGGTGTGTGTAAATTGGTCACAGTTGGTTCTGGAATATTTTATGTCGATGCCGCGTTTGTGGTCAACGAAGCACAATCCTTTACTCCTCATGTTGACGATGGTGTTTCTCGTAATCTGTCTGGAACTGTTGGTGGTGTTACTTTTGCGGGTATTGATAAACGAGTTGGTTTTAGTATTACTAGAGACACCAGAACTTCTGTTGAAGACATAACACTTTTGGATCCTTCTTTTGGGTCTCCAAATTACAGAGCACCGGGTGCTGATAGATTTATTATAGATTTGGAATTATCACAGACTGGTCTTACTGATAAGCCGGATGATTTTGTTGAACTGTTGAGATTCGAAGACGGCAAGGTTACCAAAAAGGTAGATCGAATTGTTTATGGTGATATTGCAAAAGTTCTGGCACAACGAACATATGATGAATCTGGATCATATGTCGTAAAACCATTTTCTGTGAGTGTTCGACAGGCATCTACAGAATCAAATCTTGATATTGTGATCGGACCCGGCAAGGCGTACGTATTCGGCGAAGAGTTGGAAACAAAATATCCTACCACAATAACAATTCCAAAAGCCAGAACGACCAATACAGAGACCGGCACTTTTGGTTTCAACACTGGTAATGTAGTTGGGGTGTCTTTGGATATGGGTGACCACGGCACTACTGCATACGGTTATTTTCATATTCTGAATGGTGGGAATTCTGATGTAGTGTTCAGGAATAGTAGTTCTACTGTGATTGGTAGGGCAAAGGTGCACGGTCTACTGCCGTCAATTTCTGGTATTACCGGATCTAAATTTAATATGTACCTGTTTGGTGTTTGTTCCGGATCTGTTATTGCCGGAGCGAGCACTGCTGTGATATATGCAACAGGCACGATAGGAGGAATTATTGCAGGAGCAACTCTTGGACTGGTGTATCCTATTAGTGGTACTACCTTTTCTGTTGTTGGTGCAAGTGCTTCGGCCGATACATGTTTGGTGTACGAAGTGTTTCCAACTCAGGGAGTTAGTGCATGGACTGCCGTTAGTGTTCGAGGAAAGGCCGTCAGCAAAACATCGATTAGTGGTTTGGCGGTTTCAACATCAGGCACCGGTGCGTCCGCTGTTACAACATATACTTGTGAAATTGCTGATTTAGAATCAACCATACCGACTGCATCTATTAATTTAATTGATGGGTTGAGTGACACACCGGGCACTTCCGCATTAGCAACAGTAAGCAAGTATCATTTGATAAATGAAAACGGATTAGTTTTTAATCCCGCAAACGCAGCGGTGCGTAGTGTTTATAAATCTGGTACTTCCGTCGTATTGTCAGTCACAGGTGCTCCAGCTGGTTTTACTGCCCCCGCAACCGCAATGCGAATGGTCGTCCCTTACACTTATACACCCAACACATACAGTAGTTCCGGTTCAGACATTAAAATTAAAACTAGTACCGCTGGGTCGATAAATGAATCAAAGACTTTCCAAACTCTCCCAGGAGGAAGGGTTGGGATAACACTGTCACATTGGGATGTGTATTCTGTTTCTACAATAACCATCAATAGTGCAGACGCACTATCTGCATTCGAGTTGGATGATGGGCAAAGGGAAGGGTTTTATGACCATTCTGCGTTGGTTGTTAAAAAATCATTTGCTGGGTCTGGTTCATATATTTCTGGTAATTCTGTCGCCATAACTGCATCATACAAATACTTTTTGCACGGTGGTGCCGGGTTTGCTCCGTTCATAGGAACTCATTCGTATATTGGTATTAGTTATGATCAAATACCATTGTTCACAAATCCAAACACAGGTAGGACAGTTTCTCTTGCAAATTGTTTGGATTTCCGACACAGTGGTCCGACTGCGGATACTATCATTGCGAAACCATATGGAGACTATGAATCACTTTTACCAACAACTGCAACTTGGTCTAATTTTCTACCAAGAATAGACAGACTTGGTGTGCGATATAATCCTATAGATTCTTCCACAACTTTCTTTGTGGATTCTGGTGTTGCAGAGATGTCTCCACAATCACCACCAGAAACTGAAAATTCAATGACGATTGCTACATTACTTGTTCCTGCCTTCACTCAAAGACCACAGGATGTGGTTGTCAACAAAACAGATAATCGTAGATACACCATGAGCGATATTAATTCTGTTGAGTCCAGACTAGACTCTGTTGAAGTGTATGCAAAATTATCTGTATCAGAATCAGAAATGAGTAATGCTCTGATAAAACCACTGGTGGATTCGTTCATAACATCCGGTGGTTCTACTGTGGAATTAGGGGTTTCGTCTATCAGTGCAGAACCAGTCAAAACTTCGATATATGCAGATGATCTATATGGTCATGCAGGTGCTGATGTTTCTGATGTAGATCATCTTTGCTCTGTGGATTATGATTATGGTGAAATTCGTGCATTGTTCCTTCACAAAGGATTGACCACTTCAATAGGTCTTGGCAAAACACCAACATTGACACAAACTGTTGTCTCTAGTGATGGGTTACTTACTCTTGCATATTCTTCCACCAGACATCTTACGGCTGATGGTCACAACAAGTCCATACCAATCAACCCCACAGGAACGGTAAATTGGTTGGGTTTCATGGTGTTCACAAATCAGTATCAGACAAATTTTGATTCGTCCGTAAGACCTGTAGTGTATAACAATAATCTTTCGGAAAATGATAATTGGGTTGCATCAAACGCAAACAATACTCGTGGTTTCGGAACTCAATGGAATGATTGGGAATATATGTGGTCTGGGACTTCGATGCGGGCAGATCAATCGGATGAAACACTAAAGAGATTATTGGAAGCACCAAGGACAAACTCTCCATCATCCATACCAACAGTCAATTCTGGAAATGAACACACCAGCGTTTCTAGGAGTGTTGTGCCACTCAATCGAAAGATAGGCAACCAAATTAGTTCCAGTAGGTTGTTAGGACGAATAAAAGAGAAGACATATGATAATCGGATCATAGACAAGACTGTAGTTCCATATATTCCATCTGCGACAATTGGTATTACTGCATATGGCATGAGACCATTGTCTAGTGGATTGAATCTATATGTCGATGGTGTTCTTATGAAGAGTGGTCTGACTGCAAATTCCAACGGAACGGTCGGTGTTACTTTTGCTTTCACATCAGAGGCATTTTTGAGTGGCGAAAAGGCAGTTCGTCTAACAGACAACTCCTCTTCACAGAATGCAACTCAGGCAGCCGATGGGACTTTTTATTGTGGTGCATCTGTCAGACAAAGAATTGACGGAGTGTATTCTACTCGCAACCCAGAATATCGCAGACAGACTGTTACCTCCGAAGGAATCACCAAAAGTCCTTTTGACAGAGAAGTTTCTTATGATTCGGTAACAGACAGTATAGGAAACAATCAGTGGATTGATCCAATATGTCAGACATTCTTCGTAGACAAGAAACAACACCCAGAAGGAATTTTTGCAAGTAGTGTCACTTTGTATTTTGATGGGATTGATTCTAATCTCCCTGTTACTGTTCAAATACGACCAACAATTAATGGATATCCTTCCCCGTCTGTTTCTCTTCCGTTTTCTACAGTAACAAAAGATGCATCTGCAATCGCGAATGGATATGTTGGTTCGACAACTACACCAGTTGGGTGTGGGTTCACATTCAGTAGTCCTGTTTATTTGGAACCGGGAGAGTATGCAATCGCGATCCTCACGAATAGCGGAGGTTATAGTCTTCGCGCCAGCGATTCCGGTGTTAATTTAGATAATGGAGGAAGAAACAATAGTCCATTAGTCGGAACTCTGTTTCAGCCACAATCCATTGGTGCTGCTGTTCAAAATTTATCTGCTGATATTGCCTTTAGTGTTGATCGTTGTCTGTTTAGTTCCGCAACTGGTTCAGCAACATACACTGGTTTAGATACTACGGATTGTCAGGTTTTGAAAGTCTACACCCCACAAATAAGTCCAAAGGGGTGTTCTGTACTCCAAGAAATCGACACAACATCAACAGAATTGACTGTGCAAAATAATCAGAATCAATATTTAGAATCAGTGTACGGGGGTGCAATAAATATACGGTTCACTTTGGGTGGAAGTATTTCTACCCCATATATTTCCCCCATAGTAGATACTGGATTGTTTTATGGGGTTGGTGCCAAAATGATTGTTACTAATACTGCATCAACAAGCACTTCTTATGTTTCTAAATCAGTATCACTACCACAAAATTTGTCGGCAAATGGCATATTTGCAGTCGCCGATGTGTGTTGCCGTCCTGATTCTCAAGTTGTGGCGTATGTTCGATGGTCAGAACAAGGAGAGTCAGAGTTGTTCAATAGAAGCTGGGTGCAAATGAGTGCTGTTGGGGGTCTAGGAAGTCCTCAATATCCGTTTGCTGCTGGTAGTAATTTGTCCAACAGTGAATATGATTTCAGACCAACGCAATGGGCGAAATTCAATACTACAGCAACAATTCGGGCATATCAGATCAAATTGGTGTTTACTACCATTCTTACAGGTGTAAATAAAACTTATTCACAACTTCCATCAGTAAGATCTTTGCGGATGTCTTCTTTTAGAACCATATGAACAATCAATATATAAAAAATTCAAAAGGGGGTGGTGTTCTTCTGGCAGATACTACGGTGTTAGATGCTGCCCAAGAAAAAAAGATTTTACAAACCACTATTGTGTGGTTACAGCAACAGATAGATATATTACGAGTACAAATCAAACAGTTACAGGAAAATAAAAAGGACTAGTAAATGCCAGGCAGCACGGGACCAGATCTAAATACATACTCCCTTCCTGAAGTTGAATTGGGTGACACGTTCAATTATTGGCGCGATACTACAAATACTGTTGTATACAAGCTAAACAAACTAAAAGTTTATGATGCCATCGATAGTGCCAGCATTGGTGCAACATATTCTACTAGTGGTGTATGGACAGCACTTATCTTACCTACGGTGACAACAGGTCATACTTTTTCTGGTGTTCTCGTAGCAAGCGGTGGTCTGTGTGCATCCACACTCTATGTAAGTGGTGGTGCGACTATTGCTGGTAGTGGTCTACGAGTGATTGGTGGCATTAGTGCGAGTGGTGGATTTACACTGAACGGTGCGGCATCGATTGCCAATGGACTGACCGTTGGTGGGGCTTCATATTTCTCTAAAGGTCTCACTGCTTCGACATTGGATGTGATTGGTGAGTCACGATTTGCTGGTACTATAAGATTAGCAGCGAATGCGATCATTGCTGGTAATATTACTCTTGGTGATGCTGCCACCGATGACATCACCGCAAATGCTAAATTTAATGGCATCACAGTTTCTGGTGGCATTACTGTTGGCGGCATAGCATACTTTAGTGGTGGTGTGACTGCTGCTTCTACTTTGAATGTCACTGGTCAGGCAAGATTTAATACAACAACAGCATCCACCTCCTCAACCACAGGATCGGCTATTGTTGTAGGTGGGTTGGGTGTTGCGAAAGATGTGTTCATTGGTGGATCATTGGGTGTTGCCAACAGCTTGTTTGTTGGTGTTATCAATACACTTGCCGAATCTGGAGTGGCGTTGGATGTGTTTGGTTCTACTCACATCAAGGCACCATATTTGGTTGGTATTACAAATGCGTCGTCGGGTGGGAACGCCCCTAATTTGTATAGAGATGTGCTTAATATTTCGTCCGGTAGTAATTTTATCACTGGTTCTTTGGTGTTGGTGTTGCCAAAGGCGGGATGGCCGAACACCTTTTTACGCATTCATATCAAGGGTTTTGATCTCTCTGCGACGAGAGGTGGATGGGATGCAATAATATCTGGATACCCAACAACAAACTCTAATACATGGAGCAACCCAACTCAGGAGTTGCGTGGAATGTTACCATTTTCTGGTGTTCGATTAGGATACCATGATGTCGAAAATAAGGTATGTATTGTGCTTGGGAATGATAGTACCACATGGCAGTATCCTAAAATATATGTGGAATCGGTACTTGCATCTCACTCCAACACAACCGGCTGGGGTGCTGGATGGACTGGATATTTTGATGCCGCCCTTGGACTCTCTGGTGTGAGTGCCGGTAGTCTGAAACAATGTTTGCCCAGAGGTTACACACAATTACCCAGTGGAAACTTTGGTATCGGCACCACTCTGCCAGCTTTTGGATTGGATGTTGTTGGATCTGGTAGGTTCACTGGTGGTCTCACTGCTTCCACATTGGATGTTCAAACCACTTCACGATTTGCTGGTACTATAACATTAACAACTGATGCGGTGATTCAAGGTGATATTACTCTTGGTAATGCTGCCACCGATAACATCACTGCAAATGCTAAATTTAATGGCATCACTATTGCCGGTGGACTGACCGTTGGTGGAGCATCATATTTCTCTGGTGGTGTCACTGCTGCATCTACTCTGAATGTGACTGGTCAGGCAAAGTTTAATGCAACAACAGCATCCACCTCCTCCATCACAGGATCGGCTATTGTTGTTGGTGGGTTGGGTGTTGCGAAAAATGTGATAATTGGTGCGTCGTTGGCAGTTCAATCTACAACTGATACAACCAGTCCAACAACTGGAGGATTGATTGTAGTTGGTGGTGTTGGTATCAGTGCGGGTATTCGAGTCGGTGCCACAGCTTCATTCTACTCTCATGTTGTCGTCGGTGCGACTGCAACAACAATACCAATTAATTCTGTCGTATCAACTGCTACGGGTAAATTATCTGTGTTTGGTGATGTTGAAATAGTTAAAGGATTTTTTATAAACAGGGAGATTGTGATAGATGTTCCTACTATTATACCAGCAGGGATTGGTGCTCATTGTGTTGGGGAAGTAGGTTTCACGCTTGGTGGGTCATTGACGATAGGTTCAACTACGGCACAATTCCCAACATTCGGTGGGACATTAGTTATTCTATAATATAGAAGGGAAAAATGAGCACACTTAAAGTCAACATAATCCAACCAGTATCCGGAACTGATAATCTTTTAATAAAAACAGGATCATCTCCCACATCACGAATGATTTTTGATGCTGTGGGAAATGTTGGTATTGGTGCTGGTACTTCTCCTGCTTTCAATTTAGATGTCACAGGAACTGGTAGGTTCACTGGTGGTCTCACTGCTGATACATTGGATGTATCTGGTGTTGCTAGAGTCAAATCCACCACAGATTCTACCTCTACTGTCACAGGCAGTGTCACCATTGACGGTGGGTTGGGGGTTGCTAAATCCGCAATCATTGGTGGAACTCTGAGTGCGCTTCGTCTTAATCTTACATCAAATGGTTCATACTACCAAACAAATGCTCATATTCGTTCACGGGGATTTATTGGAGCATCTGCGGCTGATGTACTGGAGTGGGGGCATAACGACCCGGCGGGTTATGCTTGTACTATTGGACATCAATACTCTAGTGGCGTGCCATATATTGCTTTTAATGCACAAGGATCTACTACGTCCGCTAATAACTACATGACCAAAGGAATAACTGGTTGTGTAATAAGCACAAATTTGGCGGGTGGTCTGCTGTTTGGAACTCTAATCGATCCTAATGCTGATGGTCAAACACTCACCAATCGAATGACCATTGCTGCAAATGGAGCAGTAAATATAGTAAATGGTTTGTCTGTTGCCACTTTGGATGTGTCGGGTGGTGCAACCTTTGCTTCTACAACAGATCATTCAGGTGTGGCAAGATTCAATGCGACGACCCCTTCCACCTCTTCTGTCACAGGAAGTGCTATTGTCAAAGGTGGGTTGGGTGTTGCAGAGAATCTGTTTGTTGGTGGTACTTTTGGTGTGACTGGAAATGCAAGGGTTGCTGGTAGTGTTTCGATGAATACTGCCCAGAATGGTGTTTCCAGAAAAATACAAACGGTTGTGGTGGTCCCTAATGCCGTCGCAGCGATTGCAATTGGAGATTCGTGGGTGATTGGGACGATAAGTGATACTGCTACTGACTTTACACCAAATCAGGTTCAAATAACACACATTACTAATGCTAATGCTGTGTATGAATCGTCAGTTTACGATTTCTCGTTTCAATACTCTGCTGGTGATGGTAATTGGCTTCGATTGCCCTCGATTTCCGCGGCATCAACTGTGAAACTTGTTGTAGATGCAAGGAAAACCACCACCGCTGGTGGTGGTATTACTTTGAGAGTTCGCGCTATAGCAACTGGTAATACAACCACACAAGGGTTTAAGTTTGAAATTGTTACGGTTGGTGGTGGTGTATTTACACCCGATGGCAATGTAGCATCATCCACAAAGACAACAGCGAGTGTGGTTGTAGGATGGTGGGGCAGAAGTGGGTACCAATTCCCTATAGGTGGTCATGCTATTGCAACAGGCGAGGGTCTGTTCATTACGAGTGTGGGTGCTGAAGTGTTTTCACCAGGAAAATTTGTGGGGTATGGCACAATTCCAATTGGTGGGATTATTATGTGGAGTGGTACTATCGCCAACATCCCAACAGAGTAAGCTCTTTGTAATGGTTCCAACAACACTCCAGATCTCAGAGACAGGTTTGTTGTTTGTGCATCTGTGGATAATGCCGGAGCAAAAACAAACATTACTGGTGTGTTAACGCAGAGTGGTGGATCAAAAGATGCGATTGTTGTTTCACATACACATACTATTACTGATCCTGGTCATGCTCATACTTTACCAAACTATCCAAATAATAATGTACAAGCAGGAACGCGCGACACCGCCAACGCGTGGCAAAGTGGAACCCAGTCAGTGTCTACCGCACAGACAGGAATTACAATAAGTTCCGCAGGCGCCTCCGGCACCAACGCCAATCTCCCCCCATACTGGGCTCTTGCATTCATCATGAGAACCTTATAACTACTCATAAGGAGACACTATGGCACGACCCAATTCACGACAAACACTCAAAGACTATTGTCTTCGTGCTCTTGGGCAGCCTGTAGTCACTGTCAATGTAGAGGATTCACAGGTAGAGGACAGGATCGACGATGCCCTGCAATATTTTTCCAATTTCCACCATGACGGTGGATCTAAAATGTATTATTCGTATCCAATAACACAAGAAGACATAGATAACAAGTACATCCTTACAGACCCTATCGATCCTAGTATCATCACAATCAACAGGGTGTTTCAGTCGGCATTCAACAATGCAACCAACAACATTTTCAATATTCGGTATCAGATGGCACTCACCGATTTCTATGGCCTGCGATCAGGTGGTGCGGTTCTTCAGAATTACACTTCTACAATGCAGTATCTTCAAACAATGGAGATGATTCTAAATCCTGAAAAACAAGTACGTTTCAACCGCACCACAAACAAGTTGCACATCGATGCAGGTTCGGCTGACTTGTATGCAGGACAGTTTCTACTCATAGAAGCATATTCTGTCACGGATCCAGAAAAAGCAACAGAGATATATTCTGATCAATGGCTGAAGAGGTACACCACTGCTATTATTAAAAAGCAATGGGGTATCAATCTCTCCAAGTACGAAGGAATCCCGCTTCCGGGTGGTGTCGTATTCAATGGGTCAAAAATTCTTGAGGACGCAAAGGCAGACATAGAAAAATTGGAAGAGGAGATAGAAAAACGATTTTTCGGCGGTCTTGAATTTTTTGTGGGATGAATAAATGACGACCAATCCTTATTTCCAAAAAGATGTCCAGAGCGAACAAGAGCTCATGGATTCTCTTATCATAGAGACCATCCAGATACATGGTTCTGATTTTTTATACATTCCAAGAGAGACTGTTACGCGGGATCAATTATTCGGAGAAGAAGTTTCTAGATTCACCGATGTAAACAGGATTGAGATGTATTTCGAGGGGTTGGGACTCGGTTTCGATCCTACTCCACCTTCTACTGGTGATATGATGTCTCGGTTTGGATTAGAAGTTCCTGATGCAGGAAATTTCATAGTGAGTAGACGAAGATTCCTGGAAGTCATGTCTCACAATGTAAATATCAGAAACTTGGGTCGTCCAAGAGAGGGTGATCTTGTTTATTATCCTATTGCTGATGCCCTGTTTGAAATAAAATTCGTAGAAGATGAAGTTCCGTTCTATACATTTGGTGCTAAGTACACGTTCAATTTGAATTGCCAGCGATTCACTTACAATCAAGAAGTGGTGGACACAGGGGACAGCAGTGTGGATGATCTTGCAAAAGAGGTATCGAATTATCTGAAAGTACTCACATTGGGTGCAACCGCGGGGGTAGGCATAAATTATACCGTCGGGGAACGAGTGTTCTCTGGCACTAGTGCTGATCCTACTGCGGACGGAAAGAGTACTGCGTGGTCTCTGGTCGGCAAAATTCTTACGGTTAATGTTGCTGGAGGTGGTGAATTTGTGGTTGGTGGTATCGTGGAGGGAGAAACTTCAGGCACTCGATATGTCATTTCGAGCATTGCGGATTCTGATACTCGTACTGGTGCAGATTCTGCTAGTGACAATGCGGAGTTGGATCTTGAAACAAACAGGGACGACATTTTTGATTTTTCAGAAAAAGATCCCTTCAGCACGGGTTTGTACTAGACGCAAACCCCCTACATACTAGCGATGCAAATTTACCAAATCTATAATAAAAATACAGGAAAGTCTTATGTTGGTAAGGCAGTGGACTATGTTCTCAGATATGAAGTTCATAAACGAAACGCCGCTAATCACATGCATCGTCGATTATACCATTCTATGAATTCACACGGAATCGATGCTTTTGAACTACGAATGCTTGAAGATTTGGGTGAGGGACAAACAAGGAAATCGCGGCGCGAGAAATATTCTGGATATCAGAGATGAATACTATGATTCCGAACGGTTATAATATGACCTCGGGGGGGGAGGGCTCAGGGGGACGAAAATGCTTGGAATCTACCAAGCAAAAAATGTCTGCGGCTAAAAAAGGGAAAGCTCTTTCAGCCGAACACAAACAAAAAATATCTGCAACCCTGAAAGGAAATTCACGCGCTGTAGGACATATTCACTCGACAGAAACCCTACAAAAAATGTCAAAGTCTCAAAAGGGGCGAGTTCACTTGGAATCTACCAAGCAAAAAATATCTAATGCGAACACAGGTAGAGTTCTTTCAGCAGAAACCCGACAGAAAATGTCTGTGGCTAAAAATGGAAAATCTCTTTCAGAAGAAACTAGACGAAAACTGTCGGGAAGGGTTCGATCAGAAGAAACTTGTAGAAAAATGTCTTTGTCACATAGAGGAAATCGAAACCGGGTTGGACAAGGATATTAATGTTTACACAATTTTATAACGGCAGCATAAGAAAAATGGTAGTAGCCTTCGGAAGTTTGTTCAACCAAATTTACATAGAACGAGTAGAGGCCGGTGGCACAAAGAATATTCTGGTTCCTATTTCTTACGCCCCTAAGGAAAAATGGATAACGAGGATCCAAAACAGCGATAATTCTCATGTGCAAGTCACGCTTCCCCGAATGGCTTTTGACATCACAAGTATGGTGTATGATCCAACCCGAAAACGAAATAGTCTCCAAAGAAAAATAAGTAGAAACACTGCAACGGCAGGACTCAACACTTCGTTTGCAGAAGTGCCGTACAACATAGATTTTGGTCTGTATATTTACAGCAGAAATATAGAAGATGGACTTAAAATTTTGGAGCAAATTCTGCCGTACTTTGCACCGGAATTTATTGTGTCGATTAATTTTGATGCAGAGAATAGAAAAATCGATGTCCCGATATATTTAACAGCAGTCACAACACAAGAAGATTATGATGGTGAAATGGATACTAGGCGTTCCGTCATTTACACTCTCAATTTTACAATGAAGTCGTATGTTTTCGGTGCAGTAAAATCTTACGAAGAGATTAGAAAGGTTATCTCGTCTATTCTTGATCTTGATTATTTTGATGATTATAATCCGGTTGGTTCTGGTGTTACTGGTAGTGCTTCTATAATTACGATTGGTATAACCGGTCCACAAGGGGTAAGTTCTGATCAATACAATTATTCGTCAACAGTCAGACTTCAGGAGTTTGCTGGTGGTTTGGCACAAGGCAGTACATTGGCAACAGGAATTACTACAGGATGGTAAATTATGAATCCAGATTTTTCGCAAATTGAAATCACATTAGGTGGTGAAACAGCAAGTGGACCAAAATCTCCACCAGATATTGTTCTCTATGAACCAACCGCAATCCAAAAACTACCATTGACAGAGGAATTACTTGCAACTGATTTACATCACGATTACGCGTCTGTAAGATCAAATCTTCGTTCATTAGTAGAAGCAGGAAAAAATGCATTAGACGGAGTGTTGGCGGTTGCACAAGAAGGAGACTCCCCAAGAGCATACGAAGTAGTTGCATTGATGATAAAAACTCTATCTGATTCAAATAAAGACCTAATAGAATTACACGCACGAATGAAATATATCCGTAAGATAGAATCTGATGTCACAAACAACACCACTACTAACAATTCTTTGTATATTGGTTCTACCAAAGAATTGCAGAACCTTATAAATAGTTCGAGATCGACGCAGAAGGCCTTCGATGAGACGGAAATAGTTGATGCCGAATAATAGGAGTTATTGTCATGATTGAGAATGTGAGTCTGTCCATATTGTGGGTTGTTTTTTTATTATGGTTGTTGTATAGGACAAATGCTGTTTACGAATATATTATTTGTAATCGGTTTCTTTTTTGGATTTCTAAACCAATAACAATGTTTGGTTCATTGGAGTACAATATCCGCCATGTGTTGGAGTTGACATATACAGAATTTCTATTGGAATACAATAATACATTTTTGATCCGACTGTTTTCGTGCCCATTTTGTTTTGGGGTGTGGATCGCAATTCCGCTTTGCTGGTGGTTCGGTTGTCTGGTGTGGTTTCCTGTCGTATATCTTGGTGGATTATTTGGGTATTATCTGTTGAAAAAAGGTTTCAAGTGGATCCTATAGTTTTTGAAACACCAAAGGAACTAGTTTGCCATTTGTATTTGGGAGAAGACACAGATACCGGAATTTGTCGTAGACCAAGTTCTTTGTTTAATTGGTACACTCAGGCAAAAAGATTCTACGATCCGATGGGGTGTCCGGCATGTGACAATGAAGAAAAATTAAATAAGGTGATAGATGGCTATAGAAATATATTGAATTTTACACCACAAGAAAAGAACAAATCTGTTTCTATTGTTGGTGGATCATTTATGATCAAATTGGATGGAGTTGTGTTGGGATTTGTAGAGTAAAACATGGAAAAATATCTTGGCAATTCTAATCTAAAGGCAGCCGGAGTAAATATAAATTTTTCCGAAGAACAAATACAAGAGTACGTTAAGTGCTCTGCTGATCCAATATATTTTATCACCAAGT
>Ga0105050_10006545_pt1 | contig 14415 bp, 12 predicted proteins | sample FRY01_FD_78088 | JGI IMG/M metagenome (GOLD analysis project Ga0105050, IMG submission 78088) | Freshwater microbial communities from Lake Fryxell liftoff mats and glacier meltwater in Antarctica - FRY-01 | ecosystem: Environmental > Aquatic > Freshwater > Ice > Glacier meltwater ... | reverse complement strand
CCCCATCGATAACCCGACCACTCCGAGGTCAGGGTGAGATGCAGACCGACGTCCAGTCCCGGATGTTTCACCAACATCTGTTTGAGTTCCGGCACCCAGGAACACGGCATCATTACGCTCATCGAGTTGGCGACCCCTTCGGTGACGGACCGCATCGCACCCACATTCGACTGGTGTGACATGCCAGCGTCGTCCACGTGCAGGATCACCACGCGCGCACCGGCTGGAAACCCGAGCCGCTCCGCATAAGTGGCGGCAACCGTTATCTGGGAGATCGCCAAAAACAAAAACGCCAACACTGACACCAACACCAACCCATTCCGTGCACGATGCAACATATTTACGCCCCTTCTTTACGCCCGTTCTTTACGCCCCTTCTTTAGGCCTCTGCTTTACACCCCTTCGGTTTTTTTTCGCGGCACCAACCCGGCCAGCATCAGGCCGGTGGCTGGCAATCCAAGCAGCGTCCGCCCACCATCCGCAATGTGATGCTGCGCCACCGTCGTATGCTGACGAACCACACGGACATCCCGCGATGCACGCTCCAGCGGATTGCCAATCTGGTTGGCGCTGGTGCCTGCGGCCTCGGCAACCAGATCAACGGCTTCCACACAGGCCCGCACGGCATCAGAACAGACAATCTGCAATACCGCGGCTTCGCGTGCAGTGATCTCTTTCTCCTGGAGAACCGCATCCCACATGGCCTCCACCACGCAGAACAGTGCAGCGCGACTGCGCACTACACGCACCTCGGCTTCGGCTGCCGCAATCTGGGCATGCACCCGCTCACGCAGACGACCACTGGAAAATCGTGGCAATTTGCCTTCTGCCAGCGCCGCAAACTGGTCCAGCGCTGATCTGGCGATACCCAGGCTCACCGCAACCTTGTTGTAAGCGAGCCGGGCACCGACGGGAAAACGCAGCAGCGGCTCTCCTGACCTGACGCCGCCAATCGGGGCAACAATCCGTGCGCGGGGGACCAGCACATCATCGACCCTTACGTCGTGTGATCCGGAACCCCGCATGCCACCCACGTTCCAGGTATCGAGAATTTCATACTGCCCTTCTGTCAGCACCGCATAACGATTGCCTCGGCCATCGGGCATGGCCACCGTGGCGGCGAACAGACTGGCGTTGTGACAGCCGCTGACAAATTGCCAGACTCCACTCACCCGATAGCCATCGCCCTCTTCCCGCGCGCTGCCAATCGCCGCCGTTGAACCACACAGCACAACCTTCGGGTCTGCAATCAGCTCGCGGCAATAACGAAAACCGGGAGCGATCAGGCCAAACGACTCAATGCCGATCATCAGGTTCCAGCCCGCACTGCCATCGGCCTCGCTGATCTTTTCGATCGCACAAATCTGCGACATCGGGTCGGCGGCTTCGCCGCCGGCATCGGCCGGCATGCCCAACCGGTACAGCCCGGACGCGGCCAGTGCCTGACCAACTTCAGGGTGCAGATGCCGCATGGCTTCAGATGCGTCCGCATGTTTGCGTACCAGCGGCATCAATGCCTCAGCCCGAATCACGGCCGATGGAATGTTCAAGACAACGCCTCCCGGGATCAGATTGCAGCGGCGATGGTATGCTCGCGCCATGGATTACGACTTTATCATCGTCGGTGCAGGAACAGCGGGTTGTGTCCTGGCCAACCGCCTGTCTGCCAACCCCGATCACCGGGTGCTGCTCATCGAAGCCGGTGGCCGCGACAACTACTTCTGGATCGATATTCCCGTCGGCTACCTCTACACCATCGGCAATCCCCGTACAGACTGGTGCTTCACGACAGAGCCCGACCCGGGTCTTGCCGGTCGATCCATCGGCTACGCACGTGGCAAGGTGCTGGGCGGCAGTTCGTCAATCAACGCCATGATCTACATGCGTGGTCAGGCCAGCGACTACGATCACTGGGCATCGCTCGGGAATCGTGGCTGGGGCTGGAACGATGTCCTGCCGGTGTTCAAGGCGAGTGAAGACTACCAGCACGGCGCCGATGAATTTCATGGCACAGGTGGCGAGCTTCGGGTCGAAGAGCGACGTGTCAACTGGCCGATCCTTGATGCCTGGCGGGATGCCGCGGTCGAGTGCGGCATTCCAAAGATCGACGAATTCAACCGGGGCGACAATTTTGGCAGCGCCTACTTTCAGATGAATCAGCGCCGGGGTGTCCGCTGGAGTGCCACCAAGGCGTACCTGCGCCCGATTCAGCACCGTCCAAATCTGGACATACGCATCAACACGACGGTCGAACGGGTTGATCTCGAACTTGACGCCGGCATGCCACGAGCCCGCAGTCTGTGGCTCCTTTCCCCTCGAACAGGACGTCAGTCGGTCACTGCCCGCAAGGGAATCATCCTTGCCGCCGGCGCGATCGGTTCCCCGCACATCCTGCAACGCTCGGGTATCGGTGAACCCGGGCTGTTGCAGTCCTCAGGGATTCCTGTTCAGCATCCGCTCAGGGGCGTTGGCGAAAATCTGCAGGATCATCTGCAAGTGCGAACGATCTACAAGGTGCACAATACCCAGACCATGAATTCACGCGCCGGCTCCCTGTTTGGCAAGGCAGCCATGGCGCTCGAATATGCGCTCTTCAAGACCGGTCCGCTCACCATGCCACCTTCCCAACTCGGTGCTTTTGCCTGTTCGTCTCCAGATCAGCGCTCCGCCAATATCGAATGGCATGTCCAGCCGCTCTCCCTGGAACGCTTTGGCACACCGCTGCATCCTTTTGACGCCATCACACCCTCGGTGTGCAACTTGCGTCCCGACAGTCGTGGTCATGTGCGTGCGCGCAGTGCCGATCCACACGCCTCCCCTGCCATCAGTCTCAACTATCTTTCGGCTGAGACCGACCAGGCGGTTGTCGTCGCCGGGTTGAAGTTCACGCGGCAAATCATGGACAGTCCGGCAATGGCTGCATTTGCACCCGAAGAATTCAAGCCTGGGAAGAGTGCCTCGACGGATGCCGAACTGCTGCAGGCCGCCCGGGAACTGGGCACGACCATCTTTCATCCCGTTGGCACCTGCAAAATGGGCAAGGATTCACTAGCGGTAGTGAATGACCGGCTGGCAGTACATGGTGTCCAGGGCATGTGGGTCATTGACGCTTCCGTCATGCCGACCATCACGTCGGGAAACACCAACGCGCCAACCGTCATGATCGCGGAAAAAGGCAGTCAATTTGTCCTGGAGGACAGTCGATGAAGGTGATATCGATGCGATCGTCCCTGTTTCGTACGTTGGTGTTGGTCAGTTTGTTACTCCTCACCGCCCCGGTATCGGCCGCCGATGCCACGTTTCGGTATTACTTCGACCTGGCACCAACCACACTGCAGGATCTCGATACGCTGCTGAGCGATCTGTCGAACGAAAGCGAGCGCAAGTTGCCGAGTACACCGCTCATCATCATGTTGCATGGCGATCACGCCAACGCGTTTGTCAGGGATAACTATGCGGCCAACAGAAAACGCGTGGATCAGGCCGCCTTGCTCGATGCGTACGGCATCATCGATGTAAAAATGTGTGCGACATGGATGCGGCTCAATGACATCAAGGCCAGTGATATTCCGCCGTTCATCGACACGGTGCCCTTCGGACCCGGAGAAGTGGAGCGGCTACGCAACAACGGGTACCTCGAAACGACCAGAGTCAAACTATGAACCAGACTGCCCTGCCATCTCCGCTCGCTGGATTGAAAGTGCTGGACATGTCGCGTGTGCTGGCTGGCCCCTTCGCCGGTCGCATGCTCTGTGATCTGGGCGCCGATGTGGTCAAGGTGGAACCCCCGGAAGGTGATGTCACGCGATTGTGGGGATCTGTGATCGGTAACGTCTCCGGATATTACGCACAGCAGAACTCAGGCAAAAGGAACATCAGCATTGATCTCAAACAGAGCGCTGGTGTCGACCTGCTGAAGTCACTGGCATCGAAGGCCGACATTCTCATCGAAAATTTCCGGCCAGGCGTGATGGATCGTTTTGGCCTTGACTACACCACATTGGCCGCGTCCAACCCCGGCCTCATCATGTTGTCGATTTCCGGTTTTGGGCAGACCGGTCCGGAACGGGAACGTGCGGCGTACGCGCCAGTGGTTCATGCCGAAATCGGTTTCCTTCAACGGCAGGCCACCATCGCACGCTCCTACCCGGTTGATCTGACCATTTCGGTTGCTGACACCAACGCCTCGATGCACGGTCTGGTTGGCATACTGGCAGCCCTGCACCTGCGTCATTCAACCCAAAAGGGCCAGCACATCGACATCGCCATGATCGATGCGAGCATCGTCACTGACGATCGTCTGCACTACCAGATCGAACCCGGCGAGGGCAGCCAGCCCCAGCCCAACGAAGTCTGGCAGACTGCCGCTGGCCCGCTGATGCTCGCAGGTGACTTCCGTTATCTGTGGCGACTCGTGGAAAAATACTACGGCGCGTCGGACGCCAATCCGGATGCGGATCTCGCCACGCGCATTGCGGGACGCAGAAGCTGGATCAGTGCATTCCTGAACGAAACCTGCCCCACACGAGAGGCGGTCCTGGAGGCTCTGGATCGCATGAACATTGCCTGGGGAGATGTACGACAAGGGCCAGATGTGGTGAATCAGCCAACGGTGCAGCATCGTGGCACGCTCACCCAGGTAACCTACCCGGATGGATCGGTGCGCCGTATTCCCCAGTCGCCGTATCGTTTCTCAGCGGCCAGCTCAATGGTCCGGGGGCCGGCGCCAGGCCTGGGACAACACAACTTCGACGTTTTGCAGGACTGGCTCAGCATGGAGGACAAGGCCATCGCGGGCTTTGCCTCCGTGCTCGTGAATAAAATATAGGGATCAGCTGCCGGTATACACTGGCTCGCGTTTTTCCAGGAAGGCGCGCATCCCCTCCTTTGCATCGTTGGTGCGGGAGCACATGAGCTGATTGCGATTTTCGATCGCCATTGCCGCTTCAAGACCACCCGCGTCAATCGCCATGCTGAGCCCTTCCTTGGTCAGTCGAAGCCCCATCGGCGACGTCCGTAGCATGTCGGTGATGTAGGGTTTGGCCGCATTGACCAGTTCCGCATCCGGAACCACCTCCGACACCAGTCCACAGGCCAGCGCACGGGGTGCGTGAATGAACTTGCCGGTGAGCATCAGCTCCGAGGCAATCGACGTCCCCACCAGACGCGGCAGAAAGTAACTCGACCCCATGTCACACGCCGACAGGCCTATCTTGATGAACGCAGCATTCATGCGTGCGCTCTCGCCGGCGATTCGGATATCCGACGCCAGCACAAAAGAAAATCCGCCCCCGCACGCCGGACCATGGATCAACGACACAATGGGTTGCGGACAGCGACGCATGCGAATGTACACTTCAGCCAGGTAGCCTTGAAACCCCATCCCGCCACCAAATGGCACATAGTCCCCTTCGTTCTTCCGTGCACTGCCTTCCTTGATGTCGAGGCCGGCGCAGAACGCACGACCAGCACCCCGCATGACAACGATGCGCACGGACTCGTTTTCATAAAGGCTGCCGAAATAATCCCGCAGTTCGGTCACCATCTTCGTGGTGATTGCGTTCAGACTTTCCGGCCGGTTGAGCGTCAACCAATCGACCGCGCCCTGCTTTTCGATACTGATCGTTTCGTAGCTCATGCATGCTCCCCAGGTAGTTTAAAGAACGGTGGTTTAAAGAACGGTGGTTTAAAAAAAAGTGGTTTGAAAATGGTTCTGCACGAGGCGTGGTCTTACTGCGGCGAACCCCTACACCTCGATGCGATGACCCGGTTCCGGAATGGTGGCCCTGGCGCCGGCTTCGGTCGTCAACCGGAATTGTAATGCCTGCATGGCTGTCAGATCGCCATGGACGAGACAAACCGGCGGTCGATTGCCGATTCCCCTGTACCAGCGCAGCAGATCATCATAGTCGCCATGTGCAGAGAGGCCGCCAATGGTGTGGATCTGCGCATTGACTTCGACCTGCTGGCCATGAATTCGTACCCGCTCGGCACGATCAATCAGTGCACGGCCGAGCCCCCCGGGTGGCTGGAATCCGGTGAAGAGTATGTGGTTTCGGGCGTCTGGCAACGCATCGCGAAGGTGATGCAGAATCCGTCCGCCACTGCAGGTGCCGCTGCCAGCGATGATGATCGCGCCACCTTTAATCTGGTTGACGACCTTTGACTCGGCCGCAGTACGGGTGAAATGCATATTCGGCGGGCGTCGCGACCGATTGTAACCCTGGCGCAGACCCAGCGCTTCTTCGTCAAACAGGTGGCCGTGATTCCAGTACACCTCGCTGGCTTCGATTGCGAGCGGACTGTCGAGAAAGATGTGCCAGCGATCCAGCCCCCAGTCGTCGGCATGCATGCCCAGGTGATACAGCAGTTCCTGACTGCGGCCAACCGCAAAAGCAGGCACCAGGATATTCGAGCTGCTGGCATCAATATCCCGGATCAACTCGCCCAGTTCCTTGATTGAACGGTCACGATCCTTGTGGCGCCGATTGCCGTAGGTCGACTCCATCAGCACCAGGTCTGCAGCCGGCGGGCTCTCCGGATCGCGAAGGATCGGGGATGTGTACTGGCCAAGATCGCCACTGAAGACGATGCGGCGCGTGGTTCCGTTCTCGGTTGCCAGGATCTCGACCACCGCCGAACCCAGAATGTGGCCCGCATCGGAAAATCGTACTTTGACATCCGGCAGTACATCGAACCAGACATGGTAAGGATGACTCACCAGGAGCGGCAACGTCCTTTCGACATCCTGCAGATCGTAAAGCGCCGACTCCCCACCTCTGTCTTCACTTCGCCCACTTCGCTCAGCATGGCGCGCTTTACTCGCAGCGAGATAGGCGGCATCGCGCAACAAAATTGACGCAAGGGCACGACTGGCCTGTTGAGTGTGGATAAGGCCCCGGAAACCTCGCCGCACGAGCAGTGGCAGACGTCCACAATGATCGATGTGGGCGTGACTGAGCACCACCGCGTCAATGTCGCGCGCCACGAAGGGAAATGGTTCAGCGTTGCGTGCTTCCTGCGACCAGCCACCCTGAATCAATCCGCAGTCCAGGAGAATGGTTCGATCACCCACCCTGAGAACGTGGCACGAACCGGTCACTTCGGTTGCCGCACCAAAAAATTCAATGTGCATGCGCGTTATTCCTCACCGACGAAACCCACTGTTGCGAATTAAGCGTCAACAATATTGCTTTTCTTCTGGTCTTGGCGGCATTAGACAAACGAAATGACTAAATTACGTGCAAACACTGTGCATTCCGAAGTGCATTTATCCACCAGTTTTACATGCTCGTCACAGTACCCGTTTTTAGCGTCGGATAGACTGCCTCATGCTGACGTTCCGGGTAGAATTCGCGACGGTAGTATTTTGGACTGACCGCGCCGAATCAACGTTCACTCGTCGGCGAACCTGAAGGATATGGAATGAGACTTTTCTACTCTTTGATTCGAGAGCTCCGGGCTCACTCAACAACTGCGCTGATCGCGCTCCTGTTTGCGGGTGTTGGCTCCTCGGCCATCCCCTCGCATGCGGCTGATCCGGCCGTTGACCCCGAATTTGAAGTCGAGCGGTACCAGATACAACCCGAGGATGTTCTGGATGTATTTGTCTGGAAAGAGGAGGAATTGACCAAGGAAGTTACCGTCCAGCCTGATGGTGGCATCAGCCTGCCACTGATTGGTAATGTCAAGGCCGGTGGACGGACCACTTCGGAGGTCCAGAAGTCCATCACGGTGGCTCTGCAGGAATACATACCGGATGCGGTTGTCACGGTATCGATTCGTGAACTGAAGGGCATGCGCATCTACGTTTCCGGCAAGGTGAACGCACCAGGCCAGTTCGAGATCGGACGCTATATCGACGTGTTGCAGGCCCTCGCCCTGGCCGGTGGCCCCAACGCTTTTGCTGACGCGAACAACATCACCATTCAGCGCCGGATGGGTACCAAGGTCGAGGTATACAAGTTCAACTACGGACAGGTGCAAAAAGGAAAAAAACTTGAACAGAACATTCTGCTCAAGCCCAACGATATCGTGATGGTGCCATGACGAGTGCCATGACGAGTGCCATGACGAGTACCAACAAGAGTGCCATGAGCATGACCCGCCAGGAACAAGGAGACGGCAAGAGGATGACAAGACTGATGAAACAACCGCTCAAACCACTCGTCGCCGTCGTGGTGCTGCTGCTGGGCAGTCAGAGCGCCAATGCTGCGTGGGATATGTACCCTTCGTTCAGCGCCGAAGTCGGTATGGACGACAACGTGCGCCTCGATTCTCAAGGTGAGGAAAGTGCCACCACCGGCGCAGTTGAAGGTCGGTTGACCGTCCGCAACGTTTCGGAAACCCATAGCGTGCAAGCGATCGCCGCACTCCGCCAGACGGAGTATTCAGGTACCGACCTGAAAGGGGGCACCACCGGACTGGCTACTGTTAACGCCAACAAGCGAACAGAACGAATCAACTACGGTTTTGTAGCAACCTACCAGAATCAACCCTTGCTGCGATATGGCGTGATCGACACCCAGACAGGCCAGGTGATCGGCAATGTCGAGTCGTACATCGTCAACGCCGGCGTTCTGACGGAGGCCAACCCGGACCTCGATATCGGGTTTGTCGAAGAACAGATCCGGCGCGAAGCCATTTACCTTTCTCCAACCACTGGTTATCAGATTTCAACGCGCGGCAACGTCCAGCTGTCAGCACGCTACAACGAGTCCTCTTATGACTCAACCGGAGACGGGTTGGGTCTGGAAGACAGCGAAGGATTCGGTGCCAGCTTGCAGTACCAGCACGAGTTGAGCGAACGGACGACTCTGCTGTCGACCTTTGGGACAGATTACTTCAGGCCGGATCAGTCACCTGACTCGGATCGTTATGACCTGACGGTCGGTGTCAGTCGGAAGCTGACCGATCGCACACAGTTCCTGGTCGAAGTTGGCCTCGGACGATCGGACACGGAGACAGGCAGCAAGGACACCGTGGTGGTATACCGGGCATCCCTCGACCATCGTCTCGAACGTGGCCAGCTAAGCCTTTACGCATCCCGGGACAACTACCCCAGCGGTTATGGCAACGTCGTCGAAACCAACCAGTTGTCCGCTCAACTGCGCTATTCCCTTACGGAGCGATGGGAGGCGGAGGTACGGGGCCAGTTCACTTCAACAAACTCCAATCTCGATGCCACACGCAGCTTCAATGATGCCGATTACATGAATATCGAAAGCCGGGTCAGTTATGCACTGACACCCAACTGGAAGGTTGGCGGTGCGTATCGATTCAGCTGGACTGATCGACAGATCGATCCAGACACCGCGCAGGGTAACGCCGTTTTTGCTTTTGTCAGCTACACGCCACAGCGCCCCTTTTGAGCCGAACCACTGGAATCAACATGCTAGCCTCACCCACCGAACTCGATCTGAATGACTACTTGAGCGTTCTGAAACGACGCAAGTATCATTTTGCCATCCCCTTCGCCCTGGTGATCCTGGTGGCGGTACTCCTCGCCTTCCTGCTTCCACCACGGTTTCAATCGGAAGCCACTCTGCTGATCGAAAGGCAGACAATTCCGCATGGTCTTGTGGAATCAACGGTCACTGGCTTCGTACAGGAACGCATACAGCAAATCACGCAGACGCTGCTGACTTACGACAGTTTGCTGGCACTGGCAAAAGAACACGACATTTATACGGATCTGATTGATAAGGATCCGGGCAAGGCCACTCGCCTGATGCGTGAGGATTTTTCGATCAAGATGCTCGATGTCAAAGCCAGCGACCCCAACCAGCAAGGCACTCGGGAAGCAACCATCGCGTTCACGGTTGGCTTCAAGGCCAGCACCGCTGAAACGGCCCAGGCGGTCGCCAAGGACCTTTCGAATCGATATCTGGAAAAAAACGAACAGCAGCGTAAGGCACAGACCGAAAAGGTCTCCGCCTTCCTCGGGGTCGAGGCGGACAAACTGAGCGTCGAGATCACCAGCCTCGAAGCGCGCATCGCCGAGTTCAAGAAGCTCGAGCAGAACAATCTGCCCGAGGTCCTTGCGCTGAATCGCTCACTCTTTGAAAAAGCCGAAGAGCAGATAGAAGCGACCCGTGATCGAATTCGCGAAGTCGAAGGGCGTATCGACAATACCAGCGCCGAGCTGGCCGTCATCCCGATGTTCGAAGATGTGCGAATCGACGGCGGTGACGTGATTCTCAGCTCGCAGGATCGCATGAACGCGCTGGTTGCCCAGTACGTGCGTGCCACTGCACGGTACTCTGCGCGACACCCTGACGTCATTCAACTGGCCAGAGAGATCCGGACCCTGGCTGAACAGTCAGGCAATGCCGGGCGCGCGGATGAGTTGATGGATGAACTGGTCCGGCAACAGGAGCAGCTTCGACAGGCTCAACAGAAATATGGTAACGAGCATCCAGACGTCGTGCAGCTGCAACGCGCCGTGTCCGCGTTGGAGACCAGTTTTCAACGGTCTTTGGCAATCGACACCGAAACCACGAAGGCGAAGCCTAACAACCCTCGTTATGTGTCCTTGCGTTCGCAATTGGAAGCGTTGAGGACAACACTCATTGCGGAGAACCGCAAGCTCGATCGATATGAAGCGAAACTGGCTGAGTACGAAGAGCGGCTGACGGTGAGCCCATTCGTGGAAAGCGAATATACGACGCTGACCCGGGAATTGCAGAACAAGGTCTCCAAGTACAACGAACTCAAGGACAAGCAGATCGGTGCGCGTCTCGCACAGGAACTGGAATCCGGAGAGGGTGCAGAGCGCTTCTCACTGGCCAACCCTGCAACTCTCCCCAGACTGCCGGAAAGCCCGAATCGGGTCGGCATCCTGCTGCTGGGAATACTTCTTGCAGGGTTGATCGGAATAACCGTGGTGGCGTTGGCAGAATACCTGGACGACGCGGTTTACGATGAGCGCACGCTGGCGTCAGTGCTTGGTGTAGCGCCCCTGGCAGTCATTCCCAGAATCTGAAACAGCTCGCAATTCAGGCCGACACACACATGGATCACCTGCGCAAAGCTCTCGAAAAAGCCGAATCCAGTTCGCCGACCGTCAGGGACTGGATGCAACCTGTTGCTCACAACGGGCAGAACGGCAGTGGCCATCAGGAAGTAAACCCTGGACGGGTGGTTGCAACCGATACCGAGAGCCTTTCCGTCAATCGACTTATCGCGCTGTCCAACGAAAGCCCAGCCATCCTGGATCGTTACCGGTTGCTGCGGACACGTGTCCAACAGGCGCTGAAGGCACAGAACTGGCGTGTGCTGGGTATTACCAGTTCAGCACCCGAAGCTGGCAAGACCCTGACCACACTGAATCTCGGGATCACCATTGCCCGTGCCGACACCCAACGTGTCATCATCGTCGACGCTGATCTGCGCAAACCCAGCGTCGCCCAAACCATGGGGATGTCGCCCGAACTGGGGCTTGCTGATTACCTCAATGGTGAGGCCGAACTTGCCGACATCATGTATCAGCCCGCCAGTTGTCCAAATTTGACCATAGTGCCCGCTGCCGGACTAAAACCTGCACTCCATCCCAGTGAGTTGCTGGCCTCTGCCCGCTTCGACAATCTGATCAAGACCTTGCGCACTGCTGGCGCCATTGTACTGGTTGATACACCACCGCTATTGGTCGGCGATGATGTGCTTGCAATCGCCCCTCGACTGGACTGTTTCCTTCTGGTGGTTGAAGAAGGGAAAACCACGGTACAGGAGCTCAAGGACGCCGCGCGACTTCTGCACGATCATCATCTGATCGGCTCGGTGCTCAACAAATCGTCGCAGGTGCAGAAGCGGTTCCAGTCTTACTATTCCACTGGGGCCACCGGGGAAACTCAGGAGGCAACCAGGTAAGTCCTGGAAACCAAACGATGTACCAGAAGTACTACAACTTCACCCGACCGCCATTCGAGAATATCCCGGATCCGGCCTTCCTCTACATGAGCCCTCAACACGAGCGGGCTTTGTCGGTACTGAAATACGCGCTGTTTTCGCGTTCAGGCTTTTGTGTTATTACCGGAAATGTCGGTGCAGGCAAGACCACGCTGGTACGCAGTGTCCTCTATGACATGGGCAGGAACACTATTGTTGGCCTCGTGTCGAACACTCAATGTGATTCGTTTGAAGAATTGATGCGCTGGATCCTGCTGTCCTTCAACCTGGAATACCGGAACAAGGACAAGGTGGAAATGTACGACGACTTCGTGCGTTTTCTGATTCAGCAACATGACAAAGGGAACGTCGTCACGCTCATCATCGATGAAGCGCAGCATCTCGACATGCGCGTCCTCGAACAGTTGCGCATGCTCTCGAACGTAAACACCGAGCGCGGCCAACTGTTGCAGATCGTCCTGGTTGGCCAGCCTGAGTTGTCAGATCTGCTGCGACGTCCGGAAATTCAACAATTCGCCCAACGCATTTCCTACGATCACTTTCTCGGCTCTCTGGAAACTGTCGAACTCGTGGAAAAGTACATCCGTCATCGACTGTCTTCCGTTGCCGATCGCGATGACTACTTTGAACCTGGCTGCTTCGACCTCATTTTTTCGGCCAGTGGTGGCACACCTCGGCTTATCAATCTGATTTGTGATACTTCGCTGGTTTACGGATTCGCAGAAGAGCTGCAGTCCATTCCTCGCCGAATCGTTGAGCAGGTGCTGGCTGACAAGAAGCTCGGACTCGCGCCACTCCGGCAGGAAGAACCCGTGGAAGTGCCGGCGTCCAAACCAGTGCCCAGTATCGAGCCCAAAGCCGCGCGCACACCACGATCATCATTCGCAGACTCGATCATCGAGCGGGCGATGACGCGCCGGAATGAAGGTTGAGACCACACCGCGAACTCTGGACCGTCTGCACGAGTTGTGAATGAAAAACGCCGATGCACTTGGGTACACGGACGTCAAAGGCGGGGCCACCAAGCGCAACGGCGCCTCCCGCAAACTGTCGGATGGCAGACTGGACAGCGACCGCACAGATTCACGTTCAAGCCAGTCAGAACCTGTTGCGAATACGTCTGCCGCCAGAACTCGCCGCTTGTTCTGGATATTCCCTGATCGTTTCGATACGCGACTCGACAAAAGCACGTGGCTGGAGATGGCCAGGCACCTCAAGTCCTTGGGGTGGGACGTGCAGATCATTGCGACCCGTCTCGCGCGGGATGCTGATGACTACGGCGGACTGATCCAGTACGTCCGATCCATAAGGCTCCCTTTCATCTTTCGCATCCTTCTCCTCGTCAGGATCGTTCAGTTCATTCGGTCTCGTCTTGCTCCGGATGATATTGTGCTGATGAACCAGGATGCGTTATGGCTGGTGCCGATGCTCCGCAATGCCGGTGCACGCCACATCCATCTGGACATCCGGACACTCCCGATCACCGAGGCTGGGCTGAAGAATCGTCTTGATAATCTGCTTTTCTGGCGCTTGCCACTCAAATGGTTCGGGCGACTGCCTGACACGTGCTCGTTCATCACGGAGCCACTGCGACAGCAGTTCGTTCAGGAATTCAGCTCCGTCAATCAGCCCCACTGCATATGGGAGTCTGGTGTCAACACCGGCTTGTTTCGTCGCACGAGTCCACAGCATCCCTCTGACCAGGCAGGGATCTTCAAGCTCTTTTATCACGGCAGCCTGATACGGACGCGGGGAATCGATCTGGTACTGCAGGCTATCGCCCTCGGTCAATTCCCATTCAAGATTCACTTCACAGTTGTGGGCGAAGGCACTGACCGCGCCTGGCTCACTCAAATGGCAACCGACCTGAAGATTGCCGACTCGGTCAGTTTTCTGGGTTACGTGCCCTACGAAGGCGTCGCCGCGCTGGTCAATGAGGCCGATTGCTGTGTTTGCCCACTACCCGACATGCCGGAGTGGAGGATTTCGAGCCCCCTGAAGGTACTTGAGTACCTGGCTTGCGAGCAACTGACCGTGCTGACCCCACTGGCGGCCCACAAACAGGTGATCGAAGACGCGGAGTCCATCGTGTGGACTCGCGATTACTCGCCGGAAGCCTTCGCAGAGGCGTCCAAGGTAGCCTACGAGCGGCGCCAGCAGACTCCGGAGATCCGGAAGCAGGTTCGCGACTGGGTCACCCGGAATTTCGAGTGGGAGGTGCACGCGAAAAAACTGCACTGCCTGCTGGTTACCCGAACCGCGGACAAAGGTTAAGCACATGCGTTTGATGCCCATCCTGGTGGTGCTGGTGCTTTCGATGTCAGTCGAATTCATCTTCGTGCTGATGCCTTTTGCACCGCCACGGCTCTCACTTTTGCTCGACGCGTTCATTGGAGTTATCGCCGTCGTTGTCTTTGTCAAAATTCTCGCTGAGAGAAGCTGGGGACTCATTCCGGCCAAATATCTGCTTCTGCTGCTCGCCTTTACCTATGTCTGCATCGCTGGATT
>Ga0105050_10006541_pt1 | contig 14423 bp, 13 predicted proteins | sample FRY01_FD_78088 | JGI IMG/M metagenome (GOLD analysis project Ga0105050, IMG submission 78088) | Freshwater microbial communities from Lake Fryxell liftoff mats and glacier meltwater in Antarctica - FRY-01 | ecosystem: Environmental > Aquatic > Freshwater > Ice > Glacier meltwater ... | reverse complement strand
GACGAACCCACCACAGCACTCGATGTCACGATTCAGGCCGAAATCCTCGCCCTCATCAACCGGCTGAAACGCGAAAAGGGCATGGCCGTACTTTTCATCACCCATGACATGGCCGTCGTCGCCCAGATGGCCGACCGCGTCGTCGTCATGTTTCGCGGCAAGATCGTCGAAACCGGCACGGTCGAGGATATCTTCGAAAACCCGCAACAGGATTATACCAAGGCCCTGCTCGCCGCCGTCCCGAAACTCGGCGAGATGAAGGGCAAATCTGCGCCCGAAAAGATGCGCCTGATCGGGGACGAGGCTGCCCGCGCCGCCAGCGCCGCCGCGCCCGTCACCACCCGCAAACCCGAAATCCTGCTCGACGTGCGCCACCTCACCACCCGCTTCCCGGTCAAGGGCGGCATCCTGCGCCGCACCGTGGCACAGGTCCACGCGGTCGAGGATGTCAGCTTTACCCTCAACGTTGGCGAAACCCTCGCTCTCGTCGGCGAATCCGGCTGCGGCAAATCCTCCTGCGGCCGCTCCATCCTGCGTCTGATCGAACCGCAATCAGGTGAAGTCTGGATCGGCGGGCGCGACATCGGCGCGCTGCACCACCACGAATTGCGCCGCGCCCGCGCCGATATGCAGATGGTATTCCAAGACCCCTTCGCCTCACTCAATCCCTACCGGCGGCTCAAGGATCAGGTCGCAGAACCGATCCAGAATTTCGGTCTGGCCAGCGGTCAGGCACTCAAGGACCGCGTGGCCGAGATTTTCGACCGGGTCCGCCTGCCGCGCGAATTCATGAACCGGTTCCCGCACGAACTTTCCGGCGGCCAGCGGCAACGCGTCGCCATCGCCCGCGCGCTGGCGGTGAACCCCAAACTCATCGTCGCAGACGAGGCTGTCTCGGCGCTCGATGTCTCGGTGCAGGCGCAGGTGCTCAACCTGATGATGGAACTGCAGGCCGACCTTGGCCTTTCATACCTCTTCATCAGCCATGACATGGCCGTCGTCGAACGGGTCGCGCATCATGTAGGTGTCATGTATCTGGGGCGGATTGTCGAAATCGGGCCGCGCGCGGCAGTGTTCGACAGCCCGCGCCACCCCTACACGCAACAGCTTCTGTCCGCCGTGCCCATCGCCGATCCGCGCAAACGGCGCTTTGCCGATGATCTGAGCTTCAAGCCGATTACCTCACCGATATTTCCGCTGGGTCATCAGCCCGCACCCTCGGTCTACAGCGAAGTCGGCCCCGGCCATCTTGTGCTGCAGCCCTGAATCAAAGCCTAAAGGGAGAGAGACCATGCCGATCAAGAACCGTCTGGCCGAAATGCACGCCGAAATCACCGCATGGCGGCGCGACCTGCATGAAAACCCCGAACTGATGTATGACACGCATCGCACCTCCGGCGTCGTCGCGGCAAAACTGCGCGAATTTGGCTGTGACGAGGTGGTCGAGGGGATCGGGCGCACCGGCGTCGTCGGCATCATCAAAGGCAAATCAGACCGGCGTGGCCATGTCGTAGGCCTGCGCGCCGATATGGACGCGCTGCCCATCATCGAGGCCACGGGTCTGGAATACGCGTCCAAAACCCCCGGCAAGATGCACGCTTGCGGCCATGACGGCCACACCGCCATGTTGCTGGGTGCAGCCAAATACTTGGCCGAAACCCGCAATTTCGACGGGGCGGTGGCCGTGGTGTTCCAGCCCGCCGAAGAGGGCGGCGCCGGTGGTGACGCCATGGTCAAGGACGGGCTGATCACCCGCTTCGGGATCAAGGAAATCTACGGAATGCACAATGCGCCCGGCCTGCCGGTCGGGCATTTCTCGATCAAACCGGGGCCGTTCTATGCCGCGACCGACAATTTCACCATCCATGTGATCGGCAAAGGCGGCCACGCGGCGCAACCCCACGCCAACGTCGATACCACAGTCATGGCCAGCCAGATCGTCATGTCGCTACAAACCATCGCCTCGCGCAACGCCAATCCGGTCGATTCCGTCGTCGTCTCCGTCACATCCTTCCGCACCGAAAGCGAAGCGTGGAACGTGATCCCGGAACGGGTCGAGTTGCGCGGCACCGTGCGCACCTTCGATGCGGACCTGCGCAAACTCGCCGAAGAGCGGCTCAAATCCATTGCCACCCTCACTGCGCAATCGCTGGGCGGACGCGCCGAGGTCGAATGGAACCCCGGCTACCCCTCCATGGTCAATGCAGAGGCCGAGACGCAGATCGCCGCCGACGTCGCGCGCAGGATCTCCGGCGCGGCGGCGGTCAACGACAACACAGCACCCATCATGGGTGGCGAGGATTTCGCCTATATGCTCGAGGTTTGCCCCGGCGCCTATATCCAGATCGGCAATGGCGACAGCGCCGAGGTCCACCATCCGCTCTACAATTTCAACGATGACGTGATCCCGGTCGGCGCCTCCTACTGGGCCGAACTCGTCGAACAGCAGATGCCCGCAGCCTGAGGAGCGTTGTGATGAACTGGACCGATTATCTCGACACGCATCAATCGCGTTTCATCGACGAACTCGTTGATTTCGTGACAATTCCTTCCGTCTCTGCCGCCGACGCCCACAAAGGCGATGTGGTGCAGGCGGGCGAATGGGTGATGAACCGGCTGCGCGCCGCAGGGGCCGAAAACATCGTGATGCTGCCCACCGCCGGGCATCCGGTGGTCTATGCTGACTGGCTCCACGCCGGGGCCGACAAACCGACGATCCTGATCTACGGCCATTTCGACGTGCAACCCGCCGAACCATTCGATCTTTGGGACAGCCCGCCATTTGAACCAACCGTCCGTGATGGAAAGGTCTTTGGCCGGGGCGCGTCCGATGACAAAGGCGGCATGTTCATCCCGATCATCGCCACCGAAGCCATGCTCAAGACCACCGGAAAACTGCCGGTCAACGTCAAGTTCTTCTTCGAAGGCCAAGAGGAAATCGGCTCGCCCCACCTGCCGCCCTTCGTCGCCGAACATGGGGCCATGCTCAAGGCCGACATGATCTTTTCCGCTGATGGCAGCCAATGGGCCGAGGATCAGCCGCAACTCATCACCGGGCTCAAGGGGCTGGTCGCCTGCGAAGTCACCGTCACCGGCGCGCGTTCCGATCAACATTCCGGCCAACAGGGCGGCGGCATCGCCAACCCGATTCAGGGGCTCAGCCAGATCATCGCGTCGATGAAGGGGCTCGACGGGCGCATCACTGTCGCTGGCTTTTATGACGACGTGATCGACCTCACGGTCGAGGATCGCGCCGCCTTCGCCCGCATCCCCTTTGACGAGGCTGACTATATAGAGCGCCTCGGTGTGCCGGATGTCTTTGGTGAACCGGGCTACACCACCCGCGAACGGCTCTGGGCGCGGCCGACGTTCGAACTCAACGGCATCTGGGGTGGCTGGCAAGGCAACGGGATCAAGACGGTCCTGCCAGCCGAGGCCAAGGCAAAAATCACCTGCCGTCTTGTGGCCAACCAAAAGCCCGACGCAATTTATGCCCTGCTCAAGGCCCATATCGAAGCCCACCTAACCCACGGCCTGCGCGTCCGCGTCGACCGGCTCGCAGGTAGTGCGGACCCCTTTCTCGTCCCCTCCGGGCACAATTCCAGCTCCATCGCGGGCGAGGTCCTGACCGAGGTTTACGGCAAATCGCCCTACATCACCCGTACCGGCGGTTCGATCCCGGTGATGACCATGCTGCTGAACGAGCTTGGGGTGCATGCCACGGTTTTCGCCTTCGGCCTGCCCGACGAAAACCTGCACGCCCCCAACGAGTTCTTCCGGCTTTCCAGCTTTCGCAAAGGCCAGACCGCCTATTGTCGCCTGATGGAGCGTCTCGGCGAATAGCCGCCCTGCGGCCCCGTTGCCGCTGATGAATTTACTGGCAACCGCCTTGAATCCACCCGCAAAGGTGGACAATCATGCGTCGTCGCGTCATGGATCACGCAACCCGCGCCGCAAAGGCGCGATGAGGCGAGGCACCCGGCCCGCGACCCATATTACACGAAAGGTGACAGCATGCGCTATGCGAGGCCCGAAACAATCGAACAGGCCGCCGGGCTGCTCAGTCAGGAACAGGGCATCACCCGCATCCTCACCGGCGGCACCGATGTCATGGTGCAACTCAAGGCCGGTCTGGTCGAACCCGCGCTGATCGTCGATATCAAACACCTGCCCGGCCTGCGCAGCATCACGCCCGAGGATGGTGGCTTTCGGATCGGCGCCGCCGTTTCCGGCGCTGAACTCGGCGAACATGCCGGCCTGCGCGCGCTCTGGCCCGGCGTGGTAGAAGGGGCCGAACTCATCGGCTCGACGCAAGTGCAGGGCCGCGCCACCATGACCGGCAACCTCTGCAACGGCTCCCCCGCCGCCGACGCCGTGCCCGGCCTGATCGCCGCCAGCGCCACCGCGCGCATCACCGGTCCGGGTGGCACCCGTGACTGCGCCGTCGCCGATATCCCCGCCGGACCGGGGCGCACCACCTTGGGCAAGGGCGAGATCATCACCTCGCTCTTCCTGCCCGCCCGTCCGTCCCATTCAGGCGACGCCTACCTGCGTTTCATCCCACGAACCGAAATGGACATCGCGGTCGTCGCCGCCGCCGTCAGTCTGACGCTGGACGAGGCTGGCATCATCACCGCCGCCCGCGTCGTGCTCGGGGCCGTCGCGCCCACGATCCGGCTCGTCACCCCCGCCGCCGACGCCATCATCGGCACCAAACTCGACGACGCGGCCCTCTCCGCCCTCGCCGCAGCCGCATCCGCCGCCTGCAGCCCGATCGACGACAAACGCGGAACCATCGCATTCCGCACCCAAGTCGCGGGCGTGCTTGCCAAACGCGCCGCCCTGATTGCCTATTCCCGTGCCGGAGGCCCCAAATGAAATCCATCCTCGTTTCCGCCACCGTCAACGGCGACGCCGTCGAATTCATCTGCGCACCCGACGAATCCCTGCTCGACGTGCTGCGCAACCGGCTCGATCTGACCGGGGCCAAGGAAGGCTGCGGCACCGGCGATTGTGGTGCCTGCAGCGTCACGCTGAACGGGAGGCTGGTCTGCTCCTGCCTCGTGCTGGGGGCCGAGGCCGAAGGGGCCGAGATCGGCACCATCGAAGGGCTCGCCACCGGCGACGCGCTGCACCCGCTGCAACAATCCTTCATCGACCACGCAGCACTGCAATGCGGCATCTGCACCCCCGGCATCCTCGTCGCCGCCAAGGCGCTGCTGGAGAAAAACCCCGATCCGACCGATACCGAAGTACGCTTCTGGCTGGCGGGCAACCTTTGCCGCTGCACCGGCTATGACAAGATCATCCACGCCGTCCAAGACGCGGCCAAAACCATGCGAGGCGCATAACATGGCACTGGATTCCTCAGAAAAGCGCGTGTTCAAGGTCGTAGGCACCCGGCCGCCGCGCCCGGATGGCATCGACAAGGTCACCGGCCGCGCGCTTTACGGCGCCGATGTCTCAGCGCCGGGTATGCTCACCGCACTTATCCTGCGCAGCCCGCATGCCCATGCCGAAATCCTCTCCATCGACACCGCCGCAGCAGCGGCGCTTCCCGGTGTCAAAGCCGTCGTCACCGCTGCCGATTTCTTGATGCAGGACGACCAATCGCTGCGCGACATTCAGGCAAACTGCATGGCGCGCACCAAGGTGCTCTATGATGGGCACGCCGTCGCTGCCGTCGCCGCGACCAGCGCAGCCATCGCCAGGGCCGCGCTGAAACTGATCAAGGTCGACTACAAGAAACTGCCGCACGTCACCGACGTGGACGCCGCCATGCAGCCCGACGCGCCCATCGTGCAATCCGGGCGCAGCCTCGAGAACGTCCCCGCCGGCATGTCTGAAAACGTGACCAGCCATTGCGAATTCGGCCATGGCGATCTCGACGCAGGCTTTGCCGCTGCCGATCTGATCGTCGAACGCAGCTTTACGACCGCCGCCACCCATCAGGGCTATATCGAGCCGCACGCCTGCCTTGCTTCCATGACCGCCGATGGCAAGGCCGACCTGTGGTGCTGCACCCAGGGGCAGTATAACGTCCGCAGCGTCTGCGCCGCGCTCATGGGGATCGAGGCGAGCCAGTTGCGCGTCACTGCTTCCGAAATCGGCGGCGGCTTTGGTGGCAAGACCACCGTATTCATCGAACCCGTGGCCCTCGCCCTGTCCCGCAAATCCGGTCGCCCGGTCAAGATCGTGATGACCCGCGACGAGGTATTCAAGGCGACCGGCCCCACCGTCTCGTCGTCGATGGATATCAGGATCGGCATGACCCGTGACGGGCGCATCACAGCCGGAGAGGCGCGCTTGCGCTATTCCGGCGGCGCTTATCCCTGCGGCACTGTCGATATGGGGGCGCAGGCCGCCTTCGCCTCCTATGATCTCGCTGCCGTGCGGACCCTTGGCTGGAACGCTCTGACCAACCGCCCGAAAGAAGCCGCCTACCGCGCGCCCGGCGCACCACAGGCTATCTATGCAGTCGAAAGTGTGATTGACGAGCTTTGCCAGAAACTCGGGCTCGACCCGCTCGACGTGCGGCTGAAAAACGCAGCGCGCAAAGGCACGCAATCATCCTATGGCCCCACTTTCGATGACATCGGCCTTGTCGCCACGCTCGAAGCGGTCAGATCGCACCCGCATTACTCCGCCCCCCTCGCCCCCGGTCAGGGACGCGGGCTCTCGGCAGGCTTCTGGTTCAATTTCGGCGGCAACACCTGCGTCTCGCTCAACGTCAACACCGATGGCACGGTCGGCGTGACCGAAGGCAACCCCGACATCGGTGGCTCCCGCGCTGCGATCAGCCAGATGGCGGCAGAGGAGCTTGGGGTTTCTTACGATAAAATCCGCACCATCATCGCCGACACAAGCTCGCTCGGGCATAACGATGTGACCGATGGCAGCCGGGTGACCTTTTCGGTCGGCCTCGCCACGATCAAGGCGGCACAGGATGCGATTGCCAAGATGTGCAGCCGCGCCGCCCGGATCTGGGGCATCGACGAAGACGCCGTCGTCTGGAAGGATGGGGCCGCCTGCCCCTCCGGCCCGAATGCTGGCAAATTCCCGCCAATGACGCTGGCCGAAATTGCCGCCGTCTCCTTCAACACCGGCGGCCCGATTGCCGGACATTTCGAGTTCAACGCCGATGGTGCAGGGGTCAGCTTTGGCGTGCATCTCGTCGATGTCGAGGTTGACCGCGAAACCGGCGCGACCAAAGTGCTGCGCTACACCGTGTTTCAGGACGCAGGCAAGGCCGTGCATCCGGCCTACGTCGAAGGCCAGATGCAGGGCGGCGCCGTTCAGGGCATCGGCTGGGCACTCAACGAGGAATACATCTACGGCCAAGATGGGCGTCTGCAGAACGCGGGCTTTCTTGATTACCGCGTGCCGGTGGCCTCTGACCTGCCCGCCATCGAAACCGTGATTCTCGAAATTCCCAACCCCGGCCACCCCTACGGTGTGCGCGGTGTGGGCGAGACTCCGATCGTGCCACCGCTCGCGGCACTCTCCAACGCCGTGTCGCGCGCCATCGGCCTGCGGCTCAACCGCCTGCCAATGTCACCGCCCCGCATCCTGCAGGCCCTGTCCGAGGGCTAGGGTATGGTCGCCGTGGTCATCTGGGGATCGTTGCGCCAGTTCACCGACGGGCAGGCCAAGGTCGAAGTCGCGGCCAGCACCTTCAAGGAACTGCTGGACCGCCTCTCGGCCGACTACCCCGGCCTGAAACCGCAGATCGAGCGCGGGGTCTCCCTCGCCCTCGACGGCCGGATCTACCGTGAAGCTTGGTTCACACCCATCGGTCCTGACAGCGAAGTCGTTCTGATGCCCTACATGGCCGGTGGCTGACAGCTGACGGCTGACAGAGCACAAAACGTCGTTTTGGCACCGCTGGAATACCGTTCAGTTACCGACGTGATATCGCAGCCGGATTCCGGCCCTTCAACGGCCCTTCAACGGCCCTGCGCCAGCGTCCATGCCACGCCTTCGGTCAGCGCACGAGTCAGTGCCGCATCAAAAGCAGCAACAATATCAGCGACCCCGTCACTCTGCGCCGCAACCACGGCTTCAAACCGGCGGGTGTCGGCAATGCGGCGATCTTCCTCCCTGACCAGCGTCAGAATCATCCCCACCCGCACCGAAATCGCCCCCTCCGCCGCCACCTCGGCTTGAAAATCGCGCAGGTCCACAAGCAGCGAATAGTCCGGCAAAAGCCCGTCATCGTTGCGGCCGACAAGGCCAAATCCACCAGCGTTCTGAAGGGATTGCACCAAAAGCGACTGCACCAGCAATGGCGCGGGATCGGTCCAGCGACCATCAGACAGATACTCTGCCTGCAACCGGTTCGGCTTGATCAGGATGCGATCACTCATCAACGCGCCAGCCGCAGTTGCTTCGCGCACCACAAGGTGACGACTGCCCGCTGCCACCTGTTCCGCCGCGACCGGCGACAGAGTAAACGCCGCCGTAGGTGCCGCGGCTTCGGTCACGTTGCCAAGCGCGCCACACCCCGCAACAGCCAAAAGAACGATCATGATCAAGGCTCTACGCAGCATCACTTCATTTGTCATCGGTTATACTCCGGTGTGCGATTACCCAAAAAGAAGCGGGCCGGATCACGTTCGATCCTTGAGGCAAGTCGACTGATCGCTTCGATTAGTCGGGTGGCTTCGGTCGTGGCCCCGGTCACCCGCGTCAGGGCGTCAGTCGCAAAATCCTCGTAAACACGCAAGGTCCGGTTGGCATTGACCACCAGCCCATCGACTTGCCCTGCAATCGTATCAAGGCGTTGGGCAAAGGATGCAACCTGATCGACGGCCACGGCGATATCCTCAGCCACACCGGTCAACGTTTCGGTGGCCAGCGCCTCATAAGTCTCGAGCGTGCGGGTCGCAGTGATCAACGCGGTGTCGGCATTCGCTACCACGGTGTCGATACGTCCTGCAATATCAGCCACTTGATCCGCAGTCGCGGCTAGGCTGTCGGCGATGCCCGGCAATGTCTGCGTCGCCAACGCGTCATAACTTTCCAGCGTCCGGTTAGCCGTCAGCAGGACCGTATCGGCATTCGCTGCGACGCCGTCCAGTTGCGCCGCAAAGCTTTCGATCCGGTCCGCCGCTCCGGTCACGCTCGCCGTGATCCCCGGCAGGTCTTCGGCGGTAAACTGCCCGACCGCCGCAAGCGTGGCATTGGCAGAATCGAGTGCAGTCTGCGCCCCGCTGACCAAGCCGTCAAACTGCCCGGCAGCAGCACCCACCTGATCGACAGAGGCAATCAGGCTTTGTGACAGGCCCGGCAGCGTTTCCGTGCCAAAGGCCGCATAGACCTCCAATGTCCGGTCCATAGTCAACAGCGCCGTGTCGGCATTGGCGGCCACCCCGTCAAGACGGTTGGCAAAACTGGCAATCTGATCCGCCGCCCTAGCCACGGTGCCGCTGATCTCGGGCAGAGTCGTATCCGCAAAACTCTGATATGATTGCAAAGTTGCAGTCGCCGTCACCAATGCCGTATCAGCGTTCTGCACCACGGAGTCGAGCCGGACCGTCAGGCCCGCCACCTGATCTGCGGCCACGACAAAGCTCTCCGACAGACCCGGCAATGTCTCGGTGGCGAAATCGCGATAGACGCCCAACGTGCTGTTCGCCGTCGCCAGCACTGCATCGGCATTGGCGGTCAACAAATCCAGATTCTCGCCAAATCCGGCAATCCGGTCTGCAGCCAGTTCCACATCATCCGCGATGCCCGGCAGACGGTCAGTGGCAAGGGTTTCAAACACTTCAAGCGTCCGATTGGCACTGATCAGCGCCGTATCCGCATTGGCGGCCACCGAATCGAGCCGGGTCGAAAACGACGCGACCTGATCCACCGCGACAGTCACCGATTCCGAAATCCCCGGCAGATCCTCGACACCAAAACGTTCGTAAACACCCAGAGTCCGGTTCGCCGTGACCAATAACTGATCGGCATTTGCGGCCACAGAATCAAGCTTGATGGTAAAGGCCGCAATCTCGTCCACAGCCACGCTCACGTCTGCTGATACCTGCGCAAAGTCCGACATGGCCGCGTCAAGGCGGCCCGTCGCCCGATCGACATTGTCAAGAATACTGGCAATCGACTCGCTGTTTGCCTGATCGGTGAATTCGCTCAGATCGCGCAGCAGGTTGATCGCCTCAGTCAGCAGGTCCGGCGCATCGGCGATCAAACCCTGTACCACCGAAGCCTCTGCCGGGATCTGCGCCACATCGGCGTCAGGCGCGATCTCAAGTCGTGGCGCATCCGCTGACCCACCCGCCAGTGCGACATAGGCCACGCCGGTCACACCCTGCGACGCAAGTGTCGCCACGGTGCCCAGCCTGACCGGCGTGCCCGCAACCACTTCGATGCGCACCCGCACCAACGTGGGGTCAAGTGTATCGAGTTCGATGCTCAGCACTTCGCCCACATCGACCCCGTTGAACCGGACCGGGCTGGAACGGCCCAAACCCTCGACCGAGGCAAACAGGATGTCGTATTGGGCAAAGCTGCGGTCAACCTGAACCTTGGCCAGCCACAGGAAAAACCCGAGCGCGGCCAGAATGGCTGCCAGCGTGAATGCCCCGATCAAGACGTGATTTGCACGTGTTTCCATGGTCTTACCCTTTCGAGGTCTGGTCGGGTTGTGCAGCATGAGCACGCGGCCCATGGAAATAGGCATGCACCCATGGGTGCGCTATCTGCGTCATTTCGGCCATCGTACCAGTCACCAGCACTTTCTTTTCGGCCAGCACGGCGATGCGGTCACACGTGGCATGCAGGGTATCAAGGTCATGGGTGACCAAAAACACCGACAGACCCAAGGTGCGTTGCAGCGACCGGATCAGGGCATCGAATTCGGATGCGCCAATCGGGTCCAGCCCCGCCGTTGGTTCGTCCAGCAGCACAACCGCCGGGTCCAGCGCCAGCGCACGGGCCAGTCCTGCACGTTTGCGCATCCCGCCGGACAGTTCGGACGGATACAGCATCTGCGCCTTTTGTGGCAGTCCCACCATCGCGATCTTGAGATTGGCCAATTCACGCCGGATCACCGGATCGAGCGTCATGCGCTCGCGCATCGGCGCTTCGACATTCTCACGCACAGTCAGGGCGGAAAACAACGCGCCATCCTGAAACATAACGCCCCATTGCTGCTCGAGCTGGCGCAGTTCCGCTTCAGATGCAGTCATCACATCGGTGCCAAGCACCTTGATGCTGCCGGCCGCAGGCCGCTGCAGCCCGACGATAGAGCGCAGCAACACCGACTTGCCGGTGCCAGACCCGCCCACAACGCCCAACACCTCACCACGGTAAAGATCAAGGTCGAGGTTGTCGTGGATCACCGCCGGTCCAAAGCGATTGACCAGACCGCGCACCTCCACCACCGCCTCGCGCGGCGTCATATGCCCACCGCCGCGAAAAAGATGGAAAAGGTCGCGTCGGCCAGAATGACCATAAAGATCGACTGCACCACCGAGCGCGAGGTCAGGCTGCCCAGTGACTCGGCATTCCCCTTGACCATCAGTCCCTGATAACACCCGATCACGCCAATAATGACGGCAAAGAACGGCGCCTTCATCATCCCCACCAGAAAATGCATCACATCCGTCTCGATCAGCCGGGCACGAAACAGCCCCGGAGAAATCCCAAGTTCGAACCACGACATCAGCGCACCCCCAAGCAGACCCGCCACCATGGAGATAAAGCCAAGGAACGGCAGCAGCAGCACCAGCGCCAGCACACGCGGCAATACCAGCAATTCGATCGGATCCAGCCCGAGGGTGCGCATCGCGTCCACCTCCTCGCGCATCTTCATAGAGCCGATAGCCGCGGTAAAAGCCGAGGCAGAACGGCCGGCCACGATGATCGCCGTCAGCAGAATCCCAAGCTCGCGCAGGATAGAGATCGCAATCAGATCAACCACATAGACTTCGGCCCCAAACTGGCGCAACTGGTCAGCCCCCTGATAGGCCAACACGATCCCGATCAGAAATCCCATGAGCGCGACAATCGGTACAGCCTGCAACCCGGCCTGCTGCATATGAAACACCAGCGAGGTAAGGCGCAGTCGGCTGGGGTGGATGACCGTCTTGCCCAGACGCGCGACTACCAGCCCGAGAAATCCCAAAATCCGGACAAATCCCTTGCCCGCATCAACCGCACCTTGGCCGAACAGATCAATCGCGCCCAGCCGGTTCGTAGGTTGGCGCGGCACGTCAGCTTCGGGCAGCGATTCGGTCACGGTGTCGATCAGCAATTGCTGCGCCTCGGTCGCGCCGGTCACCTGCCCGCCACTCTGACGCAAGCTTGACGCGATCAGCCAAGCCCCCGCCGTATCCAACGCCGTCACCGCCGTCAGGTCATAGCTGACGCGGCCACCCTGCGCTGCCGCGCGAAGCTGCGGTGCAAATGCCGTGATTTCATTGAGGACAAGCGGCCCGCTCAACCGCAGCACATCAGCCATTCCGGGTTCGGCCTCGGGGTTATGATCCCGCGTCACCGCGGCACTTACCACATCCCGCGTCACCGCGGCACCTACCACCGCGAGAGCCCGCTTTGGACCGCCACGCGCCGATCACAGGCACGACGGAACCCAGACCGGCCGGGAACATGCATTTCAGCGTCAGAGATACCCATGCCCCACCAAATGATGAACCCCGCAGTTGCATAACGCTCACAAAGGGTTTCGCGTTCCATCTCACATCCTGCAATCACCAACCCTGCGTCACAAATCATGTTTTTGTGGGAACTGCCCGCCTGATCGTCGCGTTGTCCGGTTATTGCAACAGAAAGGACGAGATGATGAACTGGGATCAGATCGAAGGTAAATGGAAGCAGATGAAGGGCAGCGTCAAGGAACAGTGGGGCAGACTCACCGATGACGAGCTCGATCAGGTCGATGGCAAGCGCGACCAACTGGTCGGCAAAGTTCAGGAAAAATATGGCATTGCCAAAGACACCGCCGAACGCGAGGTCGATGACTGGCTGAGCCGGTCCTGACCGCATCGGACGGGCGGCATCGCGCCGCCCTCACCACCGCATCAGACAGCAAGGGCGTGGCGCCATCGCCGCGCCCTTATGCGTTGCCTTGGGCCGAATATGGATCAAAAACCAGCGCCGCCGCCTGCGGCAGTTGTGAGAGCATCTGGCGCATGCCCGCCTCGTCCGTGCCGGTAGTCACTTCGTCAGTCCAAACCCGGAACAGCCGCAGATCATAGGCACCAAAAGAGGTAATCATCGCGCCATCCGCCGCATCGCGCCCACGTACCATCAGCACCCGGCCGATCCGGGGCGTGTTGTAGCGCGCATCGAACGTATACCACTGCCCGCCCAGAAACACCTCAAACCATGCACAAAAATCGCCCGGCCCGGCATAGGGCACGCCGATATCGCCCAGATACCCGCTGGCATAGCGGGCCGGAATATTCATCGCCCGGCACAAGGCCACCGAAAGCTGCGCGAAATCGCGACAGACCCCGGTCTTTTCGGTCAGCGCATCAGACGCCGTCTTGGACGACCGGCCAAAGCCATAACCGAATGTCAGGTGGTTATGCACAAAATTGGTAATCGCCTGCACCCGCGCCCAGCCCGGCTGAATATGACCGAACAAGCGCATCGCGTCGGCCAGCATCATGTCGGAGTTGCAATACCGGCTCGAGGTCAGAAATTGCAACGTATCCGAAGGCAGTTCCGCAATCGGATGCTCGCGCGCACCCCAGTTGACAGCATCAGGTTGCCCATCCACTTCGACGATGCAGTCCGACCAGAACCGGGTTTCACCGGGAGGCACAATGACGCGGGTCAGCCGATTGCCAAAAGTATCGGTAAACGTATCCATCGGAGCCGGTTGCGACACATTCACCCTATCATCACCGATGACCCGACCGGAAAAGCTCGAATGCGGTGACAGGGCGAGCACGAGTGTCGTGCCCATTCCTGAGTATATCCCGATTTCAAATCCAATCCGAACAAACATCCCGAAACTTCCTGTCGTTTCATCACGCGCCGATCATCGCGCAACTCTGCACGATCCGATGCCTCTTTAATGCTGCAGTGCAGCTTTGGTTCCATGGCAATGCCAAACCGCGCCGCAAATGCGACAATCATGTCGCAGATCGCCACGCCGCTGCCCCACCGCCTTGCAGACTGGTGCCACCAACCACACATGAATCTGAGCATCAGACCACCGTCGCCGCTTCTGCGGCATTCCAACAAAGACCACAGCTCTGCTGGAACCGGTCACAGTCGGGGCGTGTTATGATCCGGCTTAGGCGTGCGAAACGCACATCAAACTTATTGGTAACTCCCAAGCACCCCAGCCGATAACGGGTTTTTGTCAGTTTGATTTGGGTCTCCTTGGCCATTGGGCGCCTTAATTTTTGTGTGTGGTCGGAATTTCATGGCGCTGTGATGATTTC